>Ga0268283_1001553_pt1 | contig 11068 bp, 8 predicted proteins | sample saktaG_13_FD_190140 | JGI IMG/M metagenome (GOLD analysis project Ga0268283, IMG submission 190140) | Saline water microbial communities from Sakinaw Lake, British Columbia, Canada - sak_2013_06_06_36m | ecosystem: Environmental > Aquatic > Non-marine Saline and Alkaline > Saline ... | reverse complement strand
GGCAGCGTTTTTTCTGGTTTTGCTTTTTTGCCGCCATCCCAGGTATGCTTTTATTGTTGAAGGTTGCCCCATGGAATGGCGAAGCCGAATTCAATCGACGGCGCCCCCAAGGCTGAATATGCCTTTATCCGCTGCTTCAATCAATAAATTTACATGATCCGAGAGCAGGAGACTTGACGAAACCCGATAAAAATTGTTTAATACGCATTCTTTAGACACAAGCGCCCAGGTAGCTCAGTTGGTAGAGCAGGGGACTGAAAATCCCCGTGTCGGTGGTTCGATTCCGCCCCTGGGCACCAAAATCAATTACTTAGACCCTTTATGCTGCCCCGCAACAAAACCAGTGGGGGACTTTTGCGGGTTCCAGTCCCGCAAACACTGTTCGCAGCTTCAATCAGCTTCGACAATTACGCAGCAGAATAATGGGTGGTGATCCTGTCTGATTTGTGTCCCAGCAAATCCTGCCGATCCTCAAAGCTGACTCCAGCCGCTCTCAGCGTAAACAATCACCTCCCTGCCGCCAATTTCGATTGATTGGTTCACAATGATCCCAACATTCTGAACATTTTCGTCCTCCACGCAACTGAGTGACCACAGCCTACGACAGATCGATGAAGCCTACCTGAAACGGTTGGGAGACGGGGCGCTGTGCTCGTTGTCGTCCAAGCTGCTGCTGGATCTGAAAGAATCTCGGGAATGGTTGAACCAAACCAGCCGGAACAGTTCGCTGCCGCCGAGCCGATGGCCCGGAAACGGGCGGGCAAGATGCCGGGTTCGCCGGGGCATGGGCGGCCCGCACCGGATCGGGTGGACGCGGAGGAAATACACAGGCCGGAACGACGATGTTTTGTTAACTTAATGGCAGTGAGCCGTTCCGTGGCACGGAGGGCGATGTCGGGATCGGCGGTTTCCGGCTGGTTGGCGCGGGGCTGGCGACCTTGATGGTGGCGCTGTCGAAGCGCTACAGGATGTCGCGGGCGCGCATCCAGGAATTCCTCCACGACTGGCTGGACATCTGGATCAGCACGGGCGCGATCCATGAAGCCTTGGCGGAAGCTGCGGCCATCGTGGCCCCCTTGGAACGGGAACTGGTGGAGGCCATCCGGCAAAGCGACCTGCTGCATGCCGACGAAACCCCCTGGCCGGAACAAGGCGCGTCGTCGCTGTGGCTGGTTCGTCACGAGCCACACCGTCCTGTATTACATCAGCCATCGCGGCCAGGAACTGGTTAAAAACCTGTTGGAGGACTATGCCGGCGTTCTGGGGTGAACGCTTACCCCTCGCGCCGACGGCTGTTCGACGACATCAAGACCTTGACCAGCTACCTGTGCTTTGACAATTGGGAACCATCTGCCCTACCAGAAATTTATCTAATACCGGTCTCCATTCCGAGCAAATTGCCGTCCCCCCTTATATTATCTAAGCTCAATTGCCCCAAACTCGTTGCCAGCCTGAGCCTTGACGTTTGCCAATTCGCCGCCGCTAGGAGCCGTTGCTGTTCGGCGCTGGACAGATCGCTCTGCGCCTTGAGTAACTCGATAATATTCCCGACCCCAAATTTATATCTTCCCTGCGCAACATCGAAGGACTGTTTCGCGCTCAGCACCAAGGTCTTGGTGGTCTTCAGGTTCTCCATCCCCGTCCGCAATGATTTATAGCTCTTCCATACTTCCAGAGAAACCTGCTGTTCCGCATTGGCCAGTTCAGCCTGCTTGTTTTCGGCCTGGGCTTCCGCTTCACGCACTTTGTAATGCCGCCCGAAACCTTCGAACAGAGGGATGCTCACCTGTAAACCAATTTCCTGGTTGTCGATACTTTGTTTTGAAGAACCCTGGTTATTGATTGGAGTAGCGCTCGCGCCACTATGGTCATAGGAGGCGACCAATGCCAATGACGGCAGTCCTGCCGCGCTGGTCGAGTCTATCTGGGCCTGGGCGGCCTCAAGCTGTGCTTGCGCGGCGAGTATCTTCGGATGATTATGCACGGCTTGCTCAATGAGATCTTCCACCACCTGTTGGAACAAAGGTTCAGCGTCCGTCTCGTCGATAATGCCGGTGAGTTGAATGGCAGCATTGGGCCTCAGCCCCATCACACTGGCCAGACTGCCGATGGCGTTTTGCTGTTCGCCCTCGGACTGCACACGCTTGAGGGTGGCCTGCGCATAAGAGGTTTCCGCCTGAAGCTTGTCGGCCAGAGCGCCAACCCCCGCGGCATATTTCGCGTCTGCCGCCTTGAAGCTCTTCTCCGCTGCCTGCTCCGCCTCCTTGTTAGCCACCAGCAAAGCCTGGGCCGACTGGGCTTCATAAAAAGCTTTGGCGGTATCGAGAAATACCGTTTGCAAGGTATCGTCGTGGGTCGCGTTGGCGGCGTTTAGCAATTGCCGTGCGGATTCCAGATTGGCCGCCCGCAGCCCGAAGTCATAGAGCACCCAATTCAGATTCAAAGCTAGGGCGGTGTTGCTCGAATTGACATGCGTGGCATATTCAGGATGTCCGGGGAAATCGGAACGCCTATCCACGTAGTTGAAGCGGCCGGTTCCATGTAGCGTGGGCAGGTAAGCCGACCATCCGGTTCCCACTGCGGCCGACTGCGCTTTGACATGGGCCCACACTTGGCGGGTTTGCGGATTATTGCAAAGAGCCCGCTCCACCGCATCGATCAGGGTCAAAGGGGAGGGTGACGGCCCGTTGAATTGGCAAGTGTTGCCTATGCTTGATAGGGTGTTTTTGGCAGGTGTGGCGGGGACTTCCTCCATGACATTGAAGGGGTCGGACAGGAGATCGTAGGCATACCCCGGTATAGAGGTAATGACTATGGCAGGGATCAACACTAAGGCTCTGGCCTTGCTCCACCCAAAGGTGTGGGGTAGCGAATTCATGGCGTTCATGCCCCCACAAGCGGCAACTTAGGACTTACAAACTCTTGCGCCACCTTGCCCCCGGCCAGTACGATGGCGCGGTCGGCGGTGCCGATGGTCTCCGGGCGGTGGGCAACAATCACCCTCGTCATTTGCAAAGTCTTGATCGCCGAGTTCACCAGATGCTCGCGCTCGATGTCCAAATGACTGGTGGCTTCGTCTAGGAACAATATCTTCGGACGCTTGTACAAAGCGCGGGCCAGCAAGACACGCTGCTTCTGCCCACCGGACAGCACCGTGCCCATGTCCCCCACCAGCGTGTTGTAAGCCATCGGCATCGCGGTAATGTCTAGGTGGATCGCGGCCAACCAAGCACATTGCTCGATCCAAGCTTGGTCAGCCTGAGTATCGAAGAAACTGATATTGTCGGCAATCGACCCGGCGAACAGCACATCGTCTTGCAATACGGTGCCGACCATCTGCCGCAATGTGTCAAGGCCAACCTGGTTCACACTGACGCCGCCAATCAATACCTCGCCCTCGACCGGCAGCAGAATGCCCAGCATGAGGTTAATCAACGTGGTCTTGCCACCCCCTGACGGGCCGACGATGGCCACCGACTCCCCCGCCTCGATCTTAAAATCCACACCGTCCAGCACATAAGGCTCTTGTTCGGCGTAACGGTAGCGCAAACCTTTGACTTCCAGCGATGGGGCCAGCGTGGTTTCGTCATCGACGGCCAGCCGCGCATGGGTCGCCTCCGGCTCGTGCAGCACGATATCGGCCAGCCGCTCGCCTTGCAATTGCAGCATCTTCACCTCGACGAACTTGTCGATCAGCGAAGCCACCCGACTATCGAACTGGCCTTTGTAGGCGTTGAACGCCATCAACACGCCTACGGAGAAATTGCCATCCATCACCAGCTTCGCCCCGAACCAGATAATCAAGATATTCTCCAGCCCGAACAACACGCCGTTGAGGGTATGGATCAACAGATTCAACTTTTGGGTACGCAAGTCGGCATTGATCTGGTCGACCAGCAACGCCAGCCAAGTGGAACGGCGGTCATCCTGTCGCTGGAACAGCTTGATGGTCTTGACGCCGCGCACCGTTTCGAGAAAATGGCTCTGCTGCTTGGCGGCATGGATGATCTGCTCCTCGGTTGCATAGCGCAGCGGCATGAACCAAACCCAACGACCGATGCCATACAGCGCCATCGCCCCCACCGCGATCCAAGCCAGCAGCGGGCTGTAGACGAACATCAAGGCCAGCGTCACCACCGTCATCAGCCCGTCCAGGATCGCCTCCAAAAACGAGGTCGTCAGCGTGCGCTGGATCGTGTCGATGGAACCGAAGCGCGACACCACATCGCCCAGATGGCGCTTCTCGAAATAACTGACCGGCAACCGCAGCAAATGCGTGAACACATTGGCCCGCCATTGCACATTGAGGTTGGTCGCCATGTACATCATCACCCATCCGCGCACCAGCCCCACCGCCTGCTGCATGAACATCAGCAGGCCAAAGCCCAGCGCCAGCGTCGTCAACAAATCGCGGTCGGCGGACACCAGCACATTGTCGATGACCCACTGTAGATAAAACGGCGTGGTCAGGGCGAACACTTCCAAGGCCAAGGCCAACAGCAGAATTTGCCCAAACGACCGGTACAAGCCGGTCACCCGCCCGACCAGCCCGCGCAAACGCACCCTTTGTTTTTGCTCCACCGGCTTGAAGCCGGGGTTGGGCCAAAGCTCCAAGGCCACGCCGGTGAAATGCTTCGACACCTCGTCCCAAGAGTATTTGCGGATGCCCAGCGCCGGGTCGTAAATCTCAATCCTGCGGCTGCCGACGGCCTTCAACACCACGAAATGGTTGAAATCCCAATGCAGGATGCACGGCAGCTTCAATTGGCCGAGATGCTCCATGTCCAGTTTCAACGGCCGGGTGGACAACTCCAACTGATGGGCAATGCGGATCAAAGTGCCTAAGGTGGTGCCTTTGAGGGACACCGGATAACGGCGGCGCAGGCTCGCCAAATCCGTCCGATGCCCGTGGAAGCCCGCCACCATGCCTAAGCAAGCCAGCCCGCATTCGGTCGCCTCGGTTTGCAATAGCAGCGGCAGCGAATGACCGAAACCAAAGGAAAGCCGGTCTAGCATGACACCACCCCCAATTCATTAAATCCCCGGGGGAATCGCATAAAGCGATGGTTTTGGCTACGAGCATGAAAAATTATCGTCATTCCGCTGGGAAATGCCGGAATGACGAGCCATTTTCCTTTATGCGATTGCCCTGGATTAAATCCCCCCCTTTGCAAAAGGGGGGTTAGGGGGGATTTAATGAAAGAGTTAATTAAAGAGTGAATGAACATGTTTAAAGTTTCCCAGTAAGGCTGTAAAGCGGCTCCAACACCCATTCGTACAAGCGGCGCTGCTCCTGCAACACATCCGCGTCCAGCAACATCCCGGCTTGCAAGGCTTGGGGCTTGCCATAGGCATTCACCGACTGCGCCGCCAATTTCACACTGACCCGATACAAAGGTTCGCTGCCATTATTACTTTGTGCAGTGGGAAGGCCGTTTAACTCCGTGGTGGGCAAGGCAGTTTTAGCGACAGTCTCGACCTCCCCTTGCTGATGGCCGAATTTTTGATACGGGTAGGCTTGATAGCGGATCAGCACCTTGTCGCCGGGTTTGACAAACCCGATGGCCCGGCTCGGCGCGTACAAATCGGCGCGCAAACGTGCGCCCTGAGGCACGATGCTGACCAAGGGCCGGTTGCCGTCCACCGACTGGCCGACTTCGGCAATCACCGCCGTGGCAACACCGGCTTGCGTCGCCGTAATCACCAGCCGCCGCTTGGCCTCGCTCTCCGTCAGTTCCTGCCCGGTGCTGCTCAGCAGCCGCTCAATTTGCGCGATCTGGTTTTGATGTTTCAACGACAGGCCGGCCAACTCGGACTGTTGCGCCGACAATTCCCGGCCAATGCTAATCCGGTCACGCCCCAGGCTTTGTAAGCGGGCCTTTTGGTCGAGCCATTCTTCCTGTTTTGATTGCAATTGTTCCTTGGAAATATAATCTTGGTCCAACAAACTCTGATACCGCGCCACAGTGTCCTCGGACAGTTTAACCCTTGCCCCCTGCCCTTCGATTTGGCTGGCGAGCTGCATGAGTTCATTCTTTAGCGCATCAATTTTTTTGATGAGGCCAGACCGTTCTTCTTGTTGCAGGCCGCGGGTTTTCTGCATTTCATCGCGCAAGCTGGCTTGGCGCAGTTCGACCTGGCTGCTGATCGCCGCCTGCGTGTCGCCGATGCGGCTGCTGTGGCGCTCACTGGACAATACATAGAGAATATCGCCGTACTTGACTGCTTGGCCCTCGGCGACATGTTTTTCCAAAACAATACCGGGTTGCGGCACATAGATTTTCAACAGGCCGGTGTCGGGGGTCAGTTGGCCTGCGACCGTGCTGCGCTTGGTGTAACTGCCCCAGATTAAGAACGCACAGACGATGCCGGCCAGGGCCACGGCAAAAAGAGTTAAAAAAGTAAATGAGATAGGGCGGATTAAGATAATCTCGCCCATCCATTTGGGTTGCTGGTAGGCAATAGCCTGTTCTCTAAATAGCGTCATGATGCCTTATCGAGTATGTCTGACGAGGTTCGAGTCATTTCGCTCAAAGCCGGGTAGATACTCTACCCAGATGGATGAGAAATTACATTTAAGTATTAATCAGACCTTGATGTTCCAGATAATGAGGAAACCAAGGCAATTGGATGCATCCACGGCATCGGCCACAGCCACAAGAAATAGTCATTATTAGTGAATGACAATCCACCGGATATTTCATTAACCTCCTTTTCAGTAACCACATCTATGCCGTCTACTTCATTAATTTCTTCATCTGTAAAAACACGCATCTTATTCGTTGATATAGTTTTCATTTTATTACCTCTTGTGTTGTCTAATTGACTGTCAAATTACAAAACTGTAAGGTGAGATTTCATCACCGTGCAAGCTTATTTAAGCAAAATTCGTTAATGTTCAACATCAACATTATCATGCACCTAATGGTGGTGACGGGGTAAATACCCCGTCACGCTCAAAGTTATACTAATAAACGTCTAAAGCATCGCCTAATTATAAAGATGCTTCAGCAGCGTCATACCGGCATGTATTGCCGGAACGAAGAACCTTTTACATTAGCTGAAGCATCTTGCTAAAGCATAGCAAGCGCAACACACCCCCCAATTACCATTCCACCTAAACCGAACGATACTCCAAACATAGCACCTACTCCAAAAGTTGTTAGCCCTTGAAGCAAAGTTCTACCTCCGGAAACTGACTCTATTTCTTCAATACTAAGTTCATTTATTGAAGCCTCGTTATTTTTTGTCAAAGTGTTCATAATTACTCCAAAATAAAAACCCACAAAAAAATTAATCCGACAGCGGTGGGTAATACCATCGGCTTATTGAAGTGCCTTTTTCAATACCACTACTTCATTAAATAAAAGGAGATCTTGGGAATGGAATAGGCTCAGGGAAAGGCAGTCTTGGCCACGAAAACGGGAAAGGAAATGGCCGCCCAAGAAACATCAAGCCCCCTGAAACAATACTTACCTCTTCCTCTGATAGCGATTGAGGGCAATTAATGTCTTTAATTTCTTCATTCGTACAAGCTCTCATCTTATTTATTGATGTGGTTTTCATTTTTTCACCTTTTTTGGTTTGGTTGGTTTACTTTTAAATATGTGGCAGAATCAGTCGGTAAAATTGAATCGCCACCTTGTGTCGAGCCTTGCATTGGCTCGGATTAAATTCTATCAAAACAAAATTCAAAAGATATTGTGAAAATTACGGATATCTCCTCCGTATTGTTACGGAAACATAAGTAGTCGGGTAGGATGGGCAACGTCTTTTTGTTGCCCACCGTTCGATCCGGTTCCGCGTGGGCAAACGGTGAAGCTGTTTGCCCACCCTACCGGGCTTGATGAGAGGTTACATTTATTCAGGTACTAAAAAGCAGCAGATCAAAACAAACTGCCGATCCCGTAGCCTGCTGCAAAGCAAAGAATTAGAACGCATAAAATCCCACCAGATACCTCTTCAATCTCATCTAAGGAAAGCTCGTTTAATCCGTTAGTCTTCCCAACTTGTCCTTCGTCGTACTCTCTCATTGTGGTTGTCATTGTTTGCATGTTTTTTCTCTTTTAAGATATAAAATCTTATGAAAATGCTCCTTTAAATGTCTTAAGACATCATTGGCAGTCCTCGGTTTGAGCCTTAAACCAGACTCGTATAAATATCAGTGATTAGCTGATATTTAATTCTTTTTGTCACACATACCATTGCGAAAACACATCTTGACCACAGATCTAGCGGTCTGTTACTTGCTGCTGGAGTTTTGGGTATTACTATCGGCTTAAAGTGTGGGCAAACTGTTCCAATATTTGCCCACACAGGATTGACACAATCGGTGGGCAACAAAAAGACGTTGCCCACACTAACCGGCGGCTTAAGGGCTAGGTAATAAAATTACCAATACCTAGGCCACCAAGGCCAACAACAGCACCCCCCCAGATACGCCTTTTATATCCGCTTCAGTGAGCGTATGCGCACCATCATGGATTTCGTCAATGTCCTGTTCAGTGAACACAGGCAGTGTGTTTTTCGTTATCATCGTTTTACCTCACGTTGTATTTTAGAAGACCCGCACGGAAACTAACACCGATAGCGGCGGGTATTACTATCGGCTTAAGTAGTAGAAAAAAATCTGAATTTAGTCTCGATTATATCCCTAATAAAATAAGCCACTGAGCAGTTGAACCTCAAAATTTTATAGCTATATATCAAGGAATATAAGGTATTGTAAGTCCTCTGGTAAGACTCTTTTGCATGTACTTCGTCCGCATCCAGTTCGGCTATTGCCTGTAGAACAAAAAGCAGGTTTTCAGTACGCATAAAGCTGGATGTTCTAAGTTTTTCCATATAGCGATCTAATTCCTCGTCCTTCTCCTGCTTCGATAGTCTAAAGTAATTCATAAAAACATAACAAATGCCATGCATTAAAAACCTTAAAAGATATTCGCGTTGATACTGTATAAATATATTTTCTTCATCAAGAAATTTTTTTACCATAACCAAGGAGACAAGCATGTCAGTGATTTTTTTCTTTGAAACAGACTCGGTGATTGACGTGTTTCGCTGTCTGTAGTTATATAGAGATGACCTCAGCACTCCTATATTTTTTGCTTTGTATATTGCCTTTATCGAAAAAGGCACATCTTCAAAGTAAATATCGTTTGGAAAACATATCGAATTCCTGATGACAAATTCTTTTTCGAAAATAAATTGCCACGGCATACAACTTAAGCCTTTCCTTTGCTGCACCATGTACCTAAAAAAATTAGGATCATTATCCTCTAACAGCGGCAGGTATACTTTTTTGTTTTTCTTTTCGTTTTGTATATTTGCCAAGTGCCATGTATAGCCGTACATCACGATATCATGGTGGTGCGCAACCGCTTTGCCATACATCATTTCTGCCGCATTGGTTTCCAACCAATCATCCGAATCCAAAAACATCAGATAGATTCCTGTTGCTTGGCGGGTAGCTTCATTTCTGCCAAAACCATTGCCGCGATTTTCTTCAAAGGCAATCACCCTAATCCGGCCATCCTGTCGCTCATATTGCCTAATGATCGCCAAGCTGTTGTCCGTGGAGGCGTCATCAATGACGATAATCTCGATTTCTTTCAAAGTTTGATTGACAGCGGAATCCAAGCACTGATGCAAGTATTCAGATGTGTTATAGACAGGTATGATGATGGAAACTTTCACATCCCCTGCCCGGTGTGCCAGCGATTCATCAATACTGGGCAGTACGCCTTGCTGTCCTGCGCTAGTCCTTATCGCATCAAAGTTGGGCATCGTCTGACCGGTTTCACCGGATGAAAGGTTTTCGTCCGAAGTGACGAAAAGACCACGAATGTTATTGGCTAATGGGGTATGCATGTTTCTACCTCTGATGTTAATTAAATAAATTGAAATCAAGCCAGCCTCTTTTCGATGGAATCTTGGCTCGCAATCTCGTAAAGTGCCCTAGTCGGGTGAACAAACTGCTCCAGCGTTTACCCACGCGGGATCGGCACAATCGGTGGGCAACAAAAAGACATTGTCCCCCCGGCTATTCTTGGCGCAGACATTGCGTCAAATACGCATGGGGCTATGCACAAGATTAGGAACCGAGACATCCACCATTAAGTGCATCCATAATCTGCGGTTGGAAATAGTTTAATAAACTAGGTTTGAATCGTCTATTGTGGATATTACGGATGTCTTCACCGTATAATTACGGAACTGTGTATAGATTGACCCATGACGGATGTTAAAAAATAATCATACAAGGGTGGGCAACGTCTTTTTGTTGCCCACCGTTCGATCCGGTTCCGCGTGGGCAAACGGTGAAGCTGTTTGCCCACCCGGCCGGGCTGTGTGATAGGCGAGTTCGGTGACAAGCGGTTGAAAAGGCGGGCAATTGTTGTAGCGCAAGGTGTCGCAGCAATGCGTCAGCTTGCGGCGGCTCCGCGGCGACCGGGCGGGCGAAGTGCGCTTTGGCCGGTTCGTCGGGAATGCCTAAGCGATAACCTGACCATTCAGGTCAAATTGACGATCTAGGTAATTTACGGAGATCGTATCCGTAATATTACGGAGAACAGGAAAGATGCTTTACTAACAAGATGGTTGCAGGCAAAGTCTCACTGCCATTAAGTTAAGCCTAGTGTGGGAGCCGCGCCCTCGCGGCGATTGGGTTCGAGGGGCCATGTTCCCGGCCTGTCCTATCGCCGCGAGGGCGCGGCTCCCACAAATCCATATGCCGCCAATCTCCTTAACTTTGCTCGTTCCCAAGCTCCAGCTTGGGAATGCGGTCTTTGAAGCTCCAGCTTCCCCGAGTGACGGTCAACGAACAAGCAGGAGCTTGCAAGACATGGGTTCCCAAGCAGGAGCTTGGGAACCAGCCAAAAACGGAACCCGCATTTTCCCCAATGGTGGGCAAGCAAAAAGCCGCTTGCCCACCCTTGCATGATTAACTGATGTTACGCGCAGCCACCAAAACCGTTGGCGGCAACGGGTTGCCGCCCTACTGGCTTATGCATCGTTCCCACGCTCAGGCGTCACTGCCATTAAGTTAAGCAAAAAATCGTGAAATTTG
>Ga0268283_1001552_pt1 | contig 11070 bp, 9 predicted proteins | sample saktaG_13_FD_190140 | JGI IMG/M metagenome (GOLD analysis project Ga0268283, IMG submission 190140) | Saline water microbial communities from Sakinaw Lake, British Columbia, Canada - sak_2013_06_06_36m | ecosystem: Environmental > Aquatic > Non-marine Saline and Alkaline > Saline ... | reverse complement strand
TTGTTCGGATGGCTTCGGTCGTTGTGTTTTTTATCATTCGCCCATATTACACGGGTTAGGAAATTATGGGTTGTGTGCTGTTAATTTTTTTATTTGTCCCACTTTAAGTGGGTAGCCAAAAAGTCTGGCGAAAACTAACTTATGGCAATTTAGATAAATGGCAGCGCGTTGTTTAAAGCAACGGCGACTGAAGACCCGGTAGAATTTGATCATTAGAAAACGGTTAGCATGAAGGTCATGAAACGAACTCAAAAAATACTACTAAAGGTTCCAAGCACAATAAAACAAGGGGACGGTGACAGCGAACTTAACTTTAGCAGTTATGAAATCACACGCTCTCCAATTAAAAACAAGGAAAACAAGTTCTCAACAGCCGACCAAAAAAAAGTAGAAGCTATTTTTTACATGCTGACAACGAATCCAAAACAAGCCATAGAACAGTTGTTGGTCTTGAGGGAGAAGTATCCACACGCTCCAATGCTGAGCAATTTCTTATCCAACGCTTATGGCAGAATGGGTAATAGCAAGGCCGTGCTGGAATTGGTGATTGAAAACTATGTTAAAAACCCTGATTATCTTTTTGCAAAGATCAACTATGCTCAGCAGTGTTTAGATAATTGCTGGTTTGAAAAAATACCGGAAATTTTTGATCACAAGTTTGATTTGAAACTACTCTATCCAAATCGGAACACCTTTCATGTTACTGAGTTTGCTGGATTCGCAGGGGTAATGTGTGGCTATTATTCCAGCATTGGCAAACAGGATACGGCGCAACTTTTATTTGATGCGTTAAAACAAGTAACGCCAGAATCCCCTATGGTCGGCTATGCAAAAAGTTTTTTATACCCGTCACTGATTAAGAAATTACAAAGGTGGATATACAATAAACGTCAAAAACAAATTAACAAACTTGAATTCTAAGAATAATCTGATGCTGTCCGCTTATTCTTACCCCAAGTGCTTGCTCACAATGGCTTACTTTTTGAGGTAAAAGTGCCAAAGTCGGTAACCCTGTCAGCCATGAAAGAAGCTGATTTCGGTAAACTGCCGATCTTTGCAACTATTCAAGACTTGTTTACACGCATTTTTCGGCACAAACTAAAATTTAAACATTCGGCATCCTTCATAGAAGCTCAAAAGTAGTTGACACTTTTTTATCAAAAAAAATGCTAATAATCTCTGTAGGTCGGGTTAGGCGCTAGCCGTAACCCGACACAGATAGTACGATTTGTCGGGTTACGCTCTCGCTAACCCGACCTACGCGTCTGTAATTAAAAAAAGTGTAAACCGATGAATGAAGGATGCCAAACATTCGTTTTCAATTATAAATTAATTTTCGGGATAAAATATGGCAGATTTAGATAGCAAGGTAGTGAGTTACGAAGAAGGTTTAGAGCTCGTTAAATCAATGCCAAAAGATCATAGAGTAGATGTTGAGCCTTCGGCTTCTGAAATTCATTATAGCAGTGATTTTTGTGTTGTACTTAACAAAAAGGGTAATGTGGCGATTGTCATAAAGAAAGATTTTGCTTAGGCTTGGACAGTTGCACCTCGCCGTTGAGTAAATTATGATGGATTTATCAATGGGGTGGGCAAAAAAGCGTTGTCCACCCCACCAAACTTTTCTTCCGGTTTTTGTACGCAATTTTCAAAAAAGCAAAGGCCGCTACACCAAGCCCTTCAGTTTATAAACCAACTCTAATGCCTGCCTTGGGCTTAGATCATCCGGTTTGATGTCTTCCAGAAAAGTAACCACAGGATGACATTCTTTCGCTGAAAATAAATCCAGTTGGTTAACGCCGGTTGCGGTTTGTTGTTCGGTGTAGGCATGATCTTCCAAATGCCGTAATTTGGTTTTGGCTTTATCTATTACTGAACGGGGCACTCCGGCTAAAGCGGCGACTTGCAAACCATAGCTTTGACTGGCCGGGCCCTCTTTAACCGTATGTAAAAATATAATCTTGTCGCCGTGTTCAATGGCATCCAAATGCACGTTATGGATGGTTTTTTGTTCATCGGCCAAAGTGGTCAATTCAAAATAGTGGGTTGCAAACAGCGTAAAGGCTTTGGTTTCTTTAGCCAAATGGTCGGCGCACGCCCACGCTAAAGACAAACCGTCAAAGGTGCTGGTGCCACGCCCTATCTCATCCATCAAAATCAGACTTTTTGAGGTGGCGTTATGCAGGATATTGGCGGTTTCCGACATTTCAACCATAAAGGTAGAACGCCCGCTGGCCAGATCATCGGACGCGCCAATGCGCGTAAAAATCTTGTCGACAGGCCCACAAGCCAAGGTTTTTGCCGGTACATAACAGCCTATGTGTGCGATTAACACAATAAGCGCGGCTTGGCGCATATACGTCGATTTACCGCCCATATTAGGGCCGGTAACCACCAACATGCGGCGCTGATTTGAAAAAGACAGGTCGTTAGGCACAAAAGGAATATCGGAAACCTGTTCAACAACCAGATGCCTGCCGCTTTCAATGGTGATGCCGGGTTTATCAAGCAACGTCGGTTGCGATAAATTTAAGGTTTCGGCACGTTCGGCAAAGTTGACCAGCACATCCAGTTCAGCCAAAGCCGCTGCGCATTGTTGCAAGGGAATTAACGAGGTCGCGATAATGTTAAGCAACTCTTCGTACAAGGTTTTTTCAAAAGACAGGGATTTTTCCTTGGCACTGAGTACCTTATCTTCAAACGATTTTAATTCTTCGGTAATGTAACGTTCTGCGCCTTTTAAGGTTTGTTTGCGGGTGTAATGCGGTGGCACTTTTGCCGCATGTAAGTGGGAAATCTCAATATAATAACCGTGTACGCGGTTGTAATTGACCTTAAGCGTGGTGATTCCTGTGGCAGCTTTTTCACGATTTTCCATGTCAATCAGAAATTGATCGGCATTTTGGCTTAAGTGTCGCAAGTCATCCAGATCCTGATGGTAACCTTTTGCAATCACACCGCCGTCACGAATAAGCACGGGTGGATTATCAATAATGGCTTTTTCAAGCAGCGTTAATATCTCTGGGTGTTCACCGATTTGTTTTGCAGTGTGGGACAACTGTTCATTATCGCTGGTTGCCAGTGTCTGTTGTAAGGCCGGTAATACTGCCAAGGTAGTGCGTAACACCAATAAATCACGGGGACGCGCCGATTTTAAGGCGATACGCGAACTAATCCGTTCAATATCGCCTACTTGTCGCAAGTGGGTTTGTACGGCCTTATACAAATGATCATTCAGTAAGTTGGCAACACAGGCATAACGATTATTAAGGATGCGATGGTCGCGTAAAGGCCGGTTAATCCAACGCCTTAAACAACGGCTGCCCATTGCCGTAGCCGTTTTATCCAATACGCCGAACAGTGTGTATTGCAGATGTCCTGAGGGATGGTAATCCAGTTCAAGATTGCGACGGCTGGAAGCATCCAGCAAAATACTGTCAGCACTGTTTTCTGTGCGGATACCCTGAATATGTGGCAAAGCACTTTGCTGGGTATCTTTAACATACTGTAATAAAGCGCCGGCTGCGGCAATGGCTGCGGTTAAGTTATCGCAGCCAAAGCCTTTTAAATCAAGGGTGTTGAATTGTTTCAATACCCGTTGCCGGGCGCTTTCCGGTTCAAAATGCCAGGGTGGTCTTCTGCATAAACCGCTGCGTTGCTGCAAGTTTGAAGGCAGTGGCCAGTCTTCGCTAAACAGCAGTTCAGCGGGATTAAGGCGTCCCAGTTCACTCAATAACTGGTCTTCAGATTCCACCTGTTGTAAAACAAAGCGGCCACTGGTTAAATCCAGACTAGCTATGCCGTGTTGCGTTCCTTGGCTAGCGTTTGAAAACGTACACACTGCCACCAAAAGATTATCTTTTCGGTCTTCCAGCAAGGCTTCATCGGTGACGGTTCCCGGTGTAACAATCCGCACCACTTTACGCTCAACCGGGCCTTTAGACGTTGCCGGGTCACCGATTTGTTCGCAAATGGCGATGGATTCGCCATTTTTTAATAGTTTGGCAAGATAACCTTCAGCGGCGTGATAGGGTATGCCCGCCATAGGAATCGGCAAACCCGCTGATTGGCCGCGACTGGTTAAGGTAATATCCAGTAATTGCGAGGCCTTTTTAGCGTCATCAAAAAATAGTTCGTAAAAATCCCCCATTCGATAAAATAAAAGGGTATCAGGGTGATCTGATTTGATGCGCAAATATTGCTGCATCATCGGGGTCTGCGGGTCGGCGGTTTTTTGTTTTATAATCATGGGTCTATTTTATCCGAAGTCGCATGAGGGCACATCATGGATAATGAATTATTTGCAATTGCGCAGCAGTTAGGACAGTTACTCAAGTTAAAAGAAAAGAAAATAGCCACCGCCGAATCGTGTACCGGCGGTTGGATTGCCCAAATAATAACAGAGGTTTCGGGAAGCTCGGCCTGGTTTGACCGTGGCTTTGTCACTTACAGTAATTCGGCAAAAGTGCAAATGCTGGGGGTTAATCCCGAGACATTGAATAAATTTGGTGCGGTAAGCACTCAAACGGCAACAGAAATGGTCAAGGGCGCATTAGCTCATAGTGAGGCAGATTGCGCCATTGCCGTGACGGGTATAGCCGGACCCGATGGCGGTACAGCAGACAAACCGGTAGGAACGGTATTTATTGCTTGGGCCTACAAAAACCGCAAGGTTAAGGTCGTCCAACAGCAATTAACGGGCAATCGGCACCAAATCAGAAGGCAAACGGTAAGAATTGCACTTGAGGGCGTGGAGTTGGGGTAACAAAAAACGTAACCACTATTCCGAGAAGCAGTGGTATCGATTAGCGGCTTTGATAGTCATTAAAAGCCAAATTCAGAGTCATCAAAATCGTCGAATTGTTCTTTTAAACGCTTTTTCTCCCAATAGATTTCAATTTTTCTGCGGGTATCTCTTTTGACTGTTTGCTCTTCAACGTTCTCGGTCAGTGAGATAAAATCGCCCCCTTCAAAAATATCATCGTCATCAGTATCTGTCTTCTGTTTTTTTTGTGCGCTTGGTTTAGCCGCTGATTTAGAAGATGCTTTAGTCATTTCTATGCTCCCCAATAAAAGATTAATATTAAAATTGTAACAAAGTGGTATGTAAAGAAAAAATCATATCCAGATAAATAGAGTCTTGGCTCAAAACAGGATGCTGTTTATTATTAATGAGTAAGCCTTACAAGGCAAGTATCTATTATCATTAAATTGTCATTAAATAAGGTAGATTGCAAGTTTTATTAAAGCATTAATGACTCAGTTGTTAAAAATGAAACATGGAATTTAGGCGTAGGCCGGAATAAGACCACCCAAGCGTAGCGCGTGGTGGCGTTTCCGGCGCTATCGTACCGCTCATCTGTTCAAAATGGAACACGAATGACACGAATTTAACTGATAGACACTTAAGATCTAAACATTAAATCCGTTGAAACCCGTATAATCAGTGTCATTCGTGTTCTATGATCAAAGCCGAAATCTACAGGCTAGTTATAAAGCAATATTATTAGAGAAGATACCGATAAAGATGATGGCGGCGGTAACAGCACTTGTTATAATTGACCCTAACAGGCCGTTGTCAGGTTAATGATTTACTTCAACAAAAAAGAGAAAGCTACAGCAATGAAAAACAATACCGTCGACGTACCGGCTGCTACCGACATTTTTACGCAAGATTTTATGATTAGTAATGTAGGTACGCCATTCGCTATCGGTCTGGCGGTTGGCTATTTTGCTAAAAAAATGTTTTTTATGTCCCTGTTTTTATGTGGCGCGGCAATCGTATTGATGTTTGTTGGTGAGCATTTTGGAGTTACTAAAATAAGTGATCTCAATCTGCAACAGGCCGCTGATTCAGCAACTGACGCGGTAAAACAATCCGGTAATTTTTTGATGAAACGTCTGTCGAGCATTACCAGTAAAGGTGTCAGTGCGACGGGTGGTTTTCTGGTTGGACTTAAGCTGGGTTAAAACGAACGCCATGAAGCCTGTTTTTGCAGATGATGCCGCCATTGATTATGCGGTCAAGTTATTACGGCAGGGGCGCTTGGTTGCCTTTCCCACAGAAACGGTTTATGGTTTGGGCGCTGATGCCTCCAATCCTGACGCAGTTCGGCGAATTTTTCAAGCCAAAGGTCGGCCTGTCGACCATCCCCTGATTGTTCATATACCCGGCATTGACAGTCTTAACGATTGGGCGCTGACAGTACCTGAGGCCGCACAACGATTAGCCGCGCATTTCTGGCCTGGGCCACTGGCACTGATATTAAACAAAAAACCCGAAGTGCCGCTGGACGTTACCGGCGGACAGCATACCGTTGGCTTGCGTGTACCCGATCATCCGGTTGCTTTACGATTATTGCAGGCGTTTGGTGGGGGCATTGCCGCACCCTCTGCCAACCGTTTTTGCAGAATTAGCCCGACTCAAGCGGCGCATGTGGAAGAAGAATTGGGCGATGCCGTCGATCTTATTCTTGATGGCGGCGCTTGTCTGGTGGGCGTGGAATCAACCATTGTTGATTTGAGCGGAGACCGGCCAAAATTATTACGGCCGGGGCATATTACCCGAGATGCTATTGAAGCGGTTTTACACACTGAATTAATCATGGTTTCCCCGCAAGCGGAGCAAAACAATCCGTCACAGCAACGAGCGCCTGGAATGATGGCCGTTCACTATGCCCCGATAACGCAGGCCATACTGTGTCCTACCGAGCGTTTACCGGACATGGTTCGGCAACTGACTTTACAGCATAAAAAAATAGGCTTGCTGGCCTATCACCAGCAACAGACAGAAAACCAGTTAACCCGGCTAATCCGTATGCCGGAGCAAGCAGAAGGTTACGCACAAACTTTATATACAGCCTTACGCGAACTGGATAGCTTGAAACTGGATATTATTCTGGTAGAACAGCCCCCCGAAACAGAAGTGTGGCGGGCGATAAATGATCGTCTTTTCAAAGCCACATCCGCTTGTTAAGGGTTGATTGCAAGCAAATAGGGGGGGAAAGGTAGCGTCACATCTGGACAGCAATCGACGGCAATGTAAGTGCGGCGTAGCGGTGTGCCGAGGCGAGCTATAGTCGCGACGTGGGCGTCGCTCCCACAGTGGGAGCGACACCCACGTCGCGACTAACGAAAACATCTTGATTTATCCGGGATTGACTCAGTCAAGCTAAAAAAACTGGAACAACGAGATATAACATCCCTGCAAGGGATGTTATCTGTTCCTGCATGGAGATCCAACCACTCTTTATACATAACTTTACATCGTCAAACGTACGCCAATCCAGCCGGCTCTTGGAGCGCCCGGTGAAACAAAGCGGCCATCGTCATACCCCGGTAATACACTAGTAGCATTTCCATAAACACCAAAAGAGTTATAGTGCGTATCAAAGACATTATTGAGCTTGCCAAACACGGCGAAATTTTTGGTCACTTTATATTCTGCGGTGCTGTTAAAGACCCAGTAACCCGTTAATTGAGGATTTTTATTGGCTTCATCACCTCTAAAATACTTATCGCCGCTGTACATGCCATCAAAACCCAATGAGACTTTTTTCCATAAATCAACACCGATAGTTGCCTTATAAATATGCTCAGGAAGACCGGGGATTCTGTTGCCCTTGGTAACCGCAGCAATTTCAGTGTTATTTATGGGGTCTTGAGTATCAAAACCGTCCATGAAGCGTGCGTTTAAATAGGTGTAGTTGGTCGCAAAATGCCAGTCATCAATCTGGCTGAAGACTTGCGGATAATTAACTGTTGTTCCTGCTTCTATTCCGTAACGTTGGGTTTGTCCTACATTACTGAAATATCCTTGATTGGTAATCCCGCCGGAGCGATTAAAAATAATATCGTCATTATTCATGGTATGAAAATACCCCAAATTCCATTTAAGATCACCTTTGCCTAACAACTTGTTCAAATCCCCTTTAAAACCGCCTTCCCAAGTCTTGGCAACGACTTGTTCTAAAGGTGGATCGGACACAAATGAGTTGGGCAATTTACACGGAGCCTCCGGATTGGCGCAACTTAATTCCATTGGCGAAGGTGCCCGCGCCGATTCGCTGTAACTACCGTACACATTTAGATTATCCAGGATTTGATAGGTTAAGCCGCCAGACGGATTAAGCCGCTCAAAGGTATGCGAACCGTCCAAGGTATTGGGAGGGTTGTTTTTATACATGTCGTTCATGTTGACATGGATATAGTTATATCGACCTGCGACGGTGGCTGTTAGCGCGTCGGTAATGGAAAAACTGTCGGTCAAAAAGACTCCGACGGTTGAGGTATCGGTATGCAAGCGCACTTTGGATTCATCAACAAAAATACCGCTTTGCGTTGTGCCACGGGTATCTGTTAGCGAGCCGAGTTCGGTGTCTGAACTAAAATGGGTTTCGGCATAATCATAATTGGTACCGACGGTCAGATTATTTTCATGGTTGAATAAATCCTGGGCAAACGCTGACTGCAAGGTGCCGCCACGACTGCGCATATTGGTTTGACTGGTATTGTTGGTTGCACCTTCAACCGCATCGTGGGCTTCGATATCGTGGCCATTAGTATCTTCAACAATATTACCGTGTCCATCACACAGTAATGTCGGATCAGTTTCGCAAGCCTCATAATCACTGCTGTCACCATTAAAAGTGCCGATACGGTTCTGTCTAAAATAGGCATTACCGCTCACTTCAATAGCATCAGTCACATCATAACTACCCGCCAATTCTGAAAAGAACATGCGAGTGATAGTCTGGTCGGGATGGGTGAAAACAGACTTTCTGTTTTGTTCCTGTAACTGGATAGGCGCGGCGCCGTTCCCCTTCATATTGTTATCATTACCGCCCAGCGTCAGATCTAAAGAGCCTTTATCGCCACGCCAGCTCAAGGTGCCAAACGCTTGATCGGCTTTGGTCGGTGAAAAATCCCGCCAGCCTTGTTCCGCAAAATGATGCAGGTCTAAAAAATAACCCCAAGTGCCATTATTCCAGCCGCTGCTTAATTCCTGTGATTGCCTGTCCCAAGAACCGCCATAAGCCTCAAACTCATGTTTGGGTGCTGAAAATCCGGTTTTGGTTTTGATTGATATGGCACCGCCCAAGGTATTTAAACCATACACCGGATTAGAGCCCGGAAATAAAGCCATGGTATCAATCGCCCCTTTAGGGATTAAATCCCAATTAACCGTATCACCAAAGGGTTCATTAAAGCGGACACCGTTAACGTAGGTTGATAAGCCTTGCGGCATTCCCAGCAGCGGTGACGCGACAAAGCCACGGTAATAAATATCCGGCTGCAAGGGATTGTTTTGCGCTTCATTAATGCTGACGCTACCTAAATAACGATTGATATATTCTGCCAATGAGAGACTTTGAGTATCTTCCAATTGTTTTGCTGAAACCGTTTGAATATTTGCGGGTATTTTATTGACGGCAACACCGCTACTTTGCAGAGGGGTCACACCGACAACATCTATGATACCCAAATCCAAGGGCTTGTCTTTTTCCGGCACCGCACTGACGGCCGAAAGGCTGACCAGCCCCAGCATCCCATATAACACCTTTCTCATAAGTTCTCTCAAATTTGCTGTAAAGGGCTGCATGATAGCTAAATCATTAACAAACGCCTAGACGATCACTATAAAAAGGAAATATTCCTGTTATAGACCCTGAATTAATTAAGCGCCTTATTTTTCAAGACGCGCACGGCACGCCCTACAGAAAATAATGTCGATTAATCAACGAAGGTCTCTATACCGTCAGACTGAGCTAGTTTTGAGCCAAGTGAAATTGAGTCAAAATAAGCCGATACCGGTCACGCTTCAAAAAAGCTTTCGTCTTTCAGCTAATCCAAGGCTCGCGTAACGTAGCAAGAAACAACGCATTAAGCTGGCAAAGCGGCTCCGGCTTTTGCTCGCGTAGTGGAATCCTGGATTTTAGTCGCTCCAATTCGGCTTCGACAAAGGCATTGATACTTGCCACCGGTTTGGAATAGCCCAACTCCAGCGCGACACTTTTCTTTTGAAGCAGCATTTCTATATCCGCCAAGAGTTGGGTTTCACCGTCAATCAGATGCAGTAATTTTGAAAACTCAATAGGCGCAGCTGTGCCATAGCGTTCAAGCCAGCGTACAGATAACAAAGGACGCAGCACATAAAAATATTTCTTGATGGGGACTAAGTCGGCACGTAAATAACCCCGATAATTGGTTTTTGCCATGTTGCGGTAATGATAAATCCCGCTTTCGTATGAATACACCAAAGGCAATAGCTGTCTGGCACTTTCAGCAAACGCACCGACCTCGGTGTATTTGAAAGGGGATTGCAGCCACTCAACAAAAGTCGGGTTCGATTTCTTAAACAGGCGCAGCGCCTTTCTTATATCCCAGCCATTAAGATCAATATCATCCGTGATGGCGTATTCAATAACATCACGCCGTTCTTCAAGATCAATCGCAAGATACCAATCCGCCGGACGGGCATAAATAAACCGCACATCAAAATCGCTATTGGCAGAAGCAAAGCCCCACGCGCGGCTCCCTGATTCAATCGCCAGCAAAATACGTACGCCTTCTTCGCGCTCGGTTTTAGCCAAGTGCTGCATAATTTCAGTGTGAACGACAGTAGGGATCATAAAAACATGTGCAAAAAACAACTATTAAACCGCTTATTTCCACTTTTGGCAAAGAGGGTAGGGGGGGGGGCAATGCCGTTAAGTTAAGCATACAACTCCAGTTTTTTAACAATCTGCGCTTAACTTAATGGCATTAGGTTGGGGGGTATTTTTTGCGAATTGCCAGACTAAATATTAAATCCTCCCGATTAAACGTTTAATTTTGCCTGTTAAGCATTGAATCCGCCCGATTAAACATTTAATTTTGCCTGTTAAGCATTAAATCCGCCGGATTAAACATTTAATTTTGCCTGTTAAGCATTGAATCCGCCCGATTAAACATTTAATTTTGCCTGTTAAGCATTAAATCCGCCGGATTAAACATTTAATTTTGCCTGTTAAGCATTAAATCCGCCGGATTAAACATTTAATTTTGCCTGTTAAGCATTAAATCCGCCGG
>Ga0268283_1001551_pt1 | contig 11084 bp, 14 predicted proteins | sample saktaG_13_FD_190140 | JGI IMG/M metagenome (GOLD analysis project Ga0268283, IMG submission 190140) | Saline water microbial communities from Sakinaw Lake, British Columbia, Canada - sak_2013_06_06_36m | ecosystem: Environmental > Aquatic > Non-marine Saline and Alkaline > Saline ... | reverse complement strand
CGTGATGCTGGGTTGGCTGTGGCGGCGGTGCTGTTACTATCCGCCGTAGTGGCTGCGATTATGACGCACGCTTCCGGGCGGTACTGGATGGGCGCTCACCTAGCCCTATCCGTTGTCCTCTCTTGGCTCCTCTTTGGTGCCCTCACCACGCTGGTAAATCCCCTCTTTTCTGCGCGTTCTCTTGGAGAATATCTTGCTCATGAGGTCCCCGCTACCACTCCCGTGGCAATTTTTAATACGACTCGCGGGGTACTCAACTTCTACGCTGGACGTATTTTCGAAGAATTAGATCCGAATGTGGCTGATGTGTGGCGTGCTGCACACCCTGGGGCGGTCCTTATCGTTCCCACATCGGCTCTGTCTACCGTCTTTGGTCCTGCCGGAATTCTACAAAATTGCCGAATGCATCGATCCTTTACCGTAGAAATGAAGGAATACCATGTTGTTGGTGTACGCTAAGTGGTATCAACGTTTAATGACAAAGGGTCTGTGGTCGGCTGTGGACAGACTACGCACGCGCCTGGCCTGGATCGTGGGTGGCGGGGGTACAGGGCTGTTCGTTGGGCTGTGGGTTTTGGGATGCTATGGAGATATGGCGGTGGTGTGGGATCTTAGCCATTCGGACTGGGTGGTTACCCATCGGGCATTGATTCAGGCTATTTCTGATTGGGGTATGTACCCTTTCTACGGCATTTTTCTTGGAACCCTTGCCTATGCCTCTTACTATCACTTTCCCTGGCCTCGAACTGTAGCCTTAGGCTGGCTATGGGCCGAACTGCTGGGGGCGGGACTAACGGTGCAGGTACTCAAATTCCTTACGGGACGCGCTCGTCCTGATCAGGCATGGGCTACAGGGGGGACCGACCAATGGCTGGGACCGACTCTTCAGGCCGCTTATCATTCCTTTCCTTCTGGTCATACGGCGGACCTTTTCGTTAGTGCAGCCTTTACTGTCCTACTGGTACGACTGCCGTGGGTGGGCCTCCTAGCCTGGTTTGCGGCCTTGGCCGTGGCCTTGTCTCGTATCGCTTTGGCTAAACACTATTTGAGCGATGTTCTGGTTGGAACCTTGGTGGCCGTCTACTATACCGTTGCATTCGCTTCGGCGAAGTAGTGATTGCCATAAGTTAACTCAAGTATGCCACTTTCTGACTCCATCTAGCCGTCATTCCGCCATGGGCTAGCGGAATGACGGATAAGTAGCAACTTAGGTTAGTTAAATTTTTTTAGGTCATCCCTCTATTGCGGAAATAATTCGCATACAATAAATCTGTATTGATGATATGCTTGTACAGCCAATCTTTTAGAAAATACATAGTCGACATGGATAGAGTACCTTTCCCGCTGTCAAAATTACGCAGCACCTCGGTTATTTGTTTTAATAGTTCATCATGTTCTTTTTTGTGTAGGGTGTAGCCGGGATAGTCATATTGCTTCATATACTCCTCTTCATCAGTAAAATGTGAAATAGTATATTCCGCTAATTCAGCGAGCGCCTTCCCAATGACTTTCTTACTTTTCCCATTCAGCATGGCGTTGTGTAAAACATTCAGGATCTCGAAGAGCCTCTTGTGCTGTTCATCAATTTTTTTCACATTGATGCGATACTTTTCTTCCCAGCGAATGAATGCCATATATACCTCAAATTATGTAATTTAATAACAGTAATTGCCCAAGAAGTACTGAGCGGTGGGCTGCTACCTGGGGGTATTAGATCAATCGGAGCGAGGTTGAGGGACGTTACCCCGAAAGGTCTGGGTAATGGCAAGGATTAATGCCCTGCTTGCATAGAGTGTGCTCAGTTCTTCGATCTTACGCCGACTGACCTATTCATCGGTGACCTGTCGAGTAGGACCATAGAACAATCGCGGATTTTTTTGCATCCTGGCCCGGCATACCACTGCGTGGGTGTTTTCCAAAAATGAAAATTTCTGCTAAACCAGAGCCCAGACTTATGAATTTAATACTACTGCGTCATGCCCAGGCGGAGAAATCAGATATGAAACTCTATTCTGATGACGATCTTCGCCCCCTCACAGAGGTAGGGATCAAGCGTCAGCGTAAGGTGGCTAAGGCCATCCATGCCATGGGCCTACGTCCCGACCGGATTATTAGCAGTCCCCGTTTGAGAGCGCGTCAGACCGCAGAGGTCACCGCCTCGATATTGGGTCGTAAGGATAGATTAGAATTCCATAACGCCCTTGGAGCAGGCTATTCTCCCACCGCTGTGTTGGAGATGATCTCTGCCTTTGCTCCCTGCGAGACGGTGATGTTGGTTGGGCACGAACCCGATCTCTCTGTTATCGCCGGATTGTTGCTTGGACCCAACGCTGGTCCGATCATCAAATTCCGTAAGAGTGCCCTGCTGGGTTTATATTTCTCACATGTTCCTCAGCCAGGAGGAGGAACCCTGGAATTTTTCTATCGACCAGATGATTTATTGGCCTTGGTGTAGATCTGCGCATTAACAGGACGGTACATGTATCGGAAAAATAAAGTTGTAGTTTCTAATCAGCAGATTAAAACCGATGGGAGAAAATTTTTTCCGGTAGAATACAACTGGGCGTTGGTTAGACGACGCTTACAAAAATGGAGACTTGTAGCACTATGAAGATAGGAGAAAAGTGAATCTTTAGCGGAATAACTTTACTTTCACATCCCTGTGACTGAATTCCGCTAGTCCCTGGCGGAATGAAGAATAGAATGGACCATGCGTATATATGGGTTCTGTTTTTTGCCCGAAGGGCATCATTGTTCAGATCAACAAAAGATCCTTCTTTTGATATAATCTGAATAGATTTCTTCAGACTTTATTCGCATTTCTCTCGCGACGAATGCGTACGGCGTGGGCTAGATCTTCCAGTAGTCCAGTCGTATCTTTCCAGGCAAGGCATGCGTCGGTAATACTTTGACCATACACCAAGGGTTGGTCAGATATGATATTTTGGCGGCCCTCTACCAGGTGGCTTTCCAGCATTATGCCGAAGATGCGATTATCACCCTCTGCTACTTGTTGGGCCACATTTCGACATACGTCCTGCTGACGTCGTGGTTGTTTCGCGCTATTGGCATGGCTGCAATCGACCATGATGCGAATCGGCAGTTTTGCTTTTTCTAATCCTTCCGATGCTCGCTGTACACTGTCAGCGTCGTAATTGGGAACCGTTCCACCGCGAAGGATAAGGTGGCAATCACTGTTGCCTTTCGTAGAGAAAATAGCAGAATGCCCATTCTTGGTTAGCGACATAAAAGAGTGGGGGCAGGATGCGGAGTAAATGGCATCGATTGCAATCTGTAGATCACCATTTGTACCATTCTTAAAGCCCACTGGACACGATAATCCCGAAGCCAATTCTCGGTGCGACTGACTTTCTGTTGTGCGTGCCCCAATGGCCCCCCAACTAATCAGATCCGCCACGTATTGAGGGCTAATTAGATCCAGGTATTCCGTTCCTGCGGGTATCCCTTGCTCCGCCAAATCTAGCAACAGGTGACGCGCCATACCCAGCCCCTCGTTGATACGGAAGCTGCTATCCAGGTAGGGGTCGTTGATAAGGCCTTTCCAGCCTACGGTAGTACGCGGTTTCTCGAAATAGACCCGCATCACGAGGATTAGGTCATCGTGCAGGGTATCGATGTACCCCTTGAGCTGATGGGCATAGTCACGGGCAGCCTTGGGGTCATGGATGGAGCATGGGCCGGTTATCACCACCAGCCGGTCGTCCGTCTCCGTCAGAGCGCCGTGGATCGCAGTACGGGTCTCGTAGACAGTCTGTGATGCTTTTTCCGAGACAGGATATTCCGCGTGGAGCTGGGCGGGAGGAAGAACCTCCTGGATCGATTGAATACGTAAATCATCAGTTTTGTAGTACATTGGGGAATTGGGAGCAGGGTAGGATCGTTAAAGGCGGCTTTTTTGTCTCCGTAGTCTAACACTACGATCGGTTTGGTCCACGACCACATTTACAACATGGATTCATAGGATTGGACTTTGGGCAAAATAATTCCCCCTCCACCTAAAGGACAGTAAGGCAAGGCAGCCACGCTCACGTGGTGTGCTGAATCCTTCAAGTGCAGCAATTCTCATTTTGGGAAACCATTCCCTAATGGTTAACCGCTCATGCGCGGTCAAGAGGAAACGCCATCACCTCGTCAATGGTAGTGGCCCCTATTATCGCCATAAGTAAGCGGTCTATTCCCAAGGCCACTCCTGCACATCCGGGAAGTCCATAGTCGAGGGCGTCCAACAATCGCTCATCGAGGGGGACTCGCGGTAGTCCCAATTGGGAGCGATGGGTACGGTCGGCCTCAAAGCGTTGGCGCTGCTCTTGGGAATCTCTTAATTCATGGAATCCATTGGCCAATTCTACCCCACCCAGATAAACCTCAAATCGCTCCGCTACGGCGGGAGGTCCCGGTCTTATCTGAGCCAGTGCGGCTTGAGAGGCGGGGTAATCGTATACGAAGGTAGGCCGACCATCCTGACCTAGGGTCGGAGCAATACGGTGAGTAAGTAGCAGATCCAGCCAGCCATCTCGATCCAGCGAATCTCGGTGGGGTACCTCACCAATACCTAAGAGCACCGCTCGCTCTCGTAATTCGGCAGCGCTCGCCTGGTGGGGATCAGCTCCTGCGTTTTGGAGGAAGATCTCCGCGTAGCTCAATCGCACCGCTGGCGAGCAATCTAGGATCTCGGCGAGCAATGTGTCCATTTCGTCCATGAGGGCATGGTGGTCAAAACCCGGTCGATACCACTCCAGCAGCGTAAACTCCGGATTGTGCCAACGTCCCCGTTCACCACTACGAAACACCTTGCAAATCTGATAGATGGGCCCCGTCCCCGCCGCCAAGAGGCGTTTCATGGGAAATTCGGGGGAGGTGTGCAGATAGAGGGGTAGGTAAGGGGTCGTCCCTTGATCACAGGTGGAAAAGCTCGCGACGTGCAGATCTGTTGCTGTGGCCACGGATAGTACCGGGGTATCTACCTCCATGACGCCCCGATATTCGAAGAATCGACGAATCCTGGCTAGGACCTCGGCCCGTCTGCGTAACGCCGACAGCGAGGCACTCGGACGCCAGTCCGCCACGAGTGCTATTCCTTGACCCGAGAGATGTACTCCGCAGTACGAGTATCCACCTTGATCAGGTCGTTAATACCGACAAATAAGGGTACACGCACCACTGCCCCGGTCTCCAAGGTAGCTGGTTTACTCCCACCGCTAGTGGTATCTCCGCGCAGCCCCGGATCGGTCTCCATGACACGCAGCACCACTTGATTGGGTGGGGATATAATCAACGGGATACCGTTATACAGGGTGACGTTACAGATATCCTGTTCCTTAACCCATTTGATGGTATCTCCCACAGCAGCCTCATCGGCAGCATGCTGTTCAAAGGTCTCCTGGTCCATGAAATACCACAAAGAACCATCGTTGTAGAGATACTGGAGCTGCATATCCACAACATCCGCACCTTCTAGAACATCGCCAGACTTGTAGGTACGCTCAATGACCCGCTGGGTTTTAAGGTTGCGGATCCTGATACGATTGAACGCCTGCCCCTTGCCCGGCTTTACATACTCATTTTCGAGTATGACGCACGGATCACCATCCACCCGTACCTTGAGACCTGCCTTAATTTCGTTGGTACTAAAATTTGCCATAGTATTCCCGCTTACCCTGTGCCGAACTTGTCCATAATCATATCGCCAAACACCCTCTCAATGGAGCCTTCGCGCCCTTGGCAGCGAGAACTCGCCGGCGCGATCCGAACGGCAGAGGCGCTGTGTGCTCTCCTCGACCTGGATTCAACCCAGTTTCCCATGCCGCAGACAGGGAAAAACTTCCCGCTGCGGGTACCTCGTGGCTACGTGGCACGTATAGTCAGCGGAGATCCTAACGACCCGCTCCTGCTCCAGGTCCTTCCGAGTTGTGCTGAGGATGTCACCTCGCCAGGCTATGGCAATGACCCCGTTGGAGATCTGGATGCTCGGGTGGCGCCTGGAGTCCTCCATAAGTACCACGGTCGGGTCCTCCTCATTGCCACGGGGGCCTGCCCCATTCACTGCCGCTACTGCTTTCGTCGCTACTTCCCCCATGAGCACCTTGATTGGGACGCAGCCATGGCGTATCTGACGGCGCACCCGGACATTCAGGAGGTTGTTCTGAGCGGAGGCGATCCACTGTCCCTTCCAGACCGTCAATTGGCGGCCCTGAACGAAAGGCTGGCGACGATTCCCCACCTGCGCCGCCTACGTATCCACACCCGTATGCCAGTGGTCCTTCCTGAGCGAGTAGACGACGCGCTGATCGCTTGGCTGACCCAAGGACGCCTGCGCAAAGTCATGGTGTTGCACATCAATCACCCCCACGAGCTGGACGAAAAGGTAAGAGGTGCCTGTACTGCCCTAATCCGGGCGGGAGTAGTGTTACTCAACCAAAGCGTCTTACTGCGCAACATAAACGACCGTGTGGAAATTCTCGCCACCCTCAGTGAAGCACTGTTCGAGGCGGGAGTAACTCCCTACTATCTACACCTCCTGGATGCTGTGCAAGGTGCTGCACACTTTTCAGTATCTGCCACCTTCGCCATGGGTCTCATGGAAGAACTGCGTATCCGCCTCCCTGGATATCTCGTCCCTCGTCTGGTACAAGAATCGGCCGGTGCTCTTGCGAAAGTAACCGTTGACTGTTAATAATAAGTATCGAGAAAACCAGTAGAACCGTTCAAATCGCTAACAACGCTACGCCTACAATACGAGGTATTCGATGAATCGTACAATCCGCTGGTTTTTAGTATTTTCCTTGCTGTTTCTCGCAAGAACATCTCTGGCAGCAACGGTAGTTATCGATATCAGAGATTTCCAATTTACGCCGTCTCTGACAACCATTGATCAGGGAGATACGATTAAGTGGGTCAATAAGGGATCCTACCGCCACACCTCTACTAGTAAGTCCACCAGCTTGTGGGACACCTCACCGAATGGCCTTGCATCGGGGGAATCCTTCACCTACACATTCAATCAAGTGGGAAGTTATGATTATCACTGCAGGTTCCATCCATCCATGCAGGGAACCATTACTGTTCGTACCCCTGAAGAGAGTCGCATACGAACTGGTAAACGCATCATTAGCAGCGGAATAGTCCCGATCACGCTGGAGCACGTGACTTCAGTGAATCAGGATCAGGTTTTTCTGGGGAGTTACATAGTCAACGCGCAAGCCGGATGCGCCAATTGTCATAGCTGCCCAACCTATGAGACAAATCATAATCCGTATCAGGGCAATCCAAAAAAGTTTAAAGCCTCATCCTATCTTTCCGGTGGTGTGACTGTTTCAGGTGTGGGAGGAATGGTCATGATCTCCCCAAATTTGACACCAGATGCCAATGGCGATCCTGCTGGATTCAGAACGTTTGATCAATTCAAGAATTTTATTCGCACCGGCCACGATCGGGAAGCCCCTCATTCTATTTTACATATAATGCCCTGGCCAATGTATGGGATGATGGGTGATTACGATCTTAGGGCCGTTTACGAATATCTGCGGTCCATCCCCCACCTTGAAACGCCGGCTAGGCATCAGTGTAATGGCCAGGGATCCTAGCTTGACAATATGGAATCCTAATTAACCTAAGTTGCTACCTAGCCGTTATTCCACCGATGATTGGCGGAATAACGATCGGGTTGAGTCATGGGCGTTAACTTGAGTTATCCTAATGCTTCCTCACCCACTGAATATAGAGTCCTATTCGCTAGAAGAATTCCAGATTCAAGCACTACGTGAAGAAGACAGTGAGCGGGTCGCACAACAACTCTCCCGTATAAATCCCTGGCGTGCCTTGAATTATTCCCCGACCAAATTGCGAAATTACTTGATTTCTACAGATCCATGTTTCCGCTGCCGGGTTATCGTTACCTCTGATATGACCGATAATCAACGAATAGCGGGGCTGTTTTGTGTAAGATCTCCGTGGTTGCTCGGTGCCTGTCTGGAACTCTTTGCGATTTTTCCCGATTATCAAATGATGGGGCTTGGTACAAGAACCCTCGCTTGGTTAGAGCAACGTGTAGCGGCAGATGCCAAGAATTTATGGATCTTAGTCTCCTCGTTCAACGAATTTGCTAGAGCCTTCTATTGCAAGCAAGGATATACCGAGATTGGTAAAATCGATGACTTAATCCAGACAGGATTCGATGAGATCTTGCTTAGAAAGAACCTTGCACATGTTAAGAAACCAGATTCGCTTTCCTAGGTCATCTACTCATTACCATGATCGAACCGAGCAGCCTTTTGACTTTCATTTTCCTTATACCACTGCTGCCCCTATTGGCATCCACTGGTATTGCCATCCACGTTCTATCGGGTAGAGCTGTGGGCGATGAAGGAGAGGTGTTGACGGAACGCTTGAGTGTAGGATCGGCCGTGGCGGTACTGTTGCTATTGTTGATCTTTGATCTCGCCGTCTTCTTCGATCGAGTGGGAGGGCTGATCGTAGTTGGGAACTGGTTTACCAGTGGTGATTTCACATTTCCTATTTCCTTCGCCATCAATGGGACAAGTCTTGCGCTAGCAACTGAAATAGCTTTTCTCAGTTGGGTGACGGTAAGTTTTTCCGTTCGCTACCTGCATAGGGAAGATGGTTTCCATCGTTTCTTTCTCTCCCTTGGATTATTTCTGTCCGGAATGCAACTTGTCACACTTGCTGGTAATGGTTTGTTGGTTTTTGTTGGCTGGGAATTTTGCGGATTGAGTTCTTATCTGCTCATTGGCTATGCCTATCTGCGCCCCACCGCTACCGAAAATGCCTTATTTTCTTTCATGGCTAACCGGATTGGAGATGCAGGATTTCTTATGGGATTGGCCATTGCCATACTCGCGATAAATTCTACCGATTGGCATGACCTAGCCACGTGGGCCGCTGAATCAGACTTTGATAAAGTAACCGCACGCCTGATGATCTTCGGATTCTTGATCGCCGCCATCGCTAAATCAGCCCAACTACCTTTTTCTCCTTGGATCGCCCGAGCATTAGAGGGACCGACGCCATCTTCGGCCATCTTTTATGGTGCCATTATGGTCCATGCCGGAGTATGGCTAGTCATCCGCTTGGCACCTGTACTGCTCCATCTCCCGGACACCCTCCGCTGGCTTATCGGTATTGGTTTTCTTACTGCCCTCTACGGTTGGTTCGTTGGATTGGTTCAAACCGATGTCAAATCCGCTCTAATATTTGCCACTATCACCCAAGTTGGATTGATGTTCTTGGAATGTGGATTGGGTTGGTTCACCTTGGCGACTTGGCACCTTGGCCTGCATGCCTTGTGGCGGACTTGGCAGTTTTTGATGGCATCATCTTATATGCAGCTCATTGGAACCGGACAGATGCTATCGGTACCCAGCTATTTAATTCATCGGCAGGGGTTATGGACTGCTGCGCTCCAACGTTTCTGGCTCGATTCTCTGGGCTTGGGATTACTCGCGCGGCCATTGTTGAACGTTGGGCATGATCTGCAAATTTTTGATGACCGCGTACTGGCACGTATCGTCGGAATGCCATCGGATCTATCTCCACTAGATGATCTTTCCCCCCTCGTTCCCATCGGAGAAAAAGGTACGCGGCAAGAGCCCGAAGACGATCGCGTTATTTGCGGCCATGGTCTCGCCGGAATCCTCCTATTGTGGGCCGCATATCATTTTCAGCGATTTGAAAGTCGACTGATCTTGGGTGACAATGTTTGGATGAGACATGTGTTGCACGAAATCAGCACCATTCTTCTTGTGACCGAAGATTTGTTAGAACAACCGCGCTATCTGTTGCTATTTATCATTGTGACCTTGGTGGTGATTATATAGTGGCTCTATCCATTTTATACTAACCGAACGAATGTGGAGGTTTCTGTAATCATGATGAAAGCATCAACATTTCTCATCGCCACTATTTTCCTCACCGGCTTTTCTGGAGTGGTTTCGGCAATTGACTTTTGCCCGGCCAGCGCTCCCTTAGAAACGTTCCTCTGCAATGCTAATGAGGATTACCACAGCCTACAATTTATTGGCGAGGTAGCCATCTTAACAAATACTTCCGTGCCAGGTACCGAGGCTGCCATTGAAGAAGTTCGGCAACACATAAAACCTTTTCTTGTTAAGGCTAAAAATACAGTTTTTTTCAACACCAAGGCAGGTGAAATCCTGAACGATTTCTATATCTACTGGATCACGCTCATCGATGACTCTCGCCCCCGTCCCTATGAAGATCTATTGCTCTACCAACAACGTAGCGATGAACGCTATACCGTATTGCAAGAAAAGGCCAACCGTTTGAGAATTGCTGCCGAATGATAGCGAGAAATCTTAATAGCAGTTATCGAGCGATAATGTGCCCACGACCGCTATCCATATGGAACCTGTCGAAGAAATCGTATTCTCCGGGGATAAGAGAGGCAATAACGATAGAGGATTCTCCCCCCGCCAAAACTACCTTACGCTTACGTAACTGCAGGCTCCCAAACTCGATGTCGTCTATCCCTTTGTTGCGAATAAGAACCTTAAACTGTTGATCTGCGGGAACCTCGAGAGTATTCGGGGTAAGTCGTCCCGCCTGCGCAACCATAACATATGTAGGAATATCGGCAGCATAGACCATTTCGGAGAGGGAAAGCAGTGCGACCAGAATGGCCTCAAAGGTTTCCTGCCAAGCCATTAGAACCAAGCTACCCATAACACGCCTCGTATAGTGGCGGCATAAAGCCCGAGTATATTAGTCGAGATAGGCCATTGCTTCAAGGTTTTGTTCGACGTTGGCACAATGCTGTTGCGTAAACCAGCCGATTCGGTATTTCCTGCTCACCAAAGTCTCCGAGAAGCCCCTGGCTTTAGCCATGGGGGGGGGGGAAAGGAGACGGTTTTCAGGCGTAGGCATAACCGTCCTTCCGTTGAATATTTGCACAATATTTATGTGAAATACCAGCAACACGTCTAGTGGCTGTTTTAATATCAAAACTTCCCGTGGCTCGACAAAGAACACGACCTTTATACGTTCCGGTTTTTTTGCCAGACGGAACATTGGCCCGTACCTGGTTGCCA
>Ga0268283_1001550_pt1 | contig 11094 bp, 14 predicted proteins | sample saktaG_13_FD_190140 | JGI IMG/M metagenome (GOLD analysis project Ga0268283, IMG submission 190140) | Saline water microbial communities from Sakinaw Lake, British Columbia, Canada - sak_2013_06_06_36m | ecosystem: Environmental > Aquatic > Non-marine Saline and Alkaline > Saline ... | reverse complement strand
GATTCCGCCGCCGCAATTGCCAAACTCAAGGAACTGGGAGTCCGTGTGCTGATGGTGACGGGCGACAACCCAGTCACGGCGCAAGCCATCGCCGCCCAAGCCGGGATTACCGAGGTACGCGCTCAAGTAATGCCGCAAGACAAGGCGGCTGTGGTCAAGGAATTGCAAGGGCGCGGCGAAGTGGTGGGCATGGTCGGCGACGGCATCAACGACGCACCGGCGCTGGCCCAGGCCGATGTCGGCTTTGCCATCGGCACCGGCACCGACATCGCCATCGAGAGCGGTGATGTGGTCATCATGCGCGGTTCGCTGTTAAAAGTCGCCGATGCCATGATGCTATCACGGGCAACGGTGCTGAACATCAAGCAGAACCTGTTTGGTGCGTTCATCTACAACACCTTGGCCATACCCATCGCCGCCGGTCTGCTGTATCCCGCCTTTGGCCTGTTGCTCAACCCGATGATCGCCGGTGCGGCGATGGCCTTGTCCTCGGTTACGGTCGTCACCAATGCCAACCGGTTAAGGTCGCAGTAGATTTGTCTCCAAAAGCGTAAAATGCAATTCGTAGGGGCGGGTTCCAAACCCGCCCGAAGCGTGGCGGGGGTTCCAAACCCGCCCGAAGCTAATTAAAAGTAGGTCGGCATTCCCATGCCGACAATTACGCCCGAAACGTGGCGGGGTTTGCAACCCCGTCACTCACGTTTTGTAAACTGCAACCGACTCAGCTTTGATAAAATTGGAGTATGACTATGTCCGCAAACTTTAAAGATCAAGACCCGCTTATCACCGAAGAAGAATATCTCAAAGGTGAACTCACCAGTGAGATCAAGCATGAATATATAGATGGTTATGTTTATGCCATGTCCGGGGCCAGCAAGAACCATGATCGCATAGCCCTTTATCTATTGCGAAAATTTGGCAATCATTTGGAAAAATCGCCTTGCGAACCTTTCACTTCTGACATGAAAGTCAAAGTTGGGACAAAATATTTCTATCCCGATGTGACCGTGGTCTGTGATGATAAAACTCAAGCTGAATATTACACCGAATCACCCGCCATTCTCGTTGAAGTGCTATCAAAATCCACCAGACGCAGGGATGAAAAACTCAAACGCATGATTTACCAAACCATCCCCACATTACAGGAATATGTTTTGATCGAACAGGATTTTGTCGATGTGGAAGTTTGCCGCCGCTCGGAAGGTTGGGTTTCCAATCATTTTTTTTTAGGTGATGAAGTCACGTTTGAATCAATCGGTTTGACGGTTCCAGTCGAGGAGATTTATGCGCGGGTGGAGAATGAGGATGTACGCATGTACTTTGCAGAAAAACAAGCGTTTTCGACTGAAAGCACATCAGACTTGTCAGGTTCGAGTTAAGTCATTTCCCGTTCCCGCGCTCCAGCGTCACTGCCATTAAGTTAAGCCGTTCGTGGTGAGCCTGTCGAACCATGAACGGCTTAACGATCAATGCCGTAGAATTTTCCGTTCGCCCTTCGACAGGCTCAGGGCGAACGGAAAATCCTTAACTTAATGGCAGTGACGCTCCAGCGTGGGGAATATATACTTCCGGCACTCCGGCACCGCATAACCGACCGCAGGAGCGGTCGAGACGGGTTACCACGCTGGAGCGTGGGAACCAGAAAAATATTTTAAAGTAAATTAATGGAATTCATATTAAGTAGTCATGCTCAAAAACGAATTCAGCAGCGTAAAATCAAGCATGAATGGATTGCGTCCGCGCTGGAAAGTCCTGATGACGTTGAAAACGATGTTGATGATTTAGAACTATGCCATGCAATAAAAGAAATTCCAGAAAAAGGTTTCAAAAGATTGAGAGTCATTTTTAATGAGACTAAAACCCCGTGGATAATTATCACGGCTTATTTTGAATAGTGGTGAAGCTATGAAAATTGAATTTGACGATACTGCTGATGCCTTATATGTTCAACTAGCCGAAGGGGAAATAGAAAAAACAGAGGAAATAAAACCGGGGTTAATTCTGGATTATGATGCCGAAGGAAATGTTTTGGGTGTTGAAATGCTTTATATTAGCAAACGTGGTGGTTTGAAATTGGATCAAGCGGCATAATTTTTATGCCATATGAATGTTAGCCGTATAGGTTGGGCAATGTCTTTTTGTTGCCCAACATCCGAATGTCGGGCAACGGTGAACCCGCAAATCTTTTCCAATCCCCATGACGGAGACCCACTAATGCACATAGAAGCCGATTTAGACGATATTCATTCTGAACGCCTATTGCAATGGCAGCAACATCTTAACAAGCCGTTGACCGAAGTGGTTGCCGACATGCTTGCCCGTGCGCTGGACGAAACCCCCGTAAATATGTCCACACCTGATCGCCTTTATAAGTACCAGTCGCTTTCAGCCTATTCGCTTGCCGCACTTACGAATAAAACCGTTTGGCTAGCGAAACCGAAGACATTTAATGATCCATATGACTGCGCGTTGACCCTTGATCGAAAGAAGTACAAAGAGTCGATAATGCATGCAATCTCTATCCTTATTGAAAAAGCTAAGCCAGAAGGTCTCAAGCCAGAACACCAAGAGATTTGGCCTGGCGATCAGGAGGCTTTCGAGACGCATCGAGACAGTTTGCGAAATCTGCTTCAAGAAATTGGTATTTGCTCATTGAGCGCAGTACCTAACCATCTGCTTATGTGGTCTCACTACGCAAATCATCATCGTGGTTTCTGTGTTGAATACGATTGTCATGAAGGAACGCAACTGCGCACTTTGGCCCACCGGGTTCGATACGAAGACAAGATGCCAAGCATTTCAGTCGCCGATATTTCGGGACCAAAAAAGGAAGAAGTCCTAGACTCTTTGTGGCTTACGAAGGCAAAGTGTTGGTCTTACGAGGAAGAATGGCGCTTGATGGACCTTGAAGGAAATAAATCGGTTAAAGCCCCGTCGGATGTCTTATCGGTAATCTTCGGAGCCAAGATGCCAGAATCGGACCGCATCATGATTGCTCAATCTCTCAGGCATGAACCCAATGTCAAATTTAAAGAGACAATCCTACAGGAAGACCAGTTTATATTAGAAATCGTAGATTACATCATTGAAAAACCTTAATCATCGTTCACCTCAGACCTGTAAGAGGCTTTTCATTTGCCCAAACTAAAACCTCGATATTCGGCAAAAGATATGCTTGCAAAAAGATGCTTGCCAGACACTTGCATACTGGCTTAACTGCTCATTCCAGCCAAAGTCGGCGCAATAGCCGCTCTGCCGCGTATTGCGCCGAATGTTTGGGCTGGTTCCCAAGCTCCTGCTTGGGAACCCTTAGTCTTCAAGCTCCTGCTTGTTCGTTGACCGTTCCTCGGGGAAGCTGGAGCTTCAAAGACCGCATTCCCAAGCGGGAGCTTGGGAACGAGCAAAACCTTATGAATGATAACGAGCTTCTGATAGGATAAAGCGGTGAGTTGATCGCTTCCACCCTGCCTTGTGAAGCTTGAACGTGGGATAATGCTGTTTTCCCCTCACTAGACTGCATTGCACGAATGGCACAATATATTTACACCATGAACAAGGTGGGCAAGGTCGTCCCGCCCAAGCGCGAAATTCTGCGCGACCTCTCCCTCTCCTTCTTCCCCGGCGCGAAAATCGGCGTGTTGGGCCTTAACGGCTCGGGCAAATCCACCCTGCTGCGCATCATGGCGGGGGTGGACACCGATTACAACGGCGAGGCCCGCCCGCAAGCCGGCATCAACATCGGCTTCCTGTCCCAGGAGCCGCACCTGGACCCCGACAAGACCGTGCGCGGCAACGTCGAAGAAGCCCTGTCGCACATCAAGGATGCCCTTGCCCGCCTGGACGAAGTCTATGCCGCCTACGCCGAGCCGGACGCGGATTTCGACGCCCTGGCCGTCGAACAGGCCAAGCTTGAAGCCGTCCTCCAGGCCAGCGACGGCCACAACCTTGATCGAACACTGGAAATCGCCGCCGACGCCCTGCGACTGCCCGACTGGGACGCCGATGTCACCAAGCTCTCCGGTGGTGAAAAGCGCCGCGTGGCGCTGTGCCGGTTGCTGCTGTCCGGTCCCGACATGCTGCTGCTGGACGAACCCACCAACCATCTCGATGCCGAGTCGGTGGCTTGGCTGGAGCACTTCCTGCACGACTTCCCCGGCACGGTGATTGCCGTCACCCATGACCGCTATTTCCTCGACAACGTGGCAGGCTGGATTTTGGAACTGGACCGAGGCTACGGCATCCCGTGGGAAGGCAATTACTCCTCGTGGCTGGAGCAAAAGGAAAGTCGCCTGGAAATCGAAGAAAAGCAAGAATCCGCCCGCATGAAGGCGATGAAGGCCGAATTGGAATGGGTGCGCTCCAACCCGAAAGGCCGTCATGCCAAATCCAAGGCCCGCTTGGCCCGCTTCGACGAACTGTCTTCCGAGGAAAACCAGAAGCGCAACGAAACCAAGGAAATCTACATCCCGCCCGGCCCGCGTTTGGGCAATGTGGTGGTGATCGCCGAAGGCATACGCAAGGGTTTTGGCGATAGGTTGTTGATTGACGATTTAAGTTTTAGCCTGCCGCCGGGTGGCATCGTCGGCATCATCGGCCCCAACGGCGCGGGCAAGACCACGCTGTTCCGCATGATGGCCGGGGTCGAACAGGCCGACTCGGGTTCCATCCGCATCGGTGAGACCGTGACAATTTCCCATGTCGATCAAAGCCGCGACAGCTTGGACGACAGCAAGACGGTATGGGAGGAAATTTCCGACGGACTCGATCTGATTACCGTTGGCAGCTACACCACTCCGTCGCGGGCTTATTGCGGACGTTTCAACTTCAAAGGCCAAGACCAGCAAAAGCGCATTGGCGACCTCTCCGGAGGCGAACGCAACCGCGTCCATCTTGCCAAACTGTTGAAGAGCGGCGGCAACGTGCTGCTGCTCGACGAACCCACCAACGACCTGGACGTGGAAACCCTGCGCGCCTTGGAAGAAGCCTTGCTCGACTTCCCCGGCTGCGCGGTGGTCATCTCGCATGACCGCTGGTTCCTCGACCGCATCGCCACCCACATGCTGGCCTTCGAGGGCGACAGCAAGGTCGTCTGGTTTGAAGGCAACTATGCCGACTATGAAGCCGACCGCCACCGTCGCCTAGGCACGGACGCGGATCAGCCGCATAGGATTAAGTACAGGAAGTTGCAGGGCTAAAGGATTCGTCCCTGAATTTTTCATCTCAAGGATGCCGCTAGTTTCCAAGCTTGGGTTCTCATCGTTATATACAAATCTTTGCGAGAGCGGAGGAACCGCGAAGGGTTTCAATAACGCGGTCAGGCGCGTTTTCCAAGACGCGAGCGTTAGCGTAATGCACAGCATGGATTAAGAGTGTTCATTCGGCGGAATAAGCTAAATCGCTATTCCGCCCTAAGTGGGCTAAATATCAGACAATAATTTTATATGACCCAGTTGGGACGCTTTCCGGTAATACCGAATATCAGCAGTGACCAAAGTCATATTATTTTCGAGGGCAACAGCATGATATAGCGTATCGAATAAATGGTGGTCAAGCTTGATCGCCAGTTCGCCGGCGGATTGAAAAATAGCCGGGTTGTCGATTACGGGAATCTCCAAGGCCCGTAACAATTGGATTTTACGATTCAACGTTGGCGCACTGATCCGGCACAATACGGCACCTACTTCACAAAGCCAATGAATCGGCTGCAAAAGGTTGATGCTTCCTTGCTCAAATTCAACCAGCAATTTCAAAGCTTTATAAGTGTCTTCCTCTGCATTTTCCGGCACAGCCCACTTGATCAACACACTGGCATCCAGCACATAATCGCTCATGGGCGACCCCATTCACGCGCTGCTTGGATTTCATCGCTGCTAACGGGTGGAGTTTGTTGACGCAATTCCAATAATTCTTCAATAGCCTTAGATCGCCGCTCCAGTTGGCTCATGCGGGCCTGTTTCACGGCATCGCTCATCAAACGACTGACAACCCTGTCTATATTTTGACCGGAAAAGACTTGCTCGAATTGGGTCTTCAGTTCGTCGGGTATGGTTAAATGTAATACAGCCATAAATACCTCCAATATAAAAGTTATCGAGGGATGATAGTTAGTAAGGAAGGGCAAGTGTTTGCTTGCTCACCGATTAATGGGCAAACAATGAAAACGTTTGTTCACCCTATTTGGCTCAACCGCGTGACTCAAATCGGTATAAGCCTATGATAGATAAAATCCATAAACTCTCTCGCATTATGTCTTTGATCTTCGATGTCACTGCTAACCCAAATATGATGTGAAGGATTTAAAACTTCTCTCCATTTATGGGCCTCATTAGCGGTTAAATCAGAAATCGCAGCAATTTCTTTCAATTTGTCAATTCTATCAGAGAGATTATGCGCATCAATTCCTATGAGTTGCTTGGCAAATCGTAGGTCAATTTCATATTCCAAGAAAATCCTCAGATCACCAATGTTATGGGTGTTTTGGTCTCCTTGAATGAAGCTGAAAATATCTTGCGTTGCTTTTTCATGACTCGATTTTATGAAGTTTTCAATATCTGTCACACGAATTTCTGACGAGTTCCTTGTTCGCTCTATTGAGAGTAACTTAACATGCCTGTTATCTTTGTATGTATTTAGAAAATGTGTAACTCCTTGCTCAAAGTGACTTAGTAATATAATTTGCCTAACATCATCCGAAATTTTAACTATTTCGCTATATACTGATGATATTCGATGATTGTCAAAAGACGTAACCGGATCGTCCAAAACTATAATACATCTTCTCTTTTCCAAATTGCTTAAACCATCTATAACAGCCCAAAAAACGGACAAGGCCAGAGAACGCCTGTCTGATTCACTGAAAACCCGATCCATATTCTTCTCAGATATTGGATGCCCATGAAATTTTATTTTCAAGAAGTAAATTGGCTTATGTCCTTTTGTATCTAAAGCCCTTTCGAGTTGAAAATCATGGCTTCCAAAAAGATTAAAGAAGCGGTTGAGGCGGTCAAAGAATTTATCAAGAAATTGACTTTGTTCATTAGCAAGTTCAAGTTCAAGCTGAGGAATTTCTACTTTATAACTTTGAATTATAGTATCAAAGTTTTTGTAGTCTGTACATTGATCTGATAATTCAAGCCGTTTGAGTTTTCTTTTTTCTTCTATACCTTGACGATATATTTCAACGAGTCGCTGGCTAATTGTCGAATCGATAACTGATGCTTTAAATTGTTGAAAATAATAATTAGATTTTATAATAAAACCATTGTATTGACCAATATGTGAGGAAATTTTTTTATCAATTTCTAAGAGTATATCGAATTGCAAGGCATCAACTTGCTTGTGTGGCGAGGCCAATTTTTGCTTTATGGCGGAATCAATAGCATTTTTGAGTTCACCAATAATGGATTCCCAAACTGAAAAATCTTCGTACAATTGAGTGATTATTAAATTTACGTTTCCATGCGTAGATAAGAATTTTTGATTGTCCTCTAATAGTTCTGGATAGCTCATCGTAGCGGCTTTATTGCCTTCAATGATAATTTTCAACGAACTAATACGGTCCGTAATAAGCTCAGATTGACTTTCGTTTAGTTCTTTCTTGATACTATTATCATAATCATCATAAGAAGTATCAAAACTTGTCTGATAAATCTTTAATAACTCCAATGCATCTGTACTAAGGAATTGCCCACAGAATTGACATACCTCGGAGTTATTTTGTGTCAACCCTTGACGTATCCAATTTTCAGCATTTTGAGTGACTTTAAAACTTGCCTGAATATGTTTGTTTAGTTTATGTTGAGCTTCTTGGTGATGTGATTCTAGCGACGTTTGAAGGGATTCGTTTAATTTGGTTAATTCAATTGATATTATATTTCCCCAGCCAAGAAATATACATTCTGTTCGTTCCTGTGTAGCGGCCCCATTTTTTTGCTGTTTATTCAATTTTCCATATTCATTGCGTAATGATTCAATTCTGAGGTTTAACTCCATTTTTGATTCAGTTGGAGATAATTTTAGAAAATTATCCAAATTATCAATTTCGTTAAATACCGCCTTTTGCAATTCGTTACGCTTTCGTGTAAATTCTCCTTTCTGTTTATTCTTACTTTCAATCTCTTGGCTTTTTGCTACACCTAGTACTCCTAATACGAAAGAAGTAAAATTATCCTTGGTTTCTCTGGAAAACTGCCGTCCAGAAAAAAGGTTAGTATGGTAAAAACCATCATCAAATATTTCCAGTTTAAACCCTGAAGGAAGGGCGGATAACCAATGTCCAGAGGAATATTTAACTACATGCTCATTTTGTAATTCATCTGTAACGAACGAAATCTCTACTTGTTGAGATTGTTGATCGTTAGGTATGCTTTTACGCTGTTTAATTCCATCAGCATTTCCACTTGCTAAACTTGATAGAATTTCACCTAATGTTGTTTTTCCATATGTATTTCTGCCGAAAATCAATGTTATTTTGTCAAATTGCGCTTGACTTGGCTGGCACAGCTTAAAGCGTCCAATGTTTTGGATTTTTTTAATTCTTTTAATCATGGAAATTACTCAATTTTAATAGTTATGTTCTAATATTTCTGATCGTTTTATCCCAACCTGTAAAGTTTACACCCAACCCCTCAATCTCCTGCAAAGATTTAGTGAAGCATACATCAAAGCGGATAAATCGAATTAGCTGGATAGATATGCCTTCTCTCGGTGAATATCTGATTGATAGGTTGTGATTGTCTGTCATTGATGGCTTTCCTATCCCTCACCGCTTGCAACACCCGAAACGCGCAGCCAACCAAATCCTTCTCGATTTCATGTTCCCAGAACCTTAAAGGCAACCAGCCGAGGGCGGTTAGCGCCGAGTTGGCGGCGAGGTCGCGGACGATATTCTTGATGAATTTCTTCACCCAAAAGCCTTGGTTGGTTTTGGCACCTTGCCATGCTGCGGGCAGCCGTGCCAAAAACAGCCACCGACGAAAACCGCCACTTTGGAAGTGGGGGAAACTAGGTCGGGTTTACCAGGAAGTTTGTTTTTCAGGCGATAACGCAAGCCCGCCGTCCAAAGCACTTTCCGCAACTGCATTTCCGGAGGCTTCCATTGATCGGATGCGGCTCATCAGCCGACGAAGGCAAGCCGGGCCGGTTCGGGGTCGGTGCTTCACTGCCATTAAGTTAAGGATTTATCCGTTCGCCCTGAGCCCTTCGACAAGCTCAGGAGAGCCTTGTCGAAGCCTGTCCCGAGCTTGCCGAATAGGGGTGAACGGAAGTCCAACTCATTGGAAGTTAAGCCGTTCATGGTTCGACAAGCTCACCACGAACGGCTTAACTTAATGGCAGCGATGCTTGGACACCACCGGTATTTTAGCCTACCTGCATTACGGCCACACCACCGACAATTCATCAATGGCGAACGGCTATGTCGGGGCCGCCCCACTGTTTACTCCCTCGTAATAAATGCCAACTTCTGAATCCCGGCCTTGTGCGCAATCGCCATCGCCTCGGCCACCGTACCATAAGCCACGGCCTTGTCGGCTTGGAATTGCACAATCAGTTCGGGGTCGGCTGCCAGCAACGAACGCAGGCTTTGCTCCAAGGCTGCCATCGCTTGGGGCTGGTCGTTCAGGGCGACCTTGCCCAGCGCGTCGATGGACACCGTGCTGGTGTGCTTGTCCGGGGACGGGTCGGCCTTTTCGGTTTTCGGCAAATCCACTTTCACTGCCTGGGTCAGCAACGGGGCGGTGACGATGAACACGATCAGCAGCACCAGCATGACATCCACCAAGGGTGTCACGTTGATTTCGCTCATTGCCTCGCGGTCGGACGAATCGTTTTTGAACGCCATGTCAGTTATCCTCGTTGGTTTTCAGGCTGGAACGCACCGCCAGATTCAAGAAATCGGTGGCGAAGTAATCCAGTTCCGCCTCGCACAGTTTCATCTTGCGCAAGAAGTAATTGTAAGCCAGCACGGCGGGAATCGCGGCGGCGATGCCGATGGCAGTGGCGATCAGCGCTTCGCCGATGGGTCCGGCGACTACGTCCAAGCTGGCGGATTTGGCCTTGCTGATGCCCTCCAGTGCATGCATGATGCCCCAGACCGTGCCGAACAGCCCGACGAAGGGTGCCGTGCTGCCGATGCTGGCCAGCATGGAAAGGCCCGACTCCAGCACCTTGCGCTCCTTGCTGATTTGCTGGCGCAGGGAGCGTTCCAAGATGGACTGGATGTCGCCGCTCAGTTCCAGCGGGCGGGAGGTGTTGCTGCGGGTGTCGTTCAGCACGTTGAAGCCAGCCCCGGCGATGCGGCCCATCGCGCTTTTTTCTTGCACCGAAGAGGCTGCCTCCAAGTCGGCCGCCGCCCAGAATGCCTTGCCATAATTATTGTTATCCCTGCCCACGGTCCAGAACACCCAGCTTTTGAAAAAGATGATGCCCCAGGTGATGGCGGAAAAGGAGACCAGAATCCATAACGTGTATTTAACAATGTCGGACGAGCTTAGTTCAAACATAGTGACAGCCTTGTGGGTTTAGTGATTTGGTTTTCGCTAGGCCGGCTCGAGTTCCGAAACCGAGGCGGTCTTCATTTTTAATATAAGTGACTGATGTTACGCAATCATGAGAAAGTTGCATCAAACGATAAAGCTTAGCGGCTAACACGATGGAGTGTCAAAGCTTGCTTTGACCGCCTGTCGCAGACAGGCAGGGGCAAGGCAAACCTTGCCAGTCAAAGCAAGCTTTGACGCTCCAATCCCAGTTCCATGGGTAACATCAGTCAGTGAGTTAATGGGCTTCCCGGTTATTTGGGCAGGGTAAACCGATAAGGCACCACCACCCACGAATCAACCGGTTTATCGCCTCTCCGGGCCGGGGTGGCATTGGCATCCTTAATCATGTCCACGGCGGCTTCATCCAAAACCTCATGGCCGCTGCTGCTGACCACGATTACGTCTTCAATGTCGCCATCGGCACTGATGTCAGCAATTCTCATTTTGACGAAGTTACCCGGTTTCCGGCTTCGGGGGTGTCGGTTTGTTGAAGCTTTCCAGCATGAAATCCATCAAGGCATCCCAACTGTCGAAGCACAGGTAGCTGGTTAGGGTT
>Ga0268283_1001549_pt1 | contig 11100 bp, 9 predicted proteins | sample saktaG_13_FD_190140 | JGI IMG/M metagenome (GOLD analysis project Ga0268283, IMG submission 190140) | Saline water microbial communities from Sakinaw Lake, British Columbia, Canada - sak_2013_06_06_36m | ecosystem: Environmental > Aquatic > Non-marine Saline and Alkaline > Saline ... | reverse complement strand
TGAGGATGTACCTTACCCCAAAATGCAAGATAGACTATGAAGAAGGTTATTTTGATCTCTATCACTTTCATATTGTAATAGAACCTTTCAGATTTTCATTTTACTTGCCAATCCACCAGGCGCCTTGGATGGACAAACGAAGAATTTCCAAGAGAAAGTTTTTTTATCCACAAACAGTTGAGTATGGACTTTTCCGCGGCAAAGTAATTACTACTTCCAGGAAGGCTACTATGACGCCGCTTGATGAAATTAGAGCTGAGTTCCAGAAACTTCTAGATGTTGAAATCGTCAAGAAAAAATAAGTTTTTACTCTAACTTGTTTCTATTCTTACGCTTTTGTTAGGGGCTTGTTGGCTGTGGTCTTGAGCCTGCGGTTTTATCCTTCTCTGAACGGCTAGGAAGGATTCAAGGGATAATTATTATACTGGCATATTTACCGGTCACCATTCTGATATCTTACCGATACTACGATTTATTTTATGATTTTGTCTCAACGTAGCGGCTTCATGATCATGCAAAAAACTAAGACCACCGGTTGAGAATCTTAAGGAGGGGGTGATAGGAGACTCCGGTGCGCGCATCGGAGTCTCCTAGGTGGGCTAAATAGGGGATAATTTTAGTGACAACCATTTCTAGCGCTGGTTCCCAAATCGGATTGGGCCTCATCGCTTGGGTCCGGTTACATTGGTGTGCTACTGGTTCAGTATTGGATTGAAACTGTCAGAATCTGTAATCAGGGTATCAGCAGGGCATACCTCATCACTTTGGAATAAAATATTGACTCAAAAGACCCATTTCAAGTTCATGAATGACAGGGAAAAGTTTCAGCCTCTTCTAAAACATCAAAGGGTGTGTTGGTGTTGATGAAAAACCGCAATTGCAATAAAACAATTTGGACAGTCAATGAGGTTCTGAAATGGACGACGGACTACCTGAAAGACAAGGGATGCCAGAGTCCGCGCTTGGACGCCGAATTACTTCTGGCACATGCCTTAAAGACCAACAGGCTGGGTTTGTATCTTATTTTTGATCAGCCTCTCAGTGATAGGGAACGAATGATTTATAGGGAACTGGTCCGTCGAAGAGCTTCTAGGGAACCTGTGGCCTTTTTGGTGGGCAAAAAGGAATTTTGGTCTTTGGATATCATGGTACGCCCAGGCGTATTGGTTCCTCGTCCGGAAACAGAAATCCTTCTGGAAGTCGTCCTGGAAGAATGTAAAAAATATCCGGGTTGCTCACTTCTTGAAGTTGGTTGTGGCTCTGGCGCCCTGATTTGCGCCCTGTGTTGCGAAGTACCGAACATTAATGCGTACGCTTGCGATATCAGTGCGGACGCTCTGAAAAATACAGGCGCCAATCTAGCCCGTTTGAATGGTCTCGAGTCACCTTCTATTTTTGCTTCCGACCTTTTTGAATCAGTCCGTAATGGTCCTATTTTTGACATCATTCTTTCTAATCCTCCTTATATCCCGTCTAATTTTATTGACAAACTTGAGCCGGAAGTCCGCGTTTTCGAACCTAAGCGCGCTCTTGATGGTGGACCGGAAGGGTTGGATATAATCAGGAGATTGGTAAAAACATCGCGGAATTTCTTGAAACCGGAAGGAAAACTGATTATCGAGATAGGCGACGGGCAGTCGGAAGTTGTCTCAGACTTATTCATGACTAATGGATTCGTGACGGTTAAAGAGTATAACGACTTTAACCAAAAAATTCGAGTAATGAAGGGAATAATATAATTGCGATTCATTCTGGTTGGCTTTGGAAGCTTTGGCAAGATTGCTTTTGAAAGGCTCAGGATCAATTTCAGATCGGCAGATTTCCTGATATTGGACCCGGATCTCAATCTTGCCCCAGGGTTGGAGGGAGCCCAATTGATCAGAGAGGACGGGGTAAAATTTCTTGCTAGCTCTGGCCAGGTGGTCGACTCAGATATTGTAATTCCATTGGCTCCACTGAATGTGGCCGCCGAATATCTGTTACTTTCACTCAAAGGCGCTATTCGAGCGGAATTGCCCTTTGAACTCAGGAACCTTTTTCGCGTTTCCTCATTAATCGACAAATTCACATTTTGTGTCAGCTACGCCGACTTTCTTTGTCCCGACGATTGTGAGGAAGGTGACGTTTGCAAAATGACAGGTGAAAAAAGGGTACCCATGTTTGAAAAGTTGCGACAAATTGTCGTGCCGGGTTTTCAAATTTTTGTGGTTAGAAGTCACCAGCTTCTTCCCGGCGTAGGTGGATTCAGGTTTCAAGAGTTGACAAAACTTAGGGATTCTATAAATCCAGACAGTAAGAATATAGTGGGCGCTTCATGTAAATGTCATGCCATAATTTCAGGAATAAAAGTTGTGTCTTCGATCTATGATAAGACCTCGCGCTCCATCTTGACTATTTAAACTTCAAAGTTTAGTTTTGTCATGAAGATTGAAATATTGAGTCCTCATAAGGTGATACAATGAACGTCGAATCAGATGACCAAAACCAAGAAAACGTGGCAACTCATGATGATACGATAGAAGATTTAGAAAGAAAATTAGCTGATAATCCAGATTCCGCCAATCTCCATTACAACTTGGGACTTGCGTTTGCTCGCGCCAAGGAGTGGGAAAAAAGCATGGCAGAGTTTCGAGTAGCTTTGAAACTCAAACCGGGCCTTCTGGAAGCTCGGGTAAACATGGCGGGTATAATGTTACAAAGTGGGGATTATGACGGTTGCATAAACGAAAGTCTCAAGGCGCTTGAATTTAGACCCGATATCTCAGAGGCTTGCGTTAACATAGGAATAGCTTTTGTGCATAAAGGGATGCTCGACCAAGCGGAGAAGAGCTTTTTGGAGGGTCTCACAATAGAACCAAATTCAGTGACTGCCCACATAAACCTTGGGAATATATATCTTACCATGGGCAACTTGGATAAGGCCATACAACACAATTCCCATGCTGTAAGACTGAAACCAGAATTTGGTTTAGCTCATAATAATCTTGCAGTGGCTTATTTTCAGAATCAGGAGTTCGAAAAAGCCTCAATTCATGCTCAAGAGGCTCTCACTCTTGGATATCAGGTACATCCTGAATTTCTTAAACAGCTTCATCAATGACCATAGAATTATCTGGGTAGGAGCCGTGGCTTTTCATTATTCAGGCGCTCCACCCAATTTCAAAAAGTGTCGTATAGCAGCTTTCTTTTTGGTCGTGGGTAGACTGTCAAAGAAGTTGGAAATATCCTTGTCTGTAAGCTGCAGTTGAAATTCATCGTTTTCAACAGCTACTACTGCCGGTCGGACTCTCCCGGAAGCCAACTCGAGAAAGCGACCAATCTCACGCGGTGAGATTGATCTTACTTCACGCTTCACGAAATGGGGATCCATGTTCCAAGCTTCCAGAAACAAATCGTGAAAAAATTCTGCGCCAATACATGAATGAAAAAGTATCTTGCGGATTCTGGGATTTCCGTACCTGAATTCAAGTAGAGCCTGACCTTTTTCCAATTGAGGAGGAGCAGAGGCCCTCAGCAACTCAAATGAGTCTATTTCACCTATGGACGAAATTACCTCCATGTCCTCCAAATCTAGAGATACAGAAGCTAAAGCTTCCTTGATTTTTGGAATCAACTCTTTCAAAGAAGATGGTTCTATGGTTTCCATCAAATCTATCAGTTCAGCTCCAGAAAATTCTCTAAGAGACACATACTCAACAAATTTGCCATGATGCGGCCCAAAGTCATGGAAAAGCCTTATGATCTGGTCTGGCGTCAAAGCTTCCCAAGACATAAGACTTAACAAATTTATCATTTCCGCTTCAGACATTCGAGCCATTTTATTGATTAAGTTCTCATATTCAAACTCGTCCATCTTGCCTGATTGCATTCCAAGCTGGTCAAATTCATCGAAGGTGTCCGACAATATGGCCAAGCGAGCCCAGCGTTTTAGAAATACCTGGGTCAGTGGAGAATTGACAGTCTTCCAATCATGCGCTATTGTTGTGACAAGATTCTGAACCGAGCTTATAACTTCTTTGGCCAATAGCGACGCTTCTTCCTCTTGCAATCCCTGTCCAAGTTCATGAATGACATCAATTACGGTTGACTCGATCTCGACAGGAAACGGATCCTCAGCTGAAAGCCAGTCTACGGATCCAATAAATGCCCTTACTTCATCTGTGGTAACAACCACCGGAGTTTCAGTCTCTAAGAATCCTGAAATCACCAGCGTATTAATCAACGCCTCTCTGATAGAATCCACTTCAGAAAGGTTGTCCGCATTTACAAGGGGCGACTTGTTAAGCATGTGGAATGGCAGAATATCTCTCAATTTGAGAATGAATTGGTAGCGTCTGAGTTCAGATTCGTAATACTCCAGAATAGTTAGAGACGTGAAAAGTTCGTCATCAAGTTTGAGAGATTGAATCGCATATAGTTCAGATTCTGTGAATACGCTCATTTCTGAGAGGATCTGACAGGCTATATCGCTTAGGCAACTGTACTGTTCTTTGTCGACCAGGATTGGAATCTGGTGATTTAAAAGTAGCTTTTTCCATTCATTTCTAAGATTCTCCGTCCTGGTATAGGCCAATCTAAAGAGTTCGACAGGTGAAACCTCGACGAGGAATTTTACTCCTACCTCCAGGCTTCCCTCACTCTTGATTTCCAGACCCATACCGACAAGCTTGAGAACAGTTTGCTGAACTCTGGCTAATTGTTCCAGCGAACGAAAATCAATTTCCTTTTGAATTACGTACTTGTTGGACATCGCTACGGAAATGCGCACAATTTCATCTGCCCGATCTCTAGTCAATATCCCATTCTGGACACCAAGCTCTACGACTCTTGCCATGAAGGATTGATCATCAGGAATTACAAGACCATAGTTTTCCATGTGAGCTATTTTACCGAATTCGTTCCATGTATTTTCCAGTACGGGTGTCTATTTTCAGCACGTCACCTTCACAGACGAACAAAGGAACCTGAACTATCATTGCGGTTTCCAGTGTTGCCGGTTTCGTTGCTCCAGCCGCAGTATCTCCACGCACTCCCGGCTCAGTCGAGGTAACAGTCAACTCGACAAATATAGGAACTTCAACTCCGATAGGTTTGCCGTTATGGAAAAGAAGTGTCACATTGACATTCTCCTGAAGATAGTTTCTTGCGTCTCCCAACTGCTCTTGAGTCAGAAAGAGTTGCTCAAAACTCTCGCTGTCCATGAAGTGGAATTCATTCTCGGTCTCATAAAGAAACTGCATCTGCTTTTCTTCAAGGTCCGGTTTTTCGACTTTTTCACCAGACCTAAATGTCCGGTCAATTACATTGCCGGACACAAGACTCTTGAGAGTGGTCCGGATAAATGCTCCACCCTTGCCAGGCTTTACGTGCTGGAAATCCACTATGGTGAAGGGCTCTCCGTTTAATTCAATTTTTAAACCTTTTCTGAATTCTGAGGTCGAATACATGTTATCTTGAAATAATCCTCGCTTTCCAGTCTATTTCCGTCGCAGCGGATTATGAATTCCGATGGCTTTTTTCTCAAACCTTTTCCACTAGAACTTTTCGCGCACCGAACACAGTTCTTGCATCCTTTTGAATAGTCATCATCAACTTCAAAAACTGATCTGTCTGAATCTCAGTTTATTGAAATTAGGCTTTTGGGGGCTTTAGAAAGAATTTCCGGGCCAGACGCAGTAAGATGCACGAGACTTTCAAGCCTCACGCCACCAAATCCCTCAATATATATACCGGGCTCTATCGTAAAGACCATCCCTTCCTCGAGGATGGTCTTCCTTCGAGGAGACAGATACGGAGCTTCATGAACCTCTAAACCGACCCCATGTCCAAGGCTGTGCATAAAATATTTACCATAACCGGCGTCTAAGATCGTTTTGCGGGCAACCGCATCGACGTCGACGCAACTAACACCGGCCTTAAGACAATCGATGGCCCTATAATGAGCGTCATAGACCACTTGATGGATTTTTTCTTGCTGAAGATTTGGGGTTCCTACCACCAAAGTCACCGTCTCATCGCTACAGTAATCCGAAAAAACACATCCGAAGTCGACTATTAAGAGTTCACCCGATTGAACAATTTTTTCTGTAGGCATTCCATGTGGTAATGCGCTTCGTATCCCTGAGGCCACAATTGTCTGAAATGATTCTCCAGAGGCCCCATTTTTTTTAAAAAGGAACTCCAGGCGTCCTGCAATTTCGATCTCAGTCATACCAGAGAGACCCGTCTCCAACAAATCATTACAGGAAGACGAAGCAATTCTTGCCGCAGAGGCAATTTTTTCGATCTCAGTTTTGTCTTTCTTAATCCTAAGGCATTCGAGGTTTCGCTTATCGAAGGAAACGAATTCAATTTCTTTGCTGGACCTCTTTAACGCTGACACCAGGTCAAAGCTAATTCTGTTACCTTCCAGTCCTAGTCGTTTTGCATTTTTCCTACGAAGGAGATTTGAAATCGACTTGATTTTATCTCGCGTGACATGTACCTGAAAATCAGCGCATTCTTCTTTGCACTGAAGTTTGTACCGTCCATCGGTAAATAGTTTCAACTCTGTTCTGGTAATCAGAATCGTCGCGTCAGAACCCGAAAAACCTGACAGATATTTCAGATTGAATGAGCGAGTTATTTCAGAAGTATTAAACAATACCCCATCAAGCCCAAGCTTACTGATTCTCTCTCTTATGACAGTTATGGGGTTCATAGAACTATTTAACCTGCTTCAACCACATCAAAGGAAAGACGGCTTTTCTATCTTCGATCACAAGAACAAAAAAGCCTCGACAACCGGCTCTAAATCCGACCATGCCAAGGCTTTTTTGACGAGTTTATATAGTGAAGTATCAATTGCCCCCGGCAAGTGAAATTTTTGCTTTGACTACCTTGACTCTGTTCAGCATCCTCTCATACTCGGCCGAATTTTCTAGAGCGTTAATCTCTAAAAGTTGCCTTTCCAGCATCACAAGCTCCTCGGATGCCGCATTTTTGTCAATGGATTCAACGGAATGAGCTTCCTCGACCAAAACAGTAACTGAATCCTTCAATACTTCACAGAATCCTGCTCCAACGGCATATTTCACAAACCGATCGGACTCAAGGTAAGAAAAGATGCCAGGTTTGATAAAAGTCAACATGGGTGTATGTCCAATCAAAACTCCAAATTCACCCATCACGCCTGGCGCAATAACTCCATCGACCATCTTGTCTAATACAATACCCCGTGGAGTTACCAATTCAACTTTGAATTTGTCAGCCATGAACTACTCCTGATCAGGCTGTGGCGCTCGCCAGTTTCTCAGCCTTGGCTCGAACCTCACTCAGATCACCTACCATGTAAAACGCCTGCTCGGGAAGGTCATCGCATCTGCCTTCAACGATTTCCTTAAATCCCGCAACGGTATCCGCAATCTTTACATATTTGCCCGGCGTTCCGGTAAATTCCTGCGCAACGAAGAATGGTTGAGACAGGAACCGTTGTATTTTTCTGGCTCTCGTCACGACTAGCTTGTCCTCTTCAGATAGTTCGTCCATTCCCAGAATTGCAATAATATCCTGAAGATCTTTATATCGTTGAAGGACCAACTGAATCTGCCGTGTGACATTGTAATGCTCTTCGCCAAGAACCCTGGGATCCAAAATTCTTGAAGTAGAGTCCAGAGGGTCAACGGCTGGGTATATTCCCAACTCAGCCACCTGACGTGAAAGAACCACGGTTCCATCCAAGTGGGCAAATGTCGTAGCCGGCGCTGGGTCGGTCAGGTCGTCAGCGGGCACGTAGATACACTCAACAGCTGTAATTGAACCATTTCTGGTCGAACATATTCGTTCCTGCAACTCGCCCATATCGGTTCCAAGTGTCGGTTGATAACCGACGGCGGAGGGCATTCGTCCAAGAAGCGCTGAAACCTCCGAACCAGCCTGAGTGAATCGGAAGATGTTATCGATGAAAAGCATAACATCAATTCCCTGCTCATCACGGAAATATTCGGCGACGGTGAGAGCGGTCAACGCTACTCGAGCTCTAGCCCCAGGAGGTTCGTTCATCTGGCCATAAATCAACGCGGCGCGATCAAGGACTCTTTCTCCTTCGGGTTTCTTTTGACCGGGAAGAACCCCTCCCATTTCGAGGTATAGGTCGTTCCCTTCACGAGACCTTTCTCCGACTCCCGCAAACACTGATGTTCCACCAAACTGTTTGGCGATGTTGTTGATAATCTCCATCATGAATACGGTCTTCCCGACTCCTGCGCCGCCGAAAAATCCGATCTTTCCACCTCTCATGAACGGAGCAATTAGGTCGACTACCTTGATTCCCGTCTCTTGAATAGAAATCTGTGTAATCTGTTCATCAAACGAAGGGGCAGGACGGTGAATAGGTCTCATGGCTTCGGCGCTTACGGGACCGCCTTCATCGACGGGCCGACCGACCACATTTATGATCCTCCCAAGAACCGCCTTGCCCACGGGAACTTGAATCGAAGCCCCGGTGTCTTTGACCGGCATTCCTCGCACAAGACCGTCAGTCAAATCCATTGCAATGGTTCGTACAGTATTGTCCCCGAGATGTTGAGCCACCTCAACAACTAGGTTATCGGGCTCGCTGTTAATCGCAGGATTTGAAATCAGTAAGGCGTTATAAATCTCCGGAAGCTGATTCTCCGGAAATTCGACATCGACGACGGGGCCGATTACTTGAACGATTTTCCCTACACTCATTTTAGGATTTCCTCCTGAAACCGTCTTCCTGATCTTTATGAAACTTTGGTAATGGAGAGATTCCGGCTAACCTTTGAGCGCCTCGGCCCCGCCGACGATCTCCATCAACTCTGTTGTAATCGATTCCTGACGTTTTCGGTTAAGCTTCAACGTCAGCTTGTTAATCATCTCGCCTGCGTTGGTGGTCGCAGCCTCCATCGCAGACATCCTTGCTCCGTGCTCACTCGCAACGGAATCCAGCAACCCGGTGAAGACTTGTACTTGAACGTATCTAGGTAGAAGCTCTTGAAGTATCTCCTCCTCTGATGGCTCGTACAAGTAAGCTCGCCGAGGCTTCGAACCTTCTTCGTCCGGAGTAATAGGCAGAAGCTTGCGAAGTGTTATTACCTGGGTAACCGCTGAGCGAAAACTATTGTACACTACGTAAACGCTCTGATATTCACCGGCTAGAAATTTCTCCGCAACAATGGAAACAATTCGTCCGGCCAAATCATAGCTTATGCTGTTCATTACATTGTTAAATTTTTCGACTATTGTTACCTGGCGTCTGCGGAAGTAGTCATTTCCTTTGCGCCCTACAGTCAACAAATCAACTTGAATACTCTTGGCCTTCATTTCTTTTACAAAGGCCTCAGCGCGACGCTGCAAACTGGTATTGAACGCTCCACATAACCCGCGGTCAGCTGTCACCAGTATCAGAAGAGCTTTCTGAGACGGACGAGACTCAAGCATTGGATGAGCTTGCGTCCTCGCGGCCAGGGACATCATCACTTCGCGCATTTTCTCAGAGAACGGCCTACCGGCTTTGATCGCCTCTTCAGCCCTGCGCAGCTTGGCCGCCGCCACCATTTTCATGGCTTTTGTGATCTTCTGAGTGTTCTTGACGCTGGCTATGCGTTTACGAATGTCTCGTAGACTTGCCATTTCAACCTCATTCCTTATGTACTAAATCCGGATGTCAAACCAAGTTAGGTTTTTTCCACTCACTATACGAGAGAAACAGAGGGAGGATTGAATACCGCCTTGAACTCATCCAGTACCTTCTTCATTTTTGAATCGAGTTCGGCGGAAATGATCTTCTTTTCTCTGATTTCTGACAAAATATCCGGATGGCTGCTTTCAAGATAGCTCAGGTACTGCTTCTCATATTCCGTCAAAACCCTTACGTCGTATTCATCTACAAATCCATTGGTAGCGGCAAAAATGACTGCTATCTGTTTCTCCGCTGCCATTGGTTCATACTGGGGCTGCTTTAGTATCTCAACCAGTCTTGTCCCTCTAGCCAACTGGGCCTGCGTGACCTTGTCCAAGTCTGACCCAAATTGAGCAAAGGCTTCTAGTTCCCTGAACTGCGCTAGATCGAGACGCAATGTTCCTGCGACCTGCTTCATGGCCTTAATCTGAGCGTTACCACCAACTCGAGATACACTTAAACCAACGTTAACAGCTGGCCGAACACCGGAGTAGAAAAGGTCGGTCGACAAAAAGATCTGACCGTCAGTAATCGAGATAACATTAGTAGGAATATAAGCTGAAACGTCACCGGCCTGAGTCTCAATAATGGGAAGGGCTGTAAGGCTACCTCCTCCATCAATTTGGTTGAGCTTTGCGGCTCTCTCGAGAAGTCTGGAGTGAAGATAGAAAACGTCACCCGGATAGGCTTCACGTCCCGGAGGCCTTCTGAGCAACAAAGACAACTGTCGATAAGCGACAGCCTGCTTGGAGAGATCATCATATATGATCAGCGAATGCTGACCATGGTCTCGATAGTATTCACCCATGGTTACACCGGAATACGGCGCGATATACTGCATCGGGGCCGGATCCGAAGCGGTAGCAGAGACTACCGTAGTATAATCCATCGCGCCAAAGCGCTCTAAGGTCGCGACCACCTGAGCGACAGTCGAACGTTTTTGTCCGATGGCCACATAGATGCATTTTACGTCGCTGTCTTTTTGATTGATTATGGTATCAATCGCAATCGCTGTCTTCCCTGTCTGGCGGTCACCAATTATGAGTTCACGTTGACCACGTCCGATAGGGATCATCGCGTCGATAGCCTTGATTCCCGTTTGAAGGGGTTCTTTAACGGGTTCTCTTTTGATTATGCCGGGAGCGACTATTTCGATCATTCTGAATTCGCTTGTGTCGACAGGCCCCTTTCCATCAATCGGTTGACCAAGAGAATCGACCACTCTTCCAAGCATCTCCTTCCCCACCGGAACCTGAATGATTCGGTTTGTCCTCTTCACCGTGTCGCCTTCTTTTATGTGAACATCTTCACCAAGGATGGCGGCTCCAACGTTGTCGGCTTCGAGGTTTAGGACCATTCCCATGATCCCATGCGGGAATTCGAGAAGCTCGCCGGCCATTGCATTCTCCAGTCCA
>Ga0268283_1001548_pt1 | contig 11121 bp, 10 predicted proteins | sample saktaG_13_FD_190140 | JGI IMG/M metagenome (GOLD analysis project Ga0268283, IMG submission 190140) | Saline water microbial communities from Sakinaw Lake, British Columbia, Canada - sak_2013_06_06_36m | ecosystem: Environmental > Aquatic > Non-marine Saline and Alkaline > Saline ... | reverse complement strand
CCGTCTGCGTTTTGAACCTGCCTGATCCCGCGCCCACGCTCGCACCCGCCGCCGCCGCCAACCTCGCAGCAACCGGGGTTGGCAATCCAGTCACCGCAGTGTTGCTTGCGTATCGCGCGATGGACACACTGCTCGAGGCGATCGTGGTGTTGCTCGCGCTGCTCGGCGTGTGGTCGCTTGCGCACGACCGCGCCTGGGGCGGCTATCCGGGACTGCGGCCCCCTGCCGACCCCGACGGCATCCTCGCCTATTTCGCGCGAATACTGGCACCCATCGGGATCATCGTGGGCATCTACATCTTCTGGGTCGGGGCGGATCTTCCCGGCGGCAAGTTCCAAGGCGCCACGATCCTGGCGGCCATGTGGATGCTGGTCGTCGGGGCGGGCCTCGCCGATCTGCCGCCGGTTAGCCGGACTTGGCTGCGGATTTTGCTGGCGGCCGGACCGCTGGTGTTCATCGCCATCGGCTTGGTGGGTTCCGTGATTGCTGGAGCAGTCTTCGCTTATCCAGACGGGTATGCGAAACCCTTGATCCTTGCCATCGAGATTGCGCTGATGCCCACTCTCGTGCTGGCGCTCGCCTTGCTGGTAGCTGGTGCGCCGCAACGGATGCCTCCGCGATGAACGGGCCGACGCTGTTCGGACTCTGCGCCGCCGCCCTTGTGGGCCTCGGCCTGTACGGTCTGATCGTGAACCCGCAACCGCTGCGCAAGGTCATCGGGTTCAACGTGATCGGCAGCGGTGTGTTCCTGCTCTTCGGTGCCATCGCACGCCGGGGCGCGGCAGTCGGGATGGGGGGCGACCCGGTGCCCCAAGCACTACTGATCACCGGTATCGTCGTCGCCTTCTCCGCGACCGCCCTCGCCGTCGCGCTGTTGCTGCGTCTGTTCGACGAGGGGGGATCGGTCACACTAGCCACCGATGCGCAGCAGGCCAAGACGAAGCCTGATCCCCCGGCCGCATAGATGCCGCATTCCCTTCCGGCCCAAGACGTGACAACCCCCGGCGGGCTGCTGCTTGTGCTGGCAGTGCTGATCCCGTTTGCCGGGGTGCTGACCGGCATCGTTTTCGGCGGACGCGGCCCCCGGCGAGTGGCGCTCGCGACCCTTGCGGCCGGACTCGCCATCGCCATCGCGATTGCAGATGCCTTGGCGCGGTCGGGCGAGGCCGTGGTCTATATCCTGGGCGGCTGGATGCCGCCGCTCGGTGTCGCCCTGCGCGCGGATGGTCTGTCCGTGGTCATGCTGCTGGCCGTCGCGGTGGTGATCGGCGGCATCGGCGTTTACGCACGGGCCGATTTTGGCACGCCGCCGGGCGTTCGAGAGGCGCGCGCACCGTTCGTATTCTGGCTTCTTCTGCTCGCCGTGTGGGGTTCGCTGAACCTCGTGTTCGTGAGCGGAGACCTCTTCACCTTGTACGTCGCGCTGGAGCTACTGACCTTCGCGGCCGTGCCGCTGGTCAGCCTCGACGGCCGCACCGAGACTTTGCGTTCGGCGCTTCGATACCTGTTGTACGCCCTGCTCGGCTCAGTGCTTTACCTGCTGGGGGCGGTGCTGCTGTACGGCACTTACGGCACACTGGACATTCCGCTGCTCGCCGCACGGATCCGCCCCGAGCCTGTGACGTGGGCCGCAGTGGCGTTGATGACATCGGGACTGCTCGCCAAGACCGCGCTCTTCCCCCTGCACCTGTGGTTGCCGCCGGCACACGCGGGCGCGCCGGCAGCGGCAAGCGCGGTGCTATCGGGACTGGTGATCAAAGGTTCGTGGTTTCTTGTCGTGCGGCTCTGGCTCGATGTATTCGCGGGCGTGGTGACTTTGCCGTCGGCGCAGGCGCTGGCGGCACTTGGCGCGGCGGCCATTTTGGTTGGCAATGTCGTCGCACTCAGGCAGACGCGGCTCAAGCTGCTGATCGCCTATTCGACGGTCGCTCAGATCGGCTACCTGTTCTTGATGTTCCCGCTTGCCGCAGGACTCGCCGCCGCCGGGCTCGATAGCGCGACGGCCGTGAACGGCGGCATGCTGCAGGCGATCTCGCACGCCACGGCGAAGGCGGCGATGTTCATGGCAGCGGGACTCGTCTACACGACGCTAGGACATGATCGTGTCGCCGACCTGCGCGGCGTGGCGAGTGCGCTGCCGATGACCGTCCTCGCCTTCGCCTTGGCAGGCGCATCGCTGATCGGCTTGCCGCCCTCGGGTGGGTTCCTCGCCAAGTGGCTGCTGCTGTCGGCGGCCATCACGACCGCCCAATGGTGGTGGGCACTGGTGATGCTCGTGGGGGGCTTGCTCACTAGCGCTTATGTGTTCATCGTCGTGGTGAGCGCGATGGTGCCCGCGCACGAGGGATGGATCCCGAAGGCATCGGTCCCGCGCTATCAGCAAGCGGCTGTGCTGGCCTTGGCCCTGTGCTCGTTCCTGCTTGGTGCAGCCGTATTGTGCCCGGTGGACGTGACGCAAATCGGGCGAACGTTTTCGCGGGATACCGTATTGCCATGACGGCTTCCGTCCTGTTGATCGCAGCCGCCGTCGGCACACCCCTCGCAATGCTGCTGGCCTGCCTCGCCTCGGGCATTCGCGAGCGCATGCCGCCGCTACTGGGGCTTGCACCGATCCCTGCGCTCGCTGCCGCCTTGCTTGCCGACGACACCCCGCTCGTGTTCGGCAATGCGCAGTTCGCGCTTTCGTTCGCCATGGACAAACCAGGGGCGATGCTACTCCTCGCCGCCGCGATCCTGTGGATTGCGGCGGGTGTCTACGCGACGGCGTGGCTGCACGGCGCGGGCAATCCTGGCGGTATGGTCGTGTGCTGGCTGATGACGTTGACCGGTTGCGTCGGCGTGTTCCTCGCCGCCGACGTGGTGGGCTTCTACTTCCTGCTCGCGGTGCTGTCCGTCGGCGCAAGCGGGCTCGTCTTGCAGGGCGGCGCGTCGAAGGCGTTGCGCGCCAGTGCCGTCTACCTTGGGGTCGCGCTGATCGCCGAAGCGTTCCTGCTCGCCGGCCTGGTGATGCTGGCACTGGCGATGCCGCATGGAAGCCTGTTGATCCGCGATGCCGCCGCCGCTATTTCCGCATCACCGTGGCGCGACCTCACGCTTGCGCTTCTGATCGTCGGCCTCGGCATGAAGGCGGGCCTCGTGCCGCTGCATTTCTGGATGCCGCTCGCCTACGACGCGGCACCCATCCCAGCCGCAGCCGTGATGAGCGGTGCCGTCGTCAAGGCGAGCGCCCTCGCGTTGATCCGCTTCCTGCCGTTCGATGCCGCGCTGCCGGACTTTGGCCTACCGCTGGCGGCAATCGGGTTCTTCGGGGCCTTCTATGGTGTGGTCATCGGGGTCGCACAATCGGAGCCAAAGGTCGTACTCGCGTACTCGAGCGTGAGTCAGATGGGCTTCCTCGTCGCAGTGATCGGCATGGGTCTTGCCATGGGCGACGCAGGTACCGCGCTGGCGGTATCTTTTTACGCGGCGCACCACCTGCTGGCCAAGGGTGCGCTGTTCCTCGCCGTGGGCGTGGTCGCCACAACGGGCAGACATCGGCTCTGGCTAATGCTGCTGCCGGCGGCGATCCTGGCGTTGGGGGTCGGCGGGTTGCCTCTGACTGGCGGCGCACTGGCGAAGCTGGCGGTGAAGCCGGTCCTAGGGGACGGCCTTGTGGGTCTGTTGGCGACTCTGTCCGCGATGGGGACCACGATCCTGATGCTCCATTTCCTCAGCCGGCTGGCGGCAAGCAAGGCATCGGTTCCGTCAGCGTCCGCGCCCGTCGGCTTCGCGTTACCTTGGTTACTGATGTTCGTTGCCGCCATCGCAGTTCCTTGGAAGTTGTATTCGGTCACCGGAATCGGTGCATGGTCCGATGCGCTCCAGCCCCGGATTCTCTGGGCGGCGTCATGGCCCATGTTGATCGGCGTTGTGCCGGCATTCGGACTTTGGTGCTGGGGGAGGCATCTGCCACAGATGCCGGAAGGCGACCTCATGGTCGTGGGCGAACGCGCCCTGTGGAAAGTCGTCACTTGGGGAGAGGGACTGGAACGGGCGGAAGGCTTTCTGCGGCGGTGGCCAATGGCCGCCTTGATGCTCTTGGCGCTTGCGCTCCTCTTGGGAGGAACCTTGATTGGCGGGCGTTGAATCGGGTCAGCAGCAGGTTTGAATGGCTTAAACGCCCGCTTAGAACGAACCGAATAGGGAGCCAAGGACAATCACCGCCACCAACGCAATCAGCGCGCCGACGATGGCGACCATCACAATGTCAAGATAACTTTTTCGGTGCGTGGAGCCACAAACAGCCAGCAATGTGACAACAGCTCCGTTGTGCGGCAGGCTGTCGAGGGTGCCGGCACCGATCACCGCAACGCGATGCAGCAGGGCGGGATCGATACCCAACTCCACCGCCTGTTGCAAGTAAGTGGCACCGAGCGCGTCCAGCGCGATGGTCATGCCGCCCGAGGCCGAACCGGTCAGTGCGGCGAGAATGTTGGTGGCCACAGCCAGCGAGACCAACAGCCCCCCCTCAATTGACAGCACCCAGTCGCGCACGGCCTCGAACGCCGGCATGGCGGCCACGACGGACCCAAAGCCCACCAAGCTCGCCACGCTCAAAACCGGCAGAACCGAGGCGTTGGCGCCAGCATCGACGGTGTCGCGCAAGGCCGTCAGCCGCCGATGATTGAGCGCGATCAGGAGGGCGATGGCTGATGTCAATGCCACGATGACCGACCAGATACCACTGACCGCCGAGAGCGGCTTCCCGCCCCATTGCTCTTCGGCGAGGAACCTCGTGTCCAGACGCGGCAGCACTAGCATGGACATGGCGAGATTGACGAGGATCACCACGAGCAGAGGGAGTATGGCCACTAGGATGCTGGAATCCTGTTCGCTACGCTGGCCGTGATGCATTTCGACCGGGTCGAACGAACTGGCGGTCGTTGCCCGTTCACGCACGAGCAGATCGTCGGCGGCAGCATCGGGGGCAACCAAGATGTCGCCATAGCCCTCGCCGGCCCGGCGGGCTGCCGCCTCGGCGCGCCCCAGCCACCACAGGCCGAAGCCCAGCATGATGAGGGACGCGATGATGCCTAATCCGGGCGCGGCGAAGGGGGTGGTGCCGAAGAATGGCATCGGGATCGCGTTCTGGATCGCGGGTGTGCCCGGCAAGGCGGACATGGTGAAGGTCGAAGTGCCGAGGGCAATGGCTCCCGGCATCAGGCGACTCGGGATATCGGCCGTGCGAAACAATGCCTGCGCCATGGGTACGATGACGAAGAAGGCGACGAACAGACTCACCCCCCCGTAGGTGACCAATGCGCCGGCCAACACGACCGCCAGCACGGCGCGGCGCGGACCGAGCCTTTCGGTCATGAAGTGGGCGATGGTCGAGACCGAGCCGCTGTCATCCATGAGTTTTCCAAATACAGCGCCGAGCAGGAACAGCGGAAAGAACTGGGCGAGAAACCCTCCCGCCGAATTCATGAAGGTTTGCGTCCAGTGCGCCAGCAGCGGTTCCCCCGACGCGAGCGCGGCGACCAGCGCCGCCGCCGGCGCGAGCACAAGCACGCTCCAGCCTCGGAATGACAGCCAAACGAGAAGCCCGAGGCCGAGCAGAATGCCGAATAGTCCCATGATTCAAACACACTCCAGCAGTGCGTCGAGGTCGAACGTTGACCGCACACCCAGATCCGCCCCGTGGGCTTCTAGAAATGCTGCGGCCGTGCGGCGTCCCTCGTCGCGGAGCTTGCAGAAAAACCCCCACTCGGCCAGGAGCTTCGAGGAGGCGTTCAACTCGGTCATCGCTTCACTTGCGATCCGGTGGATGCGCATGCCCGCCCAGAGCGCCCCCTCGGAGTGGCCAGGGTCGGCCACCTGCTGCAACAGGGCAATCATGCGCAACTCCTTCATCAGGGGTGAGTTGAAGGCGATTTCGTTGAGCCGGTTGTGGATATCGCGCGCCGTGCGCGGTGTCCCCGGACGATTGACCGGGTTGATCTGCACTAGGAGGGTGTCGTGCGCCTCGGACTCCCGCACCAGCGGCGTGATCGTCGGGTTGCCCGAAAAGCCGCCATCCCAGTACGCCTCGCCGTCAATTTCCACGGCTTGGAACATCGTGGGCAGGCAGGCCGAGGCTAACAGGGCATCAGGGGTGAGATCGGCGTTGCGGAATATGCGGCCACGCCCCGTGCGCACGTTGGTGGCGGTCACGAACAGGCGTATCGGCGCAGTGGCGAGCCTGGTAAAGTTGATGCTATCGAGCAGAATCTTGGTCAGTGGATTCGAACCGCCGGGATTCAGGTCATAGGGCGAGAATACCCTGGAACTTATATCGAGGGCTAGGAAGAGGGGCGAGTAATCAAGAGTCCACTGGCCGGTCAGGATTTCGAGCGGGCCTCGCCGCAAGGGGCTGAACAGCGCGGCGTCCGCAACGCGCTTCCAGAAGCTTTCGAGCGCCGCCCGTGCGCCCTCCGGTCCGCCCTCCGCATAACCATCGACCATCACCGCCGCATTCATGGCACCGGCCGAGGTGCCGGAAATGCCGTCGAAGCGCAGCCAAGGCACTTCGAGCAGGTGATCGAGCACGCCCCAGGTGAACGCGCCGTGCGAACCACCGCCTTGCAGGGCAAGATCGATTGGGACGACATCGCGACGCGCATCCGCTTTCGCAGGGATTTTGGTGGTCATATGCATTCCTTAAGGGTCATGAGAGCGCATGGGCTTTGAGCTTGGCGAATTCTTTTTGGTTGATCGTAACCGATTGTATTCGCTTCCTGTGTCCTATTCAAGCGTTAGCGGTCAACCCATGACATTACGGTCAAAAATCAAACTCGAAGCGGGTTTGAAAGGCATTTAGATCGCCTGGTCGGGGACCGCCGCTGGCATGGGCGAACACATAGTTGAAGCGGATTTTTGAATTGGAATGTAAATACCAGTTCACGCCGACGGTCACCGACTGCAACACCCCCCCATTGACCGGCTTGCTGTCCAGGTTAAGGTAGGAAAACCGCACCGCTGTTTCCACTGCACCCATGCCCTCGCGGGCGAAAGAAAAACTCCGCTTCGGTTGGAGCCGTCCGAATACGCCCCTGCTGGTATCGTAAGAACGGCTTTCCCCCGTCCAAAAATAACTGCCGTACATATAAAAGCCATAAAAACTGTGATCCGTTTCACTGGCTACGAAATTTCCGAGAAACTCCCCCTGCACAGACCAAGGGCCATCCACCCAGGCCGCTTCAACGCCGAGACTCTCCATGTCATGCGCATGAACGTCACCGGTGTCGGCCAGAAAGGGTGCTGCGTGGCTTTCGGGACGGCTGCGGTAGCGGATCGAGGCGTTTCCCGAGCGCAGGTAGTTCAGGTCCAGCCCCAAGTGGAGCAGGCGCGTCGCACCTGAGTTCTCCGGTTCGGCCGCATAAATCGGCAGCCAGGTCAAACGGCCAATGATGCGGGTGAAGTCCGTGGTGGCATCACCGACATCGGTGCCGAGGCTCTGGGCGAATTGCCCCAATGACCAGGTGGCACGATCATTGAGAAAAGGCCGGCGGAATTGCCAGCCGGCGCTGATCCTGGGGGCCAGCCCCTGAATCGGCGTCGCCCATTCCATGAAGGTGGCATCCCTGCTACTGCCGGAGGCTTCAAGGCTCATGGCCGGTATGAAGGAACCGACCCTGAGGTTGCCGACATAGGGAATGCGCCTGAACTCCAAGAAGACATCGTCCAAGACGAAATGATAGTTGTCAACCGCCATCACATTGACGCTGTACGAAAAAGGCATCAGAAGAATTGCATCACCCGTGGTATAAAAACGCCAGCGGCGCAGCTCCACTATGTTGGGTGTCGGCTCCATGCCGTTGCCATTCACAAAAAATGCGGCATCGAGATCAACCCGCCCGCCGATTTTACCCGACAGTTTGACGCGGTCGGTGAATAGGGAGGGGAAAGAAGGCGTTTCCTCGTCGTCCGTCAATGCCCTTCCCCCCCTGGGACGGCTGCCGTAAAAGGTGTAGTGCAGCCCATCCCACCCTTGCCATTCCAAGTTCCAGTGAGAGGGCACTCTTTCTGCGGTAGGCGTTTTGGGAGCCACTGGTGCAATGACGGTCTTCTGCGACGGTTCCGCCAGCTTGAAGCTCTCGGGGTTTGCTGTGTGCCGATTGGGCAAATCCGCTTCGTCAACGGGCAGGGCGGCCAGCCTTGCGGAAAACTGCAAACCCAAAAAACCAATGGCGATGAAGATCACTTTACGCAATACGACAGGGGCTATCGGCATGGCGGTCGTTACCTAGAGTTGGTAATCCGAACGGCACCCTTGTTTTGCCCGTTCAAAATCCTGTCAAAAGCCGATACATCGGTTCGTCCATGAACCCGGGCGGGACGCGCCTCGACTTACCGGCGACGTCAATGAAATTGACATCGACCGAGCCAGTGCGCTGACCCGCCGAGAAACTGCCGTCAACGCCGGGTAGCCACAGGTAGGTCGCCAGGTTGAAGCCCCAAGGGCTTGATCCGTCGGGCTTGTCCAAGGCGGGTGCCTTGAGTGTTTCAGCAGAACGGACCGAAACCGTAAACAGCGCGGCAGCTAGAAACGCCAATGCCAGGTGGTGGAAAGAGGATTTTTTTTGCAACGGCATTAAATTATCAAAAAAACTTAGGGTTTTTCTTTTCCTGAAGTCCAATCGGACAAACGGTTTGCCGCAGACTCGGACCAGAAGTCCATGGCGTTCTGCACGTCGCCCCACCGCCACTGGAAGCCGGCGGTGAGCGACCCGGACCCTAAGCGTTTATCCACGATGGCCGCAAGCACTTGCCCACTCACGGAATCCTCCAGCTTGGCCTCCACTTGGGCACCGCCTACGAAGGGGAAAGTCCCCGTCGCCAAGCGCGTGATGCTGGACAACAAGCGCGCCTGGGGGACGATCATGGAGATGGAGCGTAATACCGGCGTGGCCGAATCCGCATCCGTCAGCGCCACAGTCAAGGTCATCACCCCCGGCCCAGCCGCGTCCACCACTTGGAATTTCTTGCCCAAATGCTCCGTCAGGCTTTGTTGGAAAAAATCGATCAAGGTTTGCCGGTCGGACTGGGGAATCTGGGCCTCCTCGCTGCCCCAATAGGTCACCGGGGCGATGATGACCTTGTTATATTGGCTCCAATTGACATCCGGCCTCACGTAACGCAGGCCCATTTGCCCTTTGCCGCCGGGTGTCAGCTTGTCGCAGTATTTGCCGATAAGCCCACAATGAGCGTCAGCTTGGGTGATGGGTGCTTTTTGCACGGCAGTGCAGGCACTTAAGACCAAGGTTCCTAAGCCTACTAAGACGGCAATATTCAAACTACGTTTTGAAGGATTTTTCATGGTGATCTCTTTAGTTGATGTTGATGAATACAGGCAAATTAGGTTAGAATTAGCAACTGGAATAACACGCCCTGCCGGGACTGTCCTCATGTCGGGACTGTCCTCATGTTTTCGCTGACCAATTATATTGCATTATGAAGGATTTCGCATTGCAAAAGCTTGGGCAAATCACCACTCCCTTTGGGCGACTGAATTTCGGCATAAGTAAGTCTGATTGAGTTAGGCCGCTGCAATGCGGCCCTTCCTCAACCAGCCCCTGCTTACCCACAGTGCCGCCCAACTCCGCAAAAACCCAACGCTCGGGGCTCATGCCCCAAGCGCATCCGCACCCTTCCGCTGCTCCCACAAGCCGCTTACGTCAAGTCTTTGGCTCGTTTCCCCCACTCACTACAATCAGGCATCGGAGATTCTAAACCGGCTGGTCTTTGCCCAACCGAAGAACCGGGCGGCCAAGAACCTGCTGGCGGATGTCTTCGAGCAGATCGGCTACCAGAATGCGACGCTGACCAACATCAAGGGCGAGCAGGCGAAGGAACCGGATATCACGATTACCCTTAACCGCACCGAACTCGACCAAGTGATGATGGGCGTGAGCACGTTCAAGGCCGGCAAGGTAACATTCGAAGGCGACCGCAAGCCCTATGAACAGATCAAGGGCATCCTAGTCACGTTCACACCGAACTTCGAGATACTGCCGGGACCGCGTCCGTGAAAACGGCGACGCAGCCGGATCCGAACCCGCTCAAGTTGCCCGACTTGATGCCGACGGACGCGGCGGGCGACTGACGTGCAACGGCAGAACCACGTTCGTAGTCCAATCGCTTGACGGGTTCCGCCTCCCAGTGCATCATTCGGTTTTGACGGGCGATATGGGCCATCCATTTCGCTTTTTTCGTTAACTTTACGGGAAAACAAAACTTATGATGAAGCATCGTATCAGTGTCTGGATCGTGTCAGGAGTATGCGCCGGGATGTTGGCCAGCTGTAGCGCCCCGGCGGTGCGGGCGAAGAACGCGACGGATCCAACCCCTGCCGCTGGAGGAAACCTGCTCACCGTGGAAAGGGTCAATGACGCCCAGCAGGCTTGGTGCGATTCCCTTGTCAACATTGCCAAGACTTACGCTTCCGGAGGCGATTACCAGACGGTGGCGACCAAGGTGCTGAGCAATCAATACAATTATGATTACGGCGCGGTGTTGTTCAATCCCACGTTAACCTTCGGCGAACAAAATTTCCGCTTGGACAAGGAAGGTGCCGCCGCGTACTTCATTGGCGGCAATCCCAAGTACCCCAATGACGCCGGTTTTGCCCTAAAGCCTTGGGTCGGCTGCCGCTATACGAACGAGGGTGTCCTGATCGACGGCGACTTCGCATTCACCATGGGTAACGTTTTCCTGACCGATGCCAAGGGGAAAGAGACCATGGTCGATAAGTTCTTCGCGTTCAAGCGTGGCAATGATGGCAAGCTAAGGATCATCGTTCACAAGTCGGCGTTGCCGTTCAAGCCGAACTGATCGGCAGGGTTCTTCTTCCCTGTCTGACCGGCGTTTCGGCCCTTGCCGTCACGCCGGCTTTGCATTTGGAGTGGCTAGGATTAATGCTTGATTTCGCCAAGATTGTACGCAAAAGTTTCGAGTCCAAGATAAATTGGCCGGTCAAGGGGTTCGCCTTGGCCGCTTTGGTTTTCTTCAGTTGGCTGGCCTTTACCCAGAATGTCAGATTAAGCCCATGGCAGCCCACTGGTTCTTGGTTCAGCCTGGATTTTTGGCGTTTTCCCATTGAAC
>Ga0268283_1001547_pt1 | contig 11125 bp, 12 predicted proteins | sample saktaG_13_FD_190140 | JGI IMG/M metagenome (GOLD analysis project Ga0268283, IMG submission 190140) | Saline water microbial communities from Sakinaw Lake, British Columbia, Canada - sak_2013_06_06_36m | ecosystem: Environmental > Aquatic > Non-marine Saline and Alkaline > Saline ... | reverse complement strand
ATTTCCTGACCTTTTTGAAACGTTGGTTGAGCAAATGGGCGAACTTCCTTTGCCAAGAAAGGCTCGTCAGCCTGTTGTTCGTAACCCATTGAAACTTTTGGGTGTCCCGGCTTAAGTGGGTAGCCTGTATTTTTGATGAGTTGCCTTTTATAATGCACCATTCGATAGCAGATTTATCATCTTGTATATCTAGCCCAACTCTTTTAAGCTCTCTCAAGAAGCCAAGACCACAATCTGCTAAGGCGAATTCAAAACAGTCTTGTTTTGTGTCATAATCTTGCCACTTTTGAGCCATGGAAAAACCAGTGCTTTTGCCATGTGACCATACGTTATCATGCAAGTCACCAACAACATCACATAAATCATGAACAAAACAGGTTAACTCGGTTGTATTAAATAAATATCGAATACAACTGTTAATTGTACTGGTTGCTTTATCCGTATCATCAACACTGTTTAGAAGAACAAGTTCACTATAATTAGCACCTGAATTTTTTCTTTCGTGAGGATAATTGTCGACTTGACCCATTGCCTTTTCTAAAGCAATGGCGACAGCATAGCTTTTACGATTGTCGCTTATTACATCTAATTGTTCAAAGCTAATGTTTTTTTCACGACAATAGGCTGCTAAAGCAGTCCAATAGCCTGGAACAATGAAACCATCTATTTGCGATGTAAATGGGTTACTCAAAAAACTTAACAAATCTTTCTTCATGGTAGTTTTATTTGGGCAATTATTCGTTGCGTACATTAAGACAACTATCAGTTGATAATAATAAAAAAAGCCCCGATTGCTAAAAACAATCGGGGCTTTTTTGTGAAGCAGAAGCTTAAAGCAAGTAAGTATTCAGTTCCCCTCTTTAGCAAAGAGGGGTTAGGGGAGATTTTATTAGATAAATCCCCCTCAATCCCCCTTTTTCAAAGGGGGAGGTGAATAATTACTAAAGCAATAAAGCTTTAAGGCAGCATGATTACATCATGCCGCCCATTCCACCCATACCGCCCATGCCGCCCATATCAGGCATGCCATGACCTTTGTCATCGCTTGGTGCATCAGCAATCATCACTTCTGTAGTCAGCATTAAGCCGGCAACAGAGGCTGCGTTTTGCAGTGCAGTACGTGTTACTTTGGCAGGATCAAGAATACCCATTTCGATCATGTCGCCGTATTCGCCAGTCGCTGCGTTGTAACCGAAACTGCCGGTACCTTTTAGCACTTCATTGAATACTACTGAAGGCTCGTCGCCTGCATTGGCAACAATTTGACGTAAAGGCTCTTCCATCGCACGACGCAAGATATTAACGCCGACAGTTTGGTCGTGATTAATACCTTCCAAACCAACCAATGCGGATAATGCGCGAACCAGTGCAGTACCGCCACCCGCCACTACGCCTTCTTCAACCGCTGCACGAGTTGAATGCAGAGCATCTTCAACGCGGGCTTTCTTTTCTTTCATTTCAATTTCAGTTGCAGCGCCAACTTTGATCACAGCAACACCGCCGGCCAGTTTAGCCAAACGCTCTTGCAGTTTTTCTTTGTCGTAGTCAGAAGTTGCATCGTCAGCTTGTGCACGAATTTGTGCAACACGGCTTTTGATTTGCTCTTCAGAACCGGCACCATCAATGATAGTGGTGTTTTCTTTAGTGATTTGGACTTTTTTCGCAGTACCCAGTTGATCCAACTCTGCTTTTTCAAGACTTAAACCAACTTCTTCAGAAATAACGACACCACCGGTCAATACCGCAATGTCTTCCAACATGGCTTTACGACGATCACCAAAACCAGGCGCTTTAACGGCTGCAACTTTAACGATACCACGAATTGTGTTAACAACCAGAGTTGCCAAAGCTTCGCCTTCAACATCTTCAGCAACGATCAATAAAGGACGGCCGGATTTGGCAACAGCTTCCAGAATTGGCAACATGTCGCGAATGTTGGAGATTTTTTTGTCGTAAATAAGAATCATGGGATCGTCTAATTCGACGCTCATGCTATCTTGTTTGTTGATAAAGTAAGGTGACAAATAGCCACGGTCAAACTGCATACCTTCAACTACGTCCAGTGAGTTTTCTAAACCTGAACCTTCTTCAACCGTAATAACGCCTTCTTTGCCGACTTTTGCCATTGCATCGGCAATGATTTGGCCAACCGCTTCATCAGAGTTGGCTGAAATTGCGCCAACTTGAGCAATCGCTTTGCTATCGGTACAAGGTGCAGCAGAAGCAACGATGGCTTCAACGGCTTTAGTAACCGCCAAGTCAATACCGCGTTTCAAATCCATTGGATTCATGCCGGCGGCAACTGCTTTTAAACCTTCGTTAACGATAGATTGTGCCAATACTGTTGCAGTAGTGGTACCATCACCGGCGACATCAGAAGTATGTGAAGCCACTTCTTTAACCATTTGTGCGCCCATGTTTTCGAATTTGTCTTTTAATTCGATTTCTTTCGCAACAGATACACCGTCTTTAGTAATGGTTGGAGCGCCGAAGCTTTTGTCCAAAATCGCATTACGGCCTTTAGGGCCTAAAGTCACTTTTACTGCGTTTGCTAAAATGTTAACGCCACGGGCCATACGGACACGTGCGTCATCACCAAATAATACGTCTTTTGCTGCCATTTTTGTTCCTAACTTGTGTGTGATTATGATTATTAAAGGGTTTAGGTTTAACCTAAAATACCCATGATGTCTTCTTCACGCATAACGATGAGGTCTTCACCGTCAACTTTAACTTCGTTACCTGAATATTTACCAAACAACACTTTGTCGCCCACTTTAACTTCCAGTGCGCGTACTGTACCATTATCCAGTTGCTTGCCATTACCTACGGCCAACACGATACCTTGGCTTGGCTTTTCAGCGGCAGAACCCGGTAATACAATACCGCCGGCAGTGGTTGTTTCTTCTTCAAGGCGTTTGACTATCACTCTATCGTGTAACGGACGTATATTCATTTATATCTCCTAACGTTAAAAATAAAAGGGTAACTGTTATTAGCACTCGCTAGTAATGAGTGCTAATGATAATGAGCTTTTGCAGTCTGTCAAGTTCTTTGGCATTATCTGCCCTTACCCTATCGACTTAATATAACTTATGAATGACAACCAACTACTCCGCTATAGCCGTCAAATAATGCTGCCCCTTTGCGATATTGAGGGACAACAAAAACTTCTTGCCGCCAACTTGTTAATAGTCGGTGCCGGTGGTTTAGGTTCACCCGCAGCCATGTATCTTGCGGCAGCCGGTGTCGGTAGCATTACTATTTACGATGACGACGAAGTAGAATTATCCAATTTACAAAGACAGATTGCTCATCACACACCGGATATTGGGACGGATAAAGTAATTTCAACCCGTCAAACGCTGAATAAATTAAATCCGGACGTCAAGGTAAAAGCAGTCAAACAAAGACTGGCTGGAGAGCAACTTGACAGGGAAGTAAAGGCAGCCGATGTGGTACTGGATTGTAGCGATAACTTCTCAACACGATTTGCCATTAATAAAGCCTGCGTTAAGCACCAAACTCCCTTGGTTTCTGGGGCGGCAATTCGCTTTGAAGGGCAAGTTTCGGTATTCACCCCCGGCAAAAACAACAGCCCCTGCTATAACTGCCTCTATAACAGCGACGGCGAAGAACTACAAAACTGCTCGACCAATGGTGTTATAGCGCCCATTACCGGGATAATTGGCAGTATTCAAGCTTTGGAAGCGATGAAGTTGATTATCGCTATCGGTGAAACCTTAACCGGCCGGTTATTACTGCTGGATGGCTTAACAATGGAATGGAACACCATGAGGCTAAAGAAAAACCCCAAATGCCCAACGTGTGGAGAGTTGTAAGTCAGCTTGGCAAGGTGCACGGTCTGACTTATAAAGTCTTTGTTTCCGGATGGTATTTATTCAGTTTCCCTCTTTAACAAAGAGGGGTTAGGGGAGATTTTATTAGATAAATCCCCCTTTTTCAAAGGGGGAGGTGAATGTTTACTCCGGATGATTTCAGTCACCCGGAAACCTGATTAACAGACGTTGTTTATTTTTTGGCGAACTTACTCTTAACAAAATGAATAGCCGTTTCAGCTAAATCATTTACAAAAGACGGACTATCGCCGTGTGGCTCGGTTTCGCCAAACGGCTGACCGTTTTTCTGGGTATATTTATAAATAAAATAGCCTAACGGTACAAACGCCGCAGTTGCTATAACCAACATAATCAAAAATAGTTCAATAACTCCACCCATGACTCCTCCTCTATAAATTTTATGTAAATATTATTATTTTTTTTGGTGAATTTGAATAATACGCTTTTTTAAAAAGAAAAACATCCCCTGTAGTGCTGTCAAATGTTGCGTAAAAAAATAGTTCATCGTATACTTTTATGCGGCTTACTTGATCAAGCTAGCAACTATTTTAATAATTTACTGGAGGTTCACGATGAAATGGGAAACACCAAGCTATACAGACCTGCGTTTCGGTTTTGAAGTAACAATGTACATCTACAATCGCTAAGCAAATTATCCGAACTTAATTGTTGGGATTACTTAGCGCAGATTAAAGAAGGGGTTCATTTAGAGCCCCTTTTTTTTTTGCCTGAAAATCGTTATTCCCGTATCATTCGAGACTTTCTTTTTAGGCTTTCATTATGAAAATTAGAATTCTTGGCTCAGGTGCCGGTGGCGGCTTCCCGCAATGGAACTGCAACTGCCATAATTGTCACCGTTTGCGCCATCAAACAATGAACGGCAAAGCACGCACCCAATCCTCCATTGCCGTGAGTACGGACAACAAAAACTGGTTACTGTTTAATACGTCTCCGGATATTCGCGCACAACTGGAAGCCTTCCCCGCCATTCAGCCTAAAGAAGGCATTCGCGATACGGGCATTAAAGCCATCCTGCTTATCGACAGCCAAATTGACCACACCACCGGCCTATTAATGCTGCGGGAAGGCAAGCCATTGGATGTTTACTGCACGGATATGGTCAAGCAGGACTTGACCACAGGCTTTCCCTTATTTACCATGTTGGAACACTATTGCACCGTCAATCATCATCCGGTACCTGTTGATGGCAGCAGCTTTACTATTCCCGCCATTGCGGATTTACGTTTTTATACCCAAGCTTTAAAAAGTAAAGCGCCGCCATATTCGCCACATCGTCATGATCCGCATGAAGGTGATAATATCGGTGTCATTATTGAGCAAATTTCTACCGGCAAAAAAGTATTTTATTCACCCGGCCTGGGCGAAATAGAACCCCACGTCATGGCGGCCATGCAAGCCGTTGATTGCTTGTTGGTAGACGGCACTTTCTGGACGGATGACGAAATGTGTACACAAAACATCAGTCATAAAAAAGCCCGCGACATTGGTCATTTGCCTCAATCGGGCGCAGGCGGCATGATAGAAGTGCTAAGCAGCGTAGCCCAAGCCCGCAAAATATTGATACATATCAATAACACCAACCCCATTTTAGACGACGATTCCGAACAACGTAAAATCCTTGATGCCGCAGGCATTGAAGTCGCTTACGACGGACTGGAAATCGATTTATAGTGTTATAGTCTTTCAAAAATTAAATTTCCAATTCACGTCGCTGCAAACTCGTACGGATACCATCCCTTCAAGGGATGTTATCCGTTAGCATCGAAATTATTTATCTGAGAATCTATAGCGAGAGTAAAAACCTGTTTTTACTCTCCTTTTTACCAAGGACAAACCATGAACAATAACGATAATACCGCATGGACAAAAACAGAATTTGAAGCCGCCCTGCGCGACATGGAAAAGTATTACCACATTCATCATCCTTACCATGCCCTGATGAATGCGGGACAACTTACTAAAGAACAATTACAAGGCTGGGTTGCCAACCGTTTTTACTACCAAGTGAGCATCCCAATCAAAGATGCCAACATTTTGGCTAATTGCCCTGACCGTGAAACCCGCGCCAAATGGATACAACGCATTTTGGATCATGATGGTCACCCCGGTGATCCCGGCGGCATTGAAGCCTGGATACAGCTGGGCATTGCAGTCGGCTTAACCCGAGAAGACATCACTTCACTAAAACATGTGCTGCCCGGTGTTCGTTTTGCCGTTGATGCCTACGTTAATTTTGCGCGTAGAGCCGAATGGCACGAAGCGGCAAGTTCTTCATTGACTGAATTATTTGCGCCCAAAATCCACCAGCAACGTTTGGACAACTGGCCAGAACACTACCCGTGGGTTGATATAGAAGGTTACAACTATTTCCGTAAACGCCTGACCGAAGCACGACGTGATGTGGAGCACGGCTTGGAAATTACGCTGGACTGGTACAAAACCCGTGAACAACAAGACCGCATGGTGCAAATTTTAAAATTTAAACTGGATGTGTTGTGGGCTATGGCAGATGCCATGTATATGGCTTATATCAACAACATGCCGCCGTATTATCATATTGAGGCGTAGCTTGCTTTTGTTTTTAAACAACAGGAAAGATGCGATGCAATGGTCAGAAGTAATTGATAATCCGTATTTTAAAAACTTGCCTTTTAAGATTGAGTTAAACCGCTATGGAAAAGTTGAAATGACCCCAGCCTCGAACAAACACGGACGGTTGCAGTCACTTATCGGTACATTGCTGGAGCGCAAACTCAAAAAAGGCGAAGCACTCACTGAATGCTCAGTGCAAACCACAGACGGGGTAAAAGTCGCGGATGTCGCTTGGTGTTCCAAGGCATTTATCAAACAATATGGTTATCAAACGCCTTATCCTCACGCGCCTGAACTGTGTGTTGAAATTGTGTCGCCTTCCAACTCAAAAGAAGAGATGACCAACAAGGTGCAGCTCTATTTGCAGGCAGGCGCAGAGGAAGTTTGGATTGTATGGGAAAATGGTGTTGTTGATTATTATGACAAGACGGGGAAATTAGAGCAATCAACTTACGGCATCAACGTAGCAATTCCAATGAAGTAGAATAGAACCCTTCACGCCTACCGCGCTAAACCGCTGGGCACCACAACCAATCACATTCGCCAACGAATACATTATGACTACAAAAATTGTACTCTTTAATCACAAAGGTGGAGTCAGCAAAACGACAACCACTTACAATCTTGGATGGATGCTGGCTACTCTGGGAAAAAAAGTATTGCTTGTAGATGCTGATCCCCAATGTAATCTCTCAAGTTTAATTTTAGGCGAAGATTTCGAAAAATATTATTTTGAACCTGCAACTCAATTTCAAAATATAAAAGACGGTGTAAAAGTCGCTTTTCAAGGAAAACCAAAACCCATAGAAGCTGTTTCCTGTTTCAGCCCTGCGGTCAATGGTAATTTGTTTTTATTGGCTGGACATGCTGATTTAAGTGAATATGACGCATCATTGAGTTTTGCCCAAAATTCAAACAATGCCATTACTGCACTTGAAAATTTACCTGGTGCATTCAATGAGTTAATTGGGAAAACAGCGGCAAGATATAATATTGATTTTGTTTTGATTGATCTTAACCCTGGATTAAGTGCTATTAATCAAAATCTTTTTATCTCCAGTGATGCTTTCATTATTCCAACTAATCCAGATCCTTTCTCAATCATGGCGCTCAATACCCTTTCTGTTGTTTTGCCCAGATGGGTTGATTGGGCAGAGAGAATGCGCCCATTGTTTGCAGAAGCAACCTACCCGTTGGCAAACGCACAACCTAAATTCATCGGTGAATTAATCCAGAGGTTTAATATAAGAAAAGGCAAAGCCGCAAAACCTTACCGAGACAATATTAGCGAAATAAAAAATATTGTACGCGAAAAATTTGCCCCAAAAATCGCTAAACATCACATGCTTTTCCCACAAGAAGTTTATAGTGAAGTTGGCATTCCCGATGATTTCTGTCTATTGGAGTTAAAGGATTTTCAAGGATTGTTGCCAAAGTCTTATGCTGCAGGCGTACCCGTATTTGCATTAACAGAAGAGCAAATAGCAGAAACAGGGTCTGTACTACAAGGTTTAGAAACCAATAGAGATAATTTTTATGCGGAGTTCAAGGGGTTAGCCGATAAAATCATTAGCTTAGAAAAATATGCAAAAGGCGTTTGAGCAATTTAACAGCAATATCAAAGCTGTTAATGAAATGGATGCCCTCTATCATCACTTAATAAGCGATTTGAAACTGCCTAATGATTTATCTGATATTTTAAGATCACAATTAGTTTACGCAGTCAGCGCCTTAGATAAACTGACACATGAATTGGTTAAAATTGGCATGTTGCAGGCTTTCATAAATCAACGCACTAAAACAAATAAATTCAATTGTTTTTCTATTTCTTTAGAAACTTACAATAAAATTCAACAAACCAGCCAACAACAACCGAATATCTTGCAATTAGAAACCCCAGAATATTTTTTTGAACAAGAAATTATTGTCAAACATAAATATTTAGCTTTTCAAGAACCCGATAAAATAGCGGATGCGTTAAGTTTGATTTGGGAAGAAAAGCAGAAATGGCAAAAAATAGCATTGCTGTTTAATGCACCTGACGACGATATAAAGAAAAAATTAAAAAGTATCGTTAGCCGAAGAAATCTAATAGTTCATGAAGCAGATATTGATTTACAAACAAATTCACGTAATAGTATCGATGAAAGCGACGTAAAAGAAGCTGTAGATTTCATTTTCAAACTTGGCGAAAATATTTTCAAATGCTGTTGCGTCAATAGTAAAGATATGAGTCGATAATAATAACTTGATTGGTGCATATCGATAACTCATTAAAAACAACTATCGAAATATTGGGATTCATTCTTAACTCAGCCTACTACAAAATACTAAACATGACCATAAACCCCAAACTACCCATTCAATTTTCCCGCACCCACCGTCTGCAATGGGAAGAAGCACAACAAAAAAATGTCATTCTTTACCCGGAAGGCATGGTGGAACTGAATGAAAGTTCCGCTGAAATTCTAAAACTCTGTGACGGCACCCGCAATCTTGCCCAAATTGTCACTGATCTGGAGCAAAAATTTTCCACGTCGGGTCTTACCAACGACATTACCGCTTTCCTGGAGGTTGCTTTACAAAATGGCTGGATTAATCAAAACTAACCCTTCGACTACGGTCGGGGCAAGCATTACACCGCCGCGCTGGTTACTGGCCGAGCTTACTTACGCTTGCCCGTTACAGTGCCCTTATTGCTCTAACCCGCTTGATTATACAAAATATCAAACTGAATTAGACACCGAAGACTGGAAACGCGTACTGACCCAAGCCCGTAAAATGGGTGCGGTACAGCTAGGCTTTTCGGGAGGTGAACCGCTCACCCGCAAAGATTTAACCGAGCTGGTTAAACACGCCAGAGACTTGGGTTATTATTCCAACCTGATTACGTCAGGCTACGGACTGACCGAAGAAAAAATCATCCAGCTTAAAGAAGCGGGACTGGATCATATTCAAGTGAGCATTCAGGCCAGTAGCCAAGAACTAAACGACCATATCGCCGGTACCGCTTCGTTTGAACACAAAAAACAAGTGGCGCATTTGGTAAAAAAACACGGCTACCCGATGGTGTTATGCGTGGTTATCCACCGCGAAAATATACACCAAATGCCCGAAATTCTGGCAATGGCAGAAGAGTTGGGCGCTGACTATCTGGAACTTGCCAACACGCAATATTACGGCTGGGCACATGCCAATCGTGATTTATTGCTGCCTACCCAAGCACAGTTTGAAAAAGCCGAAGCCATAGCCCAAGCATTTAAAGAAACCGTTACGGGTAAAATGAAAATTTATTATGTCGTACCGGATTTTTATGAAGATCGACCCAAAGCCTGTATGAACGGCTGGGGCACTACCTTTTTAACGGTCGCACCGGATGGCGTTGCCCTACCCTGTCATTCTGCGCGAGAACTACCAGGGCTTAATTGTCCTAATGTTAAAGACTACAGTATTGAAGCAATCTGGAATGAGTCAAAAGCCTTTAATTTTTTTAGGGGCGATGACTGGATGAAAGAGCCTTGTCGTAGTTGCGATGAAAAAGACAAGGATTTTGGCGGCTGCCATTGCCAAGCCTACTTATTGACTGGCGATATGTATAATGCCGATCCGGTATGCAGTAAATCACCTGATCATGGCGTTATTCAGCAAGCGATAGATTCGGCTGCAAAAAGCGCGTTATCCGCCAATGAAAAACCGTTACTGTTTCGTAACAGTAAAAACTCAAAGCTTTTATCGTAGGCGCTTGATTAATTCACCACGAACGACTCATGGATGCAGGAGGTAGAGTACCAACAGTAGGCTCCTTAAGAGACGCCAGAGCAGTTGCCGAGACACGAAGAACACGAAGTTTTTACCTTGGGTTTTTCTTCGTGTCTTCGTGGTGCAATGCCTTAGATCCTACAAGCCTTCCCACGGTGTATATAAGCCTTCGACATTAACGCCGAACATATCCAGCACCCGACCGACTGTTTCGTTCACCATCGCCGTTAATGAATCGGTTTTGCTGTAAAAAGCCGGCATCGGTGGAAACATAATGCCACCCATTTCCGTCACAATGCCCATATTTCTAATATGCACCAAATTTAACGGCGTTTCACGCGGCATTACCACCAAACGTCTGCGCTCTTTTAAAACGACATCAGCGGATCGTGAAATCAAATTATCACCAAAGCCATGCGCCACCGCTGCCAGCGTTTTCATTGAACACGGCGCAATAATCATTCCTTCAGTTTTAAAACCGCCACTGGAAATACTGGCGGCAATATCATCAATACCATGGGTCACATCGGCCAGCTTAAACAGTTCGGCTCGCTTCATATTCATTTCGTGCTTTAAATTAACCACACCGGCATTAGAAATAACAAGATGCGTTTCCCATTCTTCCTGTGCCTGTAAAATTTGTAACATCCTTACGCCATAAATAGCCCCGGTTGCACCGGTCATGGCAATAATCAAGCGTTTTTTCTGAGTCATTTTATAATATTATTGAGTGAGTCTTACTGGTCACAACCACAGCTGCGAACGTTTACTTAACAACCACCAGCTAAAGCTGGTGGGTTAGTGAGCTTAGGACTGAAAGTCCAGGATACACGTCGACTAAACGACGTGTTTCACGGCTCAAGATTAAAATTACTTCCAGAATCAGGCTCAAA
>Ga0268283_1001546_pt1 | contig 11135 bp, 14 predicted proteins | sample saktaG_13_FD_190140 | JGI IMG/M metagenome (GOLD analysis project Ga0268283, IMG submission 190140) | Saline water microbial communities from Sakinaw Lake, British Columbia, Canada - sak_2013_06_06_36m | ecosystem: Environmental > Aquatic > Non-marine Saline and Alkaline > Saline ... | reverse complement strand
CGCCGCCAAGCGCTGGCTGGCCGCGCACGGCGAGGCATACGGGCGGCTGAACACGACCGTCCTCGGCGACGACCTGTACTGCCACGAACCTTACTGCCTCGTATTGCGGTCTTACGGGCTGCGCTTCATCCTGGTCTGCAAGCCAACCTCCCACGCCACCACCTACGAATGGCTGGAGTACCTGGAGCGCATCGGCGCGGTCCGCACCGTGGTGCGCACCCGCTGGACCGGCAAGCGCCACGAGACCGACACCTACCGCTACGCGGCGGCGGTCCCGCTACGCGACGCGGAGGGCGCGATGGAAGTCAACTGGTGCGAACTCACCACCACTGCGGCGGACGGCAAGGTGCTGTACCGCAACGCCTTTGCGACCAGCAATTCTCATTATGGCTCCATTGCCGTCATTCCGGCATGGATGCCGGAATCCAGTGCCACGGACGGTAACATGTCGTGCGTTAAGTGTTTGAAAAAGGCTTGATGGCGACACCTGGATTCACATCCTTGTGACTGGATTCCGGCATCCATGCCGGAATGACGGGTTGTCTATCAGCACTTTGGCTCATAATGAGAATTGCTGCTTTGCGACCGACCTGGCGCTGGACGACGGCAACGTGGCGGAGGTCGTCGAGGCCGGGCGGAGCCGCTGGAAGATCGAGAACGAAAACAACAACACCCTGAAGACCAAGGGCTACCACTTCGGGCACAACTTCGGCCACGGCAAGCAGCACCTGTCGTCCCTGTTGGCGAGCCTGATCATCTTGGCCTTCCTAGTCCACACGGTGCTGGACTGGGCGGACGGCAAATTCCAACTGCTGCGCCAGAAGCTGCCCTCGCGCAAGCGACTGTTCGACGACATCAAAACCCTGACCAGCTACCTGTGCTTTGACAGTTGGGATGCCTTGATGGATTTCATGCTGGAAAGCTTCAACAAACCGACACCCCCGAAGCCGGAAACCGGGTAACTTCGTCAAAATGAGAATTGCTGTGTGCAAGCCCTGCAACTTGACACCCGGACTTTGCGGCTGGAGGCCACGTAGTTCATAGGGTTGCATGGAATTTACTGGGGCAAATGAACCCCGAAACTTTAGGTATAAGTAGAGACTAAAGTCCCTTAGTCTGCTCTCCCGGTAACCAAACAACATTCACTGCTGAAAACTCAAGTTGTGACTGACCTTCATTCTTTACATAAGAAGCCAAGTGGTATGTCGATTCGTAAGATGGCAAATCAGAACCCACACCCACTTCTCCAGTAATGCTGATATTAGATTGAACGTTATCGCAAGATGCTGAAAAGAATCCTGCAATAATCATGGCTAAAGCTAGAATGAAAAATCTTTTTGGTGAGGACATGTTGATTTCGCCTTACCGCATTTACTGAAGAACAGTGCCGAATGGTTTCGACTTGCACCATGAGTCTCCACATCGTATTTGTATAGAATCAAGTATTTTATTAATTGAAGATACAAGTTTCGGATAGTTCAAGGGTAAAACTTGGAATTCGACAGTTATACGAAAGTCAGGCAGAACAATATAGCTACTGGAAACGATATATTTGTTATTCATGTATGCTGTATCACATTGACATCCGATAAGTTCATCAGATTTCGATTCATAAAACTTTTCTATTGACGGCGGAAACCAGCGATGCCCACTAAATGTTGAGCTTTTGATGAAAAGTTTTTTTATTGTTATGCCGGTACTAGAGTCGATAGGTATACACTCAGCGCATACGCTGATACTCTTAGCTATAGTGTCGCTCAAGGAATCCACGCTGCATGTAAATACATGTAAAATGCTCATGGATTTTTTGACATATATTTCAAGCATCTCATTATTTCTTTCTGAATTCGAACCCGGTGGCTTTGCTAAGAAAGTTATGAGTCTATTTTTATCTGAAACTGAAAAACTAAAATCTGGATCACTCCATTCTTTTGGTATGTTGATGGAAAAACCATACTCATTTTTTAATGACTCTAGCGTCTCATGTCGATCATATGTACCGTATTGGCGTGCCTCACAGATGCCTGAAAGATCAAGAATACACACAAGCATAAAAATAGAAGTTGAATTGCAATTGCAAGACATTGTTTGCTCCTCATAAGGTTGCAGGCGCTAGAACCTTTACGCAGAGTACCGCTATTGCGCCTTACCGCGTTGCGGTTGGGTTCCGCGTGGGCAAACGATAGAGCCGTTTGCCTGCCAGGCTCACCACCAATTTAGAGCCAGTTAAATTCTATAGGCAAGGGGTAGCCAGTATCCGCCTTGTCGGTAGCCCAGTCATAGCGGGCGTATTGGCCCCCTTTGAAGAAATACAGCTTGCCCGCGAACGGCCCTTGCCCGTTCAGCGCACAATCGAGATTCGAGGTAAAACCGGCCGACAGTCCGCGCCAGTTGCCCGTAATCGGTTTTGGGTAGCCTAGGTCTGCCTTGTCGGTGGCCCAGTCGTATCGGACATATTCGCCCCCTTTGAAGAAGTACGCTTTACCGGCGAACCCCGCCATGCCGCTCACAGCGGCGGAGATGCTGTTGGTAAAGCTAGCAGGAAGGCCAGGCCAGTTGCCCGCAATGGGTTTCGGGTAGCCTGGGTCTGCTCTGTCGGTGGCCCAGTCGTATCGGACATACTGGTTTCCCTTGAACAGATACAGTTTGCCCGCGAACGGTCCTTGCCCGTTCAATGCGCAATCCAAATTAGTGGTGAAACTGGCCGGCAACCCACGCCAGTTACCGACAATGGGGGCGGGGTAATTCGGGTCGGCAAGATCGTCACCCCAGTCATAGCGCAAATATTGACCGCCTTTAAAAAAGTATGCTTTCCCAGCGAAAGGCCCTTGGCCATCGACTGCGGCTTGGATGCCAGACCAGATAGTGCGGTTGCGTGTGCCATAGATTGACCGGATGCCGTTAATATCGTCATTCAGCAACGCACGCCGCGCACCGCCGTAGTATGCATACATGACGGCGGTTGCATCCAGCGAATGGTCAAGACCTAGGCAATGCCCCGCCTCGTGTATCGCCACGGTAAGCAAATCATACCCGCTAGGCGGTAGGTTAGTCGTCCATGTTTCAGCATCGTCGAAATGGAGGTCGCCAGCAAAACCACCACCACCGGGAGGTGGATAAAAACCATGGGCTAACACGTTGCCAACCCCATCAAATGGGTAGCCATCGCCATGGTCGCCACTAACAAAGCGGATCTCGATGTCTCCGCTGGTTGACTTTTCATGGAAACTAAGCGGTGACACTAGCGCCCATGTGCGGAAAGCATTTTGCAGAACGGCTTTTACGACTGCGGCGTTGAGATCAGGCGTAAATTCTTTAAAAAGGTAAGTGAGTATATTTTTGGACCATTTGCTGCCTTGGGCGACAAATGACGCGGACGGGTTACGTTGGACGGCATAGGGTTTGTCAGGCACGCCACAGCGTGGCTTTTGAATCAATTGCAAGGTGGCTTCGTCAAGTTGACGTGTCACGGGCAGGCCATGTAGTTCTTGGAAGATTGACAAGGCATCTTCAGTCGCTCCATCAAAATGGCTGGCTCGTGCTAAAGGAGCCATCATCCGGAATTCCTCCCCTTTAGCAATTACCGGTGGCTGTAGGTAGCCAAAGCGCTCCAGATACTTTTGCAGTTCGGCAACTTCTTGTCCTTTGTCGTTTAACTTCATGCCAAGTGCAATGTTTTTTGTCAGCAGCATGTTTTTCATTTTCTTTAACTCCTGTCTTGAACGATGCCGGTTACATTTTGAAGAAGAGCCTATCCACCGGCATTTAAGATAAGGCTCTTTTGCAATCAACATTATGCTGTGAACTGCCCAACGCCCGAGCTAAGGGGCGCGGGCGGACAAAACTAGGGGAAACAGGCCAAAGCATAACCCCGCGTCCCCTTGATCGCCGGGTTGGGCCTCGGGCAGAGAGACAATACCTAGAATTCATGGATTTTGCTCTTTTTATCCATTCGGCGCAATACAAAAACCTGATGAGATATGCCATCCCGTCCGAAACGTATTGTGCCATATCGGATCGCACAAAACGTTAGCGATGGGGTTATAAACCCCGTCGCGCCCATTTCGCATACCCCGGCCCGCTTCGCAACTAAATCAAGCAAGTCGCTTAGTCCAATTATTTTTGTCTTCAAGTCATCAGTTAGAGTAAGCCCGCTTGGTATCTTGCCTTCAACCTTTTGTGTAAGCGTATTAGTCAATAATATTTTGCTTTGTTCAGTAATACTCGTCTTTTCTCTCACAAGCAAATCCATAATGCGGCGAAGATTATCGTGTTCGTGAAATTTTGTTTTCTCTTCAGAAGTAGTTAACAAATATATTGCTTGATTTAAAAATACCTCAATCCATAATGGTCTAAACTCTTTATAACCGTTCCAACTTGTATTAACGACAGCGATTCCTATGCTTCGCTTCTGTGTTCCGCCTTCAAACCACTTCAAGGATTCATAAAGTATATCTCGTTGTTTCAAATGTTCACTTTCTTTTGCGGCAATTTCTCGTTCTTTTTTGTCCGCTTGACGATCTCGCCCGTCCCAGTACCTTTTTAGAAAAAAGGCTATTGAAGCACCAAAAGCAGAAAGGATTACTCCAACAGCGGCGGTGACTTTAAAAGCTATTTCGTATATTTCATTAGGGTTTAATAAAGAAGCTATTTGTGCTAGAGAGTCCATTGCCTGAATACCTTCTTTGCTTTTTTGTAAGGCCGAGTTTGTCTCAAATCGATGCCCAAGGTTCAAGGTCAGGGACGCTGCGCAGCGTCCCCCGCACCGCAGGGTTAGGCATTTAATTTGACTCTGATTTCTCTTCCAACACGCTGTCCACAATGCCCTTGTAGCCATGCTGCGAAGCTTGCAGCAATAGCCGATGTTCAACGCCATGCATGTCTCGGTAGGATAGTTCATGACCGTCAGTCATGGTCACTATGCCGGCGCAAATGCGAATATGTGGGGCTAATCCCCCCGCCCGGTCGGGATTCGAAAGCAGAAAGCCACGATAGCCGAGTGCGTTTTCCGGTGCAGGCTTGTCAACGGGAGGCAGGTCTTGGAGCGCTTCCCGCAATTCCTTAGCCTGTTCCGCAGACAGGCTCCAAGTGGGATTTGGTCTCCCGCTGAACACATCTAATTCGACTATCATGGCAGTTTTCCTATTGCTGTTTTCCAGGGAACAGGCTGAACATAAGACCATGATGGCCAACAATGCCCAGCCCTTCCCCGGAATCCTCAACGAACTTGCATCCCCGTGGGCGAGTAGCGGTAACCACAGAAGACGGTATAAGGCCCTCTGGCACAGTTTTGCGGAGTCAATGTCGTGCCGTTGATAACCCTGTTTAGACTATCGGTGTTGCGCGCCGCCGTGCCGCCCGGTTTATGCCCCCAGAAGCCATTGGAATGCTTCCGATACCAATGGTAATCTTGCCCCGGCCAGATTACCAAGGCCACGTTCTTGTTAGGGCCGGAGCAGGTTGCCTTGCAACCATCCCAATTGGCTGCGGTGGCAACATTCGCGCAAGCCATGATGTTGTTTGGATGGCCTGAGATGCGCCCCGGCTGGGCAAACGTATCCGAGCGATAATTCATCGCATAGTTGTAACAGTTGTTCTTGCCTATAACCCCAGCGGCATTCCAAAAAGCGGGATTATAGGCCGTATTTTGAATGATGCATGCAGCCTTGGCGACAAGCTTGGCCTCTTCCTTCCAGATTTTCTCTTCCATGGCCGACTCGGTAGGTGGTTCTGTTTCCAAGCTCTGTTTACGCATTTCTATCGTATCTTCCAGATATGCGAAAATGTCCTCTTTGATTGCATGCTGGCCAGTGGATAGCAACCAGTGGACTGCGTCATCCGACTCGTCTGCGGTAAGCGCACGCAACGCCGATTCCGGCGCCGCGTAGTCAGCAGGCAGCAAGCCGCCGACGCGGAACGTGGCGGGCATACCCTCGGGCAGTTGCTCGTCACTGGTGGCGGAGACCACTAAACCACGGTAGCCAAGAACGCCGTCCACCGCTTCAGCTTCCGCCAAAGACCTGTCTGAAAACCGCTCCGCAAGTCGATGGGTATCTTTTTGAGAAAGTAACCACGAAGGGTTTGGTCTTCCAGAAAAAACATCAAGTGTGATGATCATGATAATCTCCTATCTAATAAATCAGAATTATTGAAGTTGAAAAAGTTTGCCTTTGACAACTTCAACGTGTAATCGGGAAAAACCGATTTCCCCGAATTCTTTCAAAGCAATGACTGGACATCATCGGCTTTGGCCACAATTCCACATGAGGGACACAGGCCATCAGGCAATAGGGTCGTCCAACGACCTGTCCAAGCCGAATCCACAGGTTCTGCCGTATCTGTGACCTTTCCTGTGGTGCAAATGCGCCAAATCCATTGCGCTACGGGTGGGTTTAGGTAAACACTTTCTCGGCGATGGAGGCGCTCGTGCCTTCCAGCTGCGGCGTTTGTCCAGAGCTTTTCAGGTTCGCAGTCACCTGAGCATCAAGGCGGCGACGCGTGATTGATACACCAGCCCCCCTTAATACCTTGCAGAAGTGATAGGTGAAGAAGCCCCTCACTACTCCGTCGATTAGGCCTTCGCCAGAAGTCTGGTTGTCGCGGCAGCCCGCCCACAAGACATGATTCAGCCCCGGCACAACGACAGCATCCCTTGCCCCTCCTGTTCCTCCGGGCATGAGTATACCGCGCACAGGAAGCGAAGGATTGGCATCCAGGAAGAAACCCCAGTCTATGGGCGGCTCAACGTAGCGATAAGCGACAGACAGCTCTTCCGGCGCGGCTGCCATGACGGCTAGCTCCCGCGTTCCAGTGCCGGAATGACAGGAATCGAGGATAATATCCAGGTTCACTCCCGCCGGCAGACCGGCAAGCAAGGCGCGAAAATCGTCATCCTTGATCATGCCGGCGGTTGCATAATCGTGGGGGCAAATGGTCTCATCCTTCCCGTCCAATTCATCGCCGCTCGTATCCGCCACTTGCGAACCATGCCCCGAATAATAGAACACCAACACATCCCCTTTCTTTGCTCCCTTGATCAACCATTTGAATCCGTTAAGAATGGCAACCCTCGTTGCTCTCGCATCGGTGAGAATTTGCATCGTGCCAGGGGTCGCCGGGACGATGCCGAGGACATTCAGGGTGTTCGCCATATCGCGGACATCGTTCACGCAGCCGCGCAAATCAGGCCCCCCCGCGCCGACGGGTGCATAATCATTAATTCCAACCAACAATGCTTTCTTTGTCATGATGACTTCTCCTGTTTCAGTTCAAATAGCCGCTGTTTGCTGGCAAGACTCTGGTGCTGCGGCATATACGCATCAGAGCCCAACGCCCGCGCTAGGGGGCGCGGGCGGAAAAAACTTAGGGGAAAACAGGCCAAAGCGTAACCCCGCGTCCCCTTGAGCTACGGGTTGGGCCTCGGGCAGGGACGACGCTTCGCCGACCGCCCAACCAAAAACCTGAACCGAGCGCAATTGCCTGAACCCATGGCAAAACCCGGACGGTGCGGCGAGGCCAGTCCGGACCGCCTTCGAGCAAGGAGAAGATGCTGAGCTTTTCACTGGCCGGGCAGTTGGAGAAGCGGGCGGCGATACTTTTAAGAAACTTTGTGGCATATTATGGGGATAATTTAGGGGCTGTCTATACGTAAAAATACGTATAAAATATCGTAACTACTCAGGTCTTTCACTGCTTTTCATTGGCGTGGGCAATCGGCTGGAAGAACTGGCCGGGCAGTTGGAGAAGTAGGCGTTGGCGATAAAGGAGTCACAGGCCCGACTGGCAAAGAACAGCCGCAACAGCGGCAAGCCTCCGTCCAGTGACGGCTATGGCAAGCCGAAGCGGACGGAAAGCCTGGGAAAGCCGGGCCAAAAGCCGAACGGCGGCCAACCGGGGATGTTTTCCCGTCGGCGTGGCAGGCCCGGTGCAATACGGGAACGGGGTGAAGACGTGGACGGCTTTTCCAGAGCAGCAATTCTCATTATGAGCCAAAGTGCTGATAGACAACTCGTCATTCCGGCATGGATGCCGGAATCCAGTCACAAGGATGTGAATCCAGGGGTCGCCATCAAGCCTTTTTCAAACACTTAACGCACGACATGTTACCGTCCGTGGCACTGGATTCCGGCATCCATGCCGGAATGACGGCAATGGAGCCATAATGAGAATTACTGTTTCCAGAGGCTGCGCCTTGATCTGCAGGGCTATGCCATGTTTCTGTAAATATCGGACACTTATAATTTCCGCGCTCACCGTCTTTTTTGACTCTGGCAGATGCTCAAAACTGCTTACAACCAATTGTTTTATATATTTTTATTTAATAACTTCAATTACGGAAGAACCGGTTTCCAACCATTTAAAATTATTTTAGCAGCGACCACCATGTCAAAAAATACAAATCGAATTACCGTTATAGATGCCGTACGTGGTCTTGCCATGCTTGGCATTATGATGGTGAATTTTCCTTCGATAAATACTACTGCTGGCGATGAATCCACCCGTTAGGTGATTCCTGAGAAAGAACATCCCAACAAGAATCTGATCCGAAGGCAAAAAATAGAGTCCACGAAAGGCACGAAAACCACGAACAAAAGCATGTCTTGTTCGTGCTTTTCGTGTTTTTCGTGGACGATTCTTTTGGTGGATTCATTATTGGAAATCACCTTACGGCGGAATCAGTAGCCCAGCGGACGAGGTTGCCAATACCTTGAGCATAGCGTTTATGAACGGCAAGTTTTATCCAATCTTTGCCTTTTTGTTTGGTCTGGGTATGTTCATTTTTATGGACAATGCGCAAAAAAAAGGTTTCTCTGCGCGGATGCTAATGACACGCCGACTTGCCTTCCTTGCCTTGTTCGGTTGTTTGCATATCAGCTTGGTGTGGTGGGGGGATATTTTGCTTTGTTACGCTCTGCTAGGGTTCGTGCTAATGCTCTGCTTTAACTTCTCTATTCGCACCCTACTCTATCTGGCAGCAGCGAGTGGCTTGGGAATTTTGATTTTACAAGGGATTATTGAACTGGGTGAATCACTTCATTGGTGGAATTCACAACAGCCCGTTCACTTGGGACTTGTCAGCATTAAACTCGATCACGGTGCGGCGGCAGCACTTTATGCCAGTGGTGGCTTTTTTGAAATTACTGGTTTGCGCATCAAAGACTATCTATACGATTTTTATAAACCACTGTTTTTAAGTGCAACCACGCTCGCCGATGTTGTCGCTTATTTAGTTTACTACGCCAGAATATTTGGTTTATTTAGCCTAGGGATGGCTTGTGGCAGATATGGCTTGCATCGCAACCTTTTTGCCAAAATTGGACTAGTTAGGAGAATATGGACGGTAAGCGCAATTATTTCACTACCGATATTGGCGATTATGTTTTTTGTTCATATATCCAGTGGGTTTGTTCATGGTTTAAGCTGTATATTTTTGGCATTCTTTTACATGACGTCAATGGTCTTGCTTGCTAACAACAAAAGAACCGTTTTGCTTGTTCCCAAGCTTCAGCTTGGGAATGCGGTCTTTGAAGCTCCAGCTTCCCCGAGGAATGGTCAACGAACAAGCAGGAGCTTGCAAGACATGGGTTCCCAAGCAGGAGCTTGGGAACCAGCCAAAGGCAAATCCAGATGAATAAAGAGTTAGGCATCACTTTCATTTAGTAATGAACGCAGCCGGACGCATAACAAATCGTATTCCGTAGTGCTATTCCTCTTTAGCCATTTGAGGCGATCTTCTATCTCTTGCGCGGTAGCAGATGCTTCTTGAATCTTTATCTCATTAACTGATGTTACGCAGCAACGGTTCTGGGTTGCCGTAGGGCGGCCTTCAGGCCGCCAGGCAAGCCCCAAGTTTCGCTTTACCCACCGAAGCGGCCTGAAGGCCGCCCTACAAAGGGCCACTGCGTAACATCAGTCATTAATATCTTCTTTGATTTTCTTTAAGCGAGTCAGAGATTCGGATGGTTCAGATTCAAATTCCTTTGATTTGCTTGCGAGTTCTAGCAGTACCTCTGTAATAAGCCCTATCTGACGCCCGTAAGATGCCTTTTCAAATGCCATTTTCTCAATTCGCGAATCTCCAGCATTGGCACTGATTGAACCGAAGAACCAATTCGTACTTGGTTCTATTTGTTGCGCAACACTTCCACTCCAAGGGAAGTTCAGATGTGGTGACCAGACAGTTTGCCATGGAAACATGTTGTTCTCCGTTGATTGTGATCAAGTGTGAGGAATTTCCAGTTGCCTAACGACCCCGTTCAGCCGCCCGCGCGGTATGAACCCGAACAAGGATGCCAAACTTCCACGCGGGACGGCTGGAACGGCGGGTTAGGCGGGTGGGCAGTGAGACAATGCCGGGGATTCTCATGGATTTTGCTCTTTTTATTCGGCGCAACACAGTTTACACCTATTACGCCCGTAATTTTATTTCCCACAGGTAAAAACCTCGTCAAAGAACTTATCTTTATTCAATTCACTTTGCCATAATCTATGCCTATCCACGGATTCCAGGCGGCTAATGAAGAATTCCGCCAACTGTTCAGCGAAGGCGACATGAGCGGCATCGGCGATGCCAAACCCCTTGTCGATCAAAGCCTCAGCACGAGGGCGGGCTTGGTCAAGATCGAATTCACACGATTTATCCAATCGACTTAAAAGACTCTCCATTTCAAACCGCTCGCTGTTTTCCCGAATCGCACTTACCTCTTTGTAGTGGACTGGCGATACGACTGCACGATAAAGCCCGGTTTCGATGCGTTTCAGAATCAGGAACATCGCATCCGTTTCAAGGCGTATACGAAGCTGATTCTGGTCATCGAATGGACGGCAAAGAAAGCAGACATCAAGGTACAGGGTCTTCATGCAATCAGTATACGCTCATGGGTTCCCAAGCAGGAGCTTGGGAACCAGCCCCAAAAAATTAGATTCAAAAAACCAATTTTTTGGAAAGAATCGGGCAACGATAAAGCCGTTGCCCGACCTACCCGGCTTTGTATGCGCCTTACCGCGTTTGAATTTCATGCTGCCAATTCGCCACTTCCACTACAGGATGTTTTATACGCGCTTGTTCGACTATCTTTTCCAACTTTTCGGCAATACTATCTTCCAGCCAATCAGTGCCGCACAAATCACAAACT
>Ga0268283_1001545_pt1 | contig 11136 bp, 11 predicted proteins | sample saktaG_13_FD_190140 | JGI IMG/M metagenome (GOLD analysis project Ga0268283, IMG submission 190140) | Saline water microbial communities from Sakinaw Lake, British Columbia, Canada - sak_2013_06_06_36m | ecosystem: Environmental > Aquatic > Non-marine Saline and Alkaline > Saline ... | reverse complement strand
ACGGCATTGACATCACGCCCCATCATCCTCTCAGCGATGCGCTGCATGCGAAAATGATTTATGAATATCTCCTTGATTTGACGGATGAAGAAACGCTTGTTGAAATGTCTCAAAGCCGATTGCTTCTCAAACGTCTCCCTTTTGGTAAATACGCTAAAAAACGGATTGAAGAGATGGCTCTCAAAGACCCCGCGTATCTCAAATGGATGTTAGAAAGCCTGATGGATTTGGATGAGGATTTACGTTACAGTATCGAATATTACCTGCGTGGATAAAATGGCAGCTAAAGAAATGATAAAGCTTTGAACGTGTATTCTATTAACAAATACAAACAACAACATTTTCTTATAAAGTAGTGATTTTGAAAAATACCATTCGTTCTTTGTGGTCACCTTATAATTATGAAGAGACGCAAAGCAGACCTATGATGCGGCGGATGATGATTCCGTTGAGCGGGCTAATCGTTTTGATTGCTTTAGGTTTTGGGGTACTGGTGTACCAACAATATCAGCATTATCTATACGATACCTCTATTCGTAACGTGAATAAATTAACAAGCGATATGGACGTATTGTTGGATCAGCAAGCTTCGGGGATGCTGTTGACGATTGCTGCCATAGCAAGTGACCCAAGAGTGATTGAAATGGTGCGCGAACGAGATTCTCAAAAACTTCTGATGCAATGGCAGGAGATTTTTGAGACTATGAAAGAAAAAGGTAACTCAATTGTCCATGCAAAATACCCGGACGTCCAAGCGCTAGGCTGGCACCGTGCTGACCGCTTGCCAATCCATGCCCTCCTGCTTCGATTCCGATACATTGAACGCTCTCTTCGTTGATGAAATGAGCAAACATACCAAGAGCATTTGAGCCACCGCCGATACATGCTATAACGTAATCGGGTAGTTTTTCATGTTGTTTTAAAATCTGTTCTTTGGCTTCATAGCTGATGATAGCTTGAAAATCACGCACCATAAGAGGATAAGGATGGGGACCCGCTGCAGTACCGATGATGTAAAACGTATCACGTGCGTGCGTGACCCAGTGCCGGATAGCATCGTTCATTGCATCTTTGAGCGTTTTACTTCCTGAAGTGACGGGATGGACTTTTGCCCCCAACAATTTCATCCGAAAGACATTGAGTTCTTGGCGCTCTACATCTTTTGCACCCATAAATATTTCGCATTCAAGTCCCATGAGTGCTGCAATGGTTGCAGTTGCCACACCATGTTGTCCGGCACCTGTTTCGGCGATAATTTTAGTTTTTCCCATCCGCTTGGCGAGTAGTCCTTGGGCTATGGTGTTATTGATTTTATGTGCCCCTGTGTGATTGAGGTCTTCTCGTTTAAGATAGATAGATGCACCGAGTTCTTCAGAGATGCTTTTTGCCAAATATAAGGGCGATGGGCGACCAACATAGGTGTCCAGTAGAGCATTCACTTCAGACCAAAACTGTGGGTCAAAGCGATATGATTTGTAAACAGCATCAAGTTCGATCAGTGCAGGCATAAGGGTTTCAGGGACAAACCGTCCGCCGAATTTTCCAAAATGTCCTGTTTCGTCGGGGTCAAAGTCAAAGGCGGTTGGGATATAGGGTTTCATAGTGCTTCCTTTTTTAATACAGTTGATAACGTTCTACAAGCTCATTATTGCATTCGATAATTTGGCGGTTTTGTAAATCCTCAATGACTTTTGGGTCACAATCCACATCTTTTGGCCATTCGCGCTCATAGCCATCGAGTGTGTTTTTGGTCGTTGCGTCGATGCCGATAAGCGGGTGAAGCCAAATGTCTCGTTGTGCATCGATGTTGTTGACGGTACGCCAAACGAGCATGTAGGGATTTTTAACATTATTATTGAGTTCATCCACAAAAATGACGATACGAAGATGATTTTTCAAGGTAGAGAGTGTATCAAAAAGGATTCGTGCAGAGGTGGTTTTGGTGTATTGAATGACGGTTATCGGATTAGCTGTATGGGTCATGTACTGTTTGAGGGCAATGATGTTTGGGATGAGCGCTGATGCGTGTTTATGCAAGTCTTCATCGCTTAATACATCACACGTTTTTGGTTTGATTTCTCCCGTAGCATCCACTCCCAGTTTTCCACCCACAAGGGTTTCATAGCTGGAGTGATCGAGTGCGTCGATAATACCGCTGGTGATGAGAATCGATGAGGGGGTGAGGCGATTGAGAATGTGTTCGGCGAGCACCCAATAATCCGTGAGTTCGGGAGCATCATCTTCGACAAAAAGGGCGTGCTTCACAAAACTCATCTGTCCTACTCCCCAAAATGCGTGCATGATTTGTTGCGCATGACCTTTGAAGCGCGTTTTGAGTTTGGCAAGAATGAGATTGTGAAAAACACCGTTTTCGGGCATGTGATAGTCGATCAAATCGGGAGCGGTCGTTTGGAGTAACGGAAGAAATATTCGCTCCGTCGCCCATCCCATGTATTTGTCTTCTAATGGCGGTTTTCCGACAACGGTGGCTTGGTATATGGGAGCTTTACCGGTGGTGATAGCACTGACTTCCAGCACGGGGTACAGTTCTTGCGGAGTGTAATATCCCGTATGATCACCGAAAGGTCCTTCGATGCGAAGATTGGCAGGATCAACAAATCCTTCGATAACAATGTCTACATCATGGGGAATGTAAATATCGTTAGTAATGGATTTGACGAGCTTGGCGTTTTCTTTACGAACAAATCCGTAGAGCATCAGTTCGAACATCCCATACGGCATAGGTGCTTGTCCGCACCAAATGTAGAGGGGATGTCCTCCGATAGCGATGGAAACGGGCATTTTTTTACCCGCTTCACGGTACTGGTCAAAAAAACATGAAGAATCTTTATGGATTTGCCAGTGGAGACCTAGATGTTGATTATCATACTTTTGGAGACGATACATCCCTAAATTTTGCATTTTTCCGTCTAAACTTTGGGTATAGACCTGACCCATGGTGATAAAAGGACCTCCGTCTTCACTCCATGTGGTGAGAATGGGCAAGCGATCCAGTGATGCATTTGCACCTTCATAGATAATACTTTGGCACTCTCCCCTTTTGTTACTCCGTTTGGGTGGGACGTTTTTGAGATCGAAGAGTTGGGAAAGCATCGACATTTTCCCCATAAACCCTTCGGGCGGTTTCATGTGCAGCAGGGTACGGATTTCTTGTGCAATGGCATCGGGGTGATTTCCAAAAATCCACTCCGTAATCTCAAAATTGGCAAACATATTCATAACTATCGGCATCTCATAAACCTTACCATTTTTTTGGTCTATGGGATGAGTGAAAAGAAGCACTTTAGGACTTGTAAGTTTGGCTTCGACGTAGGCGACATGGGGAATTTCGAGGAAAACGTCCAAAGGTTCATCAATGATTTTGAGCCAGTGGCGTTTTTTTAACTCTTCGAGTAGGGATTGCAGTGTGCTCATTGTCCTAAGCCTTTAGGCTAAAAAAGCAGTTTTAAACTGCTGTGCATCGAGCGATGTGATACCAATTTCTCTAAAAAATTCCAAAATGTGGAGTTCTTTGGTATAGCTGGAAGCGAAATTTGGATCAAAACAGGTCATCGTAGCACGCAAAATATCATCCATGAGCAACGTCTCTTCCGCTCCCGTATATGAGTAATAATGTTCCATGGATTCAAGAGGAAATTCGTGAATAAAACGGATGGCTTCGCGTACGGATGACGTAAAATTTTCACAGATTTGTGTGTTGTTATGATAAAACACCTTGTTTACGAAAATGTCCAGTGCGCTGAAGTTGGCGAAGCCCGCATTGGAAGCATCCAAATAAAGGACTTCCATCCCTTCATGCATCGCTTCTACTCCTTCAAAATTGTAAAAATAAAGCCATCCTGCATCGGCACCTTCGTTCATGTAGCGCAAATGTTCAAAACCATTGGGGACGAAGGTCACTTGTTCACGTTTTACAGCTACCCCTTTTTGAGCATAAAATCGACGGATGATCTCAAATCCGATGGCATTGGTCGTCTCATTAGAAACGGGAGTCGTGACGGTGATATTCTCACCATTTATGAGTTTGTCATAGGAAGATGCTTTGAGCAATACTCCACCTTGAGTCTCAAAAAACATCCCAAGAGAGAGGAAGTTTTCGTTAAACTGTTCGATGAGATGTAACGGTTCGTTGGTTGCAAATTCGATTGTACCGTTGAGCACTTCATTCAGACCATCATAATGTTCATCGGGCTCGATAAGTTCAAAATCGATGTCGTAGCGTTCAAAAATACCTTCACGAAGTGCAATAATAAATGGAAGATGGTCGGGGTTTAAAAACCATTCGATGGCGAGAGAAAGTTTCATACGTTCATTCCTTGTTTAAGTTGTTTGATATTTTGTTTAATGTTTCCATCCCATACCGCGCTGACCACACTGATCATATCAGGTTTATGCGCTGCGATCTCATGGATATTGGTGATATTGATTCCGCCGATAGCACAGATGGGTATTGTTAATGCCTCTTTTGCTTTTACAAGAACCCCCATGGAAACGATTCCCGAATGGGGTTTAGTCGGTGAGGGAAAAAACGAGCCAAACGCAACGTAATCTGCTCCCTCTTCTTGTGCTTCGAGTGCTTTTCGAACACTTCCGTAACACGATACCCCAATGAAGCCTTTGGTGTAAATAGCCCTCGCATCACACAGCGGCATATCATCTTTACCTATGTGAAGACCGTCTGCTCCTATCTTTTGAGCCAGATGGGGACGATCGTCGATGATGAAGGGGACGTTGTGGAGGCGACAAAGATGAAGAAGATGAATTGTAAGTGTTTCTATCTCATCATCTGTGGCGGTTTTATCGCGAAACTGCAGGAGTGCGATTCCCGATTCCAATGCTTCTTCGACTTGATCTAAAATAGTCTCTTTGGGCGTAAGAATCTCATCGGTGATGGCATAAAGTCCTTTAATCAACATATGCACCTCCTGCTTTATGGTTGATAGGTCCGCTACCTTGACCTAGCGAGGGGGCGTAACGGATGGCTTCGGTGATGAAACGCTTAGAGCGGTCAACGGCTTCTTCGAGTCCCAATCCCAATGCGAGATTGGCAGTGATTGCCGATGAAAAAGAGCACCCAGTACCGTGCTGAGATGTGGAATCGATCAATTCTGATGTAAATACTCTTTTTTGATGTCCGAAATAGAGTAAATCAGCACTGATGGTGTTCATAACATGATTTTTAATCAAAACGGGAGCAGGGTGATTTATGAGTGCTTGGAGCGAATCGGTATCTCCGCTTTTATACCCAAAGAGACGATAGGCTTCGTGAAGATTTGGAGTGCTGAGTGTCACGATGCGTGAGAGCTCACGCAAAGCATCGATGGCATCGGGTTTGAGGAGATCAGAACCTGCCTTTGAGACACAAACAGGATCTAGGACGATGGGTATGTCTAGGGAATCGATAAGCTGTGTCACCATGTGAATGATGTCAGTATCGTAGAGCATTCCAATTTTGATTGCTGCAACATCAAAATCATTCAATACGCTTTGTATTTGTTGGGCAATAAAATCAAGTGAAAGAGGAATAATAGCTTGGACGCCGGTGGTGTTTTGAGCAGTTAAAACGGTTATGGCAGAAGTTCCAAATACTCCAAATGCTTCAAACGTTTTGAGATCGGCTTGGATTCCCGCTCCGCCACTGCTATCAGAACCTGCGATGGTTAAAACGACTTTCATTAGCAACTCCTCGAAATATATTCGTTATATTAAGAAAAAAGAAGAAAATTTCGTAGAGGTTTTGTGTCGTTTTATATGAAAATACAAAGAAAAATTATCAAGTGGAAGAGCTTGTTTCCAATCCAATAAAAATGCACAGAAATATTAGTTATTGTAGAGTAGAATAAAAGAATAAAATTATTTTTACTGACAGGTAATGGAATGAAACGTTTGATTTACAGCAGCACTTCTTCTGAAAATGTTGATTTTAAAGTCGTTGGGGAAATTCTTACTCATGCAGTGAAGAGAAATAAAGAAAAAGGTATCACTGGAATGATGGTATACGATGGGAAGCACTTTCTTCAATGCATCGAAGGAGATGAAATGATGATCGATGAGCTGTGGCAAAAACTAACCGAAGATACACGGCGCCATTCTCTTCATATAAATGGTACTGAGCTTGATGACAAACGGTTATTTCGTGAGTGGAATATGGGCTACATGAACAATCGTCAAGAGATTCGTAAAATGATACACAGTGTGACAGGAAATGACATTTTTTCTCCTAAAACTCTCAATTATTCGCATGTGAAATTAATACTGCTGCAGCTTTCATTTATTCTTTAAGGTTTTTGATATTTGTCCAATAAAGTTTATTAGGGTCGTATCCAAGATTTGGCAAATTATTCAGAATGAATTTTTTATCCTCATCACTAAGAACTTTTGTTCGACTCAGTATCCAAAGATATTTACGGTTAGGATCGCCTACTACGCTGTATTGATAGTTGTCTCCCAGCATCAGAACCCAGTAATCACCGTAAAAAGGACGAAAAAAGCTCACTTCAAGTTTGCTGTTGTTGCTGTCTTGGAGTGCATAGGCTCGACCAGTTACTTCACCGCTTTGAATCCCGCTGGTATCAAAACATCGGTTGGTGACCATGATGTAATCATCTTTACCTGCATATTGGGCAGTTGCTCCTGCGCATCCTGTTTCAAAACGATTTTCATAGCGGGCGATTTCGATCCATGTTCCGCTGTAACGTTCTAAATCGACGTGATCGACGGTTTTAAGTGGAATGGTAGGAATTTTAGCACATCCGCTTAAAAAGATCAACATCGTTAGGGCTAAATATATGTTTTTCATAGGCTGTCCTTTCAGAGTAATTTTTCAATGTCTGAAGCAATCGCTTCAGGTGAAGTAGAGGGAGCGTAACGCTTGATCACATTCCCTTTTTTATTGACGAGAAATTTTGTGAAATTCCACTTAATTGCTTCGCTACCTAAAATTCCCGTAGCGTTTTGTTTGAGATAGGTGTAGAGAGGATGAGCATTTGCACCGTTGACGTCGATTTTGGCAAACATCGGAAAACTGACCCCATAATTGACACGGCAAAAATTCTCAATCCCTTTCTCATCCAGTGGTTCTTGTCCTGCGAATTGATTGCATGGGTATCCCAATACGACCAGTCCTTTTGTCTTGTAAGTTTTGTAGAGTTTTTCCAGCCCTTCAAATTGGGGTGTAAAACCGCATCCGCTTGCGGTGTTGACGATGAGCATTACTTTGCCTTTGTACGGCGCCAAGGTGGTTTTTTCATGATGGATGGTGACGACTTCAAAATCGTAAAGTGACTGGGTGGGTGTTGCCATGAGAGTACTCGATGCGGCTATGAGTATAAGCCAAGATTTCATTTGCTATCTCCTAATATAAAACTGAAGTATAGAACAATTTATCAAGACTTTGTAGGTCTTTATTGTCGGTTGATACGTGTATCTAATGTTCAGTTTCTTATGGGATTGTCGTGGTATACTAATTCAAAAGTAAAAATATTTTTTAATACTGATGAAGAGTATAGGGATGCTGATTAATGAAACTTAGAACCAAGCTTTTTTTAACTCTTTCGATTCTCTTTGTCATTTTTACGATCATTATTTGGTTTTTTACCCGTGTGCAAAGTGAAAATACCAATGAACGCTGGGGGGCAAAGCTTGTTCAAAAGCAAATCGTTTTTGATAAATATCGGACTCTTTTACCTATTATTCATGATATTGCGCTCGTAAAAAAACTAGCGCAGGAACCTGCGATTATTGCCATGGCATTGCACGAAGAAGATCCAAAAATACGTTCTAAGGGACTTAAAACACTTGAACGGTATCGGGTACAGTTTCAAGATCGAAGTTATTTTGTTGCTTTTTCAGAATCTAGAAATTATTATTTTAACGACAGCAACAATACATACGGGCAAAAAAATCCTCTCTATAAAGTTTCTTCTGATGAGCCACACGATAAATGGTTTTTTACCACTGTTTCATTGGGAGAAGATCTTCAAATCAACATTGATAAGGATCGCTTTTTGGGAGTTACCAAAGTATGGATCGATTATGCTGTACGAGATAAAGGAAAAATTATCGGGGTTATTGGTACGGGGTTTGATTTTGATCGGTTTTTGAAAAATGCGATTGCTTTTGAGCAAGCGGGGGGAGAAAACTATTTTATCAAAAAAGATTTATCGATTCAGTTAGCCAAAGATGCACAAATGATCGATTATGACAGTATGACCAAAAAAGACGGTACCCATAAGACCATTGAGTCGATTATTGCTGATCCTACGGATATAGAGCGTATTAAAAAGGCGATGCGTGAATTGGAAGAGTCAAAAGACCCCAATCTTACGAAAACCCTTTGGGTTACGATTAAAGATGAAAAATATTTATTAGGTATTGCCTACGCGCGTGAAATCGGGTGGTTTAATCTCACTTTATTTCATGGTGATGAATTGAGTTTTGTGGACAACCAAACTATTTTTAGTGTTATGAGCTTCCTATTTTTAATTGCTATGGCAGTTTTAGGGTTTAGACAAAAACGAGGTATCGTTTTGCCTATTGAGAAACTTATGGAAAACATAGCTCGTGTCAGAAGATGGGACAGTAATGATGATTTTCCTATCGTAGGCAGCGGTGAAATCGCCGAACTTTCAAAAAGATTTGGAGATTTATTAAAAGAGATTAAAGACCATCGTGCGACATTGGAAGAAAAAATACAAGAGCGTACGGCAGAGCTAATGGCATCTGAAGCCAAACTTCAATCACTCGCTTTTTATGATGCCCTCACCAATCTTCCCAACCGACGTTTATTATCAGATCGTTTGACTCAAGCGCAAAGCAAAAGTACTCGCAGTCGCCTTTATGGAGCCGTATTATTTATGGATTTGGATAACTTCAAACCGCTCAATGATACGTATGGACATACCGTAGGAGATGTGTTGCTTATCGAGGTAGCGCATCGTATCAAAACGTGTGTACGAGAGAGCGATACGGTTTCCCGTTTTGGCGGAGATGAGTTTATTGTTTTACTCAGCGAGTTGGGTGCAGATATAGAAGCTTCAAGAGAACAAGCAGCAGTCATTGCTGAAAAAATTCGCCAATCTCTCTCTTATCCCTATTATCTAAAAATCACTTCCGAAACTATGGAAGAAAGTATCGTAGAATATCAGTGTACGGCAAGTGTTGGATTGACCTTGTTTATGGATCATGAAGCGACTCAGGATGAGATTTTTAACCAAGCAGACAGTGCGATGTATGACGCCAAAGAACAAGGGCGTAATAAAGTGATGGTGCATCTTAGCTGATTTTTGCCTTTTTGATAAGATTGTTTGCCATCCCTTTAAAAACAAAAAAATGAAAGGGGAGCAGTGCGTACCAGTAGAGCCGTCCAACGAGACCTTGGGGATAAAAGTAGGCACTTTGATAGAGTTTCCCGTCTTTGATTAAAAACTCCAGCCACGCTTTTCCGGGTAGTTTCATCTGAGCAAACAGCAAAAGCCGTTGATCGTCTTGAATGTCCACCACTTTCCAAAAATCTATACTGTCTCCTACGCGAACGATGTTGGGATCACGACGTCCTCGTGATATACCATATCCTCCGAAGAGTTTATCAATCAAGCCCCGCGTCTCCCAAAGCCAATCAAATCCAAACCATCCATTTTTCCCTCCTACGGAACAAAAGGTTTCAAACACTTTTTGAGCAGATACGTCATCCAGTGGTATGATTTGACGATCGATAAACACGGCATCGGCTAAATTGGCATGATCGGTTTCCCATGCTTCTCCCGAGGCATCCGACCAGCGACTAAGTACTTGAGCTGTTTTGATCTCTTCCACGGTGGCATTGACCGCTTCACGATACGACAATGGATGGACGGTAGGAAAAATTTTTATGGCATTATCATTGGTCAAGAGCACTTCGCTTTTAAGTCCTTCGATGAGGGCGGATGCTATGGAGTAGGGTACGGGTGTCATGAGGGTGAGCCAGTAGGATGAGAGTTTAGGGGTGAAAAAAGGGACGGGTATGAGAGTTCTCTCCAATCCTACTGCATTGGCATAGCCTAAAAGAAGCTCTTTGTAACTCATGGTTTCACTACCAACATCAACCATGACGTTTTGCGTTGCACTCAAGGAAGCAGCTAACGTCAGATATTCGATAACATCACTCTGAGAGATGGGTTGACAGAGGGTATTGACCCATTTAGGGGTAATCATAAAAGGGAGCTTTTCCACTAAGTGACGAATGATTTCAAAGCTCGCAGAACCGGATCCGATGATAACACCTGCACGAAACCACACCGTTTGAATCGCATCTGGTCGTGAGCTGAGAATCTCTCCCGTTTCGATACGACTGAGTAAATGTTCGCTTGCGCTTTTTTTCTCACCTAATCCGCCCAGATAAATAATTCTCTTTACCCCCGCCTTAATACACGCATCGAGAAAATTCTGAGCACTTTTTCGATCGAGTTCGCGGTAGTTTTTGGATGCCATGGAGTGAATCAGATAATATGCCGTCTCTATCCCTTCCAGTGCACTATCGAGACTTTGGGTATCAAACGTATTTCCCTGAACAATCTCGACTCTTTCTTGGACGTTAAGCGTTTGTTGGTGTGTGACGAAAAGACGAAGATTTACACTCGATTCTTTGAGCAAGCGATGTTTGAGACGCCGTCCGATGTATCCGTTAGCTCCAGTGAGTAAGACGTTCATTTTTTCTCTTTTTTTGATAGGCTTAAGAGCTTATAATACATTTACTGTCCTAAAAAATACGCTTGTGTCGCGCTGTGACGATAGGCAAACATTCTGTCCATATCGCGCTTGATTAATGGAAAAGCCAAGTTCCCAAGCCATCCCATAGGCAAACTCATCGTGATGGTCTCCTCCAATAGCGTAGTGTCGGACGTTATGGGACTAAAGTGTCGTTCATGGTGGAAAAAGGGGAATGGACCTTTGAGCATCAAGTCGGTTATGGTGCTAGGGCAATCCATGGTTTTAATTTGCATCTCCCATCGTGTAGAGATTCCAAATCGACGAATTTTTAATGTAACGATACTTTTTTCGATCATCGGATCTTCCATGGAAACAATCGTGACATTTATCCAAGGAGGAGTGATGAGGGGTAGGTTGTGGGTATCCGTA
>Ga0268283_1001544_pt1 | contig 11138 bp, 8 predicted proteins | sample saktaG_13_FD_190140 | JGI IMG/M metagenome (GOLD analysis project Ga0268283, IMG submission 190140) | Saline water microbial communities from Sakinaw Lake, British Columbia, Canada - sak_2013_06_06_36m | ecosystem: Environmental > Aquatic > Non-marine Saline and Alkaline > Saline ... | reverse complement strand
TGTTCAAAGTGCCAGGGGAGGGGTGTCTTGATCTGTTCCATTTGCAAGGGTACAGCTAAGAAGAATTGTCCTGAGTGCAAAGGAACTGGTTATATATTTCAGTCCACAAAATGCACGGTCTGTAATGGTAGTGGTCAGGATTATTCGGAAGTGAAAAATTGGTCTGTCGAAAGAATTCGTTTTGAACTTGATACCCTCGAAAAAGATAATCAACAATGTCGTGCCGAGCTTCGAGAGTTAGAAGATTACGATGATTCTGACGGGAGGGGAGCGCCTGTTGGCATTGAAATTAACTATAGACGAATCTCAGAAAACGACAAAAAGATAGAAACACTAAGAAATAAAATAAGGGGAAAAATATAGAAGAATGACAACATTGACTCAGGTCAACACATCTGACAAAGCAAATTCATATGTGTTGACCTGACCCTAAATCCACGCTCAAAAAGTGATGATATCCAGACAAGTATTGCATATAAGATATTCCGGATACATGATACTTAATTCCAACAACGGCAATAAAATACACCGGATGAACCGGTGATTTTTACATTGTTCGCATTAAAGAATAAATGAGTATTGCAAATTTGACCTAAAGGAGGATTCAATGGAAATTGGCGAAGTCTTAAGAATATTATTACCGGCCTTGGAATTAAAAAAAAGTGGGAGAATAGATGAAGCACATATTATACTTAAAAAAATTGTCGAAATAAATACTATTGCAGAGCTTCGCTTCATGGCCGCCAGAGAGATTTCTTTAACTTGGGTAAAGGCATCTGAGAAAGATGAAGTCTTAAAACAGAAGCTATTTGCAAATGAAACTGTTGAAAATAAGGAGTTTTGCAAGTATCTTAAAATCGCTGTCAAGGCGTATGGCGAGATACCACAATCGATGCAACAGGAGTTTAAGATAAACGGTTTTAAAGAGATGCTCAACGAATTGGAAAGCAGTTCTGCGGAGTCAGCAAGTTACAAAGCGGCCCAAAATATAGCCGAGCAACTTTTATCGATGAAAAATGAGTTCTGCGAAGGCCGCCGCCAATTATTTTTTGAGTTTGGAATGGAACATGTTGCGCGTTGTCAGAGTTTAAGACCAAAACTTGTAAAAACATTCGCACGAAATGATGATAGCGTAATCGAGGAAACAAGAAATTTGCTTAAGACCACCGGTGTATTTGTAATTTGCGATGAGAAAACAGGTCAGTTCCATCTGTATGAATTATTCGCCGGAAAATCTGGCGGTTGTTTCATTGCAACTGCCGCATTTGGGACAACATTGGCTCCTGAAGTATTATATTTGCAGCAGTATCGTAATTATGTTCTTGGTATGTCTAAACCTGGGCGTACGTTTGTTAATGTGTATTATGTAATATCACCGCCCATAGCAAGAGTTATATCCAAGTCAATATTATTGAAGGCTTTAACACGTGTTCTCTTTCTTAAGCCGGTAATAAAGATTCTGCGTTATTTGTATCCTGCTAAATTATCGTTGTAGGGTTATTGTTTTCATAGGTTATTTGTCATGTCTGTTAGGTAGTCACATCAGTATGTAGATGAGATTACATTATTAATTTTTTTAATAATATCATTCATCTTGGTTATTCTGATGTCAGGATAAGAGATATCCGGTTGAAGCCCATTTCCAGTGCATGACTGATTGTCCGGCAAATGAATACAATAATTTGTCAACCAAAGTCCGCCGCCATTGGAAAGAGGAACAAGCGTTTGTGAGACACACTTACCAAAACTTCGCTCACCTATCAAAAGGGTAAAATGATAGTATTGGAGAATTCCAGCAAGGATTTCGGCCGCACTGGCGGTGTCATGATCGATTAGCAAGCAGATTGGACTGGGGAGTTTCTGACCTATTGGCGCCTGATGTGACTGTATCAGTCCGTTTCGATCAAAAGTACTTGCCAAAAGAAGATCAGCGGGAACAAACATCCCCGCAATTCCCAAGGATTCATACAGATCCCCTCCTGTACAGCCACGCAAATCGATTACAACGCGAGTACCGTGTTGGATCAATGTTCTGTAAATGGCAGACAGACCAATAGCCGTGTCATGGGCAACAAATTCCCTAATGCGTAAGACGATATCAGTGCCAATGCGGCGCCATGTGATTGAGGGGGGCTTGGATGCTGCAGGTTTAACCTTATACGATTTTTCCTTGTTATCCGAAAGGCTGAAAACCGTGAGATCCACTCGATCCTCTAAAACTGCCTTATCGAGCTGAACCGAAATCTTAGATAGATCAACGTCGCGCACCTTCTTGTTGTTGATCGCTCGTAGGTTAGCAATTTCTGGAATTCCCGCCAGATCCGCTGGCCCACCGGAATCAGGCATTACCCATAACCTGGATTTGTACGCAAATACCTCAATTCCCAAATGCATGGAAGATAAATTGCGTGATGACGTGGATGGAGGTACATATCGGGCATACGGGTCCATCTTCTGCAATTCCTCGTTCAAATGATCGGCATTCAGTGCTGCCAACGACACTGCTGATGGTGAATGCAAGGCTTTTTGGGCCATAATTGCGCGTATTTCCTCGATAGGGGGGGCAGCATTTACCAATGTTGCAATCAGCATCAAGCCAACTGCGGTAAATAGCAATTGAACGGAGCATATACTTGGATGCAAACAAAAATCAGTTCGTAGCATTGGAAAGGCTTTGAAAATATTCGAACAGCTTTTTGTATTCCTCTGCCAGTTGATCCCGCTCCTGCATGAGTATCCGGTAACGCTCGGGATCAGTCGAACTGCCGCCGGTGCGGCCCAATTCAGCAAGAGCAGACTGCTGGGTTTTTAATTTCTGTTTCTGATCTTTGACTTTACGTTGTAAATTCGCTATTTGAGTTTTTTTCTTTTCTGACTTAGCTTTCAGCCGATTAACGTCAGACTCCAGGCTGGAAAGATCACTCTCCATCTTAGCCAATCGTTGCTGTTCCAATGTTAACTCATACTCTCGCAACTGGGCCTCGCTTTCCAGCGTCTTGGATTGCTCATTCAGATCCTGATTAAAGCTCTGTTGACGGTTTAATTCAGCCTGGCGCTCCCGAACACGAGCATCATAGGCACCGGTGCTAAGGCCGTGCAAACCTCCCAATAGCCCCCCCTGTCTTGGATCATTACTCACTGCACAGGAGGTCAAGATGGCAGAAAATAAAATTGTAATTATGAGATTTCTGTACATTGCTATTTCCTCAATACAATCGATTCATTCAATTTAGCCATTTCTATGCTTTGGCCATCAAGCACAGCAATATTCTGCTTAAGCAAGTTGACTTCTTGATTGAGTTTTGCCACCTTCGTCTGATCCTGCATCTGATTCAAACGTTGCTGATCCTGCTCCAGAGATGCCAGTTCCTTGTTCAGGTTACTTTTGCGCTGGTCAGCTTCTCTGATCCATTTTTTAATCTCATTTTGTGTGTTTTGAAGTTTACTAGCCCGAGCGCTCCTTGAGCTGGATCGGGCATTGATGTCTGCGATTTGCTGGTTTAATGTCTGGATATTATTTGCTGTTTGCTTGTTAAATTCTTCCAGATCGCTGTTATATTTCGAAAAATACTGTATCTCACCGTCCAGGCGATCCTCATCATTGGCATATTTTTGTTTACGGCTTGCGACCGTACTTCCTATCGCATATCCTCCCGCACCCCCCAATGCTGCTCCTATTATAGCACCGGTCGCAACGCTCTTACTGTCCCCCCCCAATAATTTACCAGCAACTCCACCAAGAATGCCTCCGATCACAACTCCAGCAGCAGTCCCTTGTGCTTTAGTATTGTTAGCATCATCACTGGTAGAGCTGGAACCGGTTGTAGTTCCTGTGGTGGCACATCCTGAAAGCAGCAGCAATACAACACCCACAACTGTCAATTTTTGAAAAAGGCATTTCACGTTACCGCCTCCCCTTTAGTCGTTTGTTCCTATAATCAATTATAATTGCTAAAACGCTGTGAAAAATTCGCTAAAAAAAGTGCCGGATCAGCCTTTTGATTTTTTCGCAAGAATTTAACGTGTTCAGCAAGCAGTTCAACGACAATCTTATCATGTGGTGATATATCTCCACCTTGGATTTCAGTCAAGGCATTAGAGACCTCTTCTGGTGTATAACGGACCAGTTCAAGGATTTTGTTAATATAAGCTATATGATATTTATCTCTTCGATCGCGGACAGCACTAAGTGTATTTTCCGCAATAGTGACATGGGATTTATATCGAATGCTATCAATTATTGCCAAATCTTTCGCGCCTTGAAGAACCTTCTCTTGCTTAGGCAGCTTGCTAATCGTTTCCGAAAGCATCATTCCCTGCTGCAATGCATCACGAGCAGTTCCAATAGGCGATCGTGATGGTTCGGATATATCAGTTTGGATTTTATTGGCAGTATTATGGGATGAAGTCTTCGGAACAGAAGTTACATGATAGGAGAGCAATCGGACTGTCCTTTTCTCCTCACGACCGGTTGTCACATCCAGTCCGGTTAACTCTGACTTAACAGAACGGCGCAATGCTGGTACATACCACGAGACATCGGTTCCTGGGGACACGTTGTCAGCATCTTTGACTTCGGTCTTGAGAACGATCTTCAGCGCTTCATACTCACCTGCCGGCACCTGAACCTTTTCCCATCCCTCCACCGTACCGATGATCGTATGCTGGCGCTGGTGTCCCGTCTTCTTGTCGGTTTCGGTGGATTGCGCAGACCACTTCTTGCCAACGCTGAGGGGGAAATCGAGATACTTGAGCGCAGGCGAAAACGATACTCCATCATTGTTGCCGGAACCCGATCCAAGATAACCCCAAACTCGGTCGTAATAGGTGTAGCGCTTGCTGCCGCTCTTTGCGTTTGTGGATACCAGTGTCAAACGGTTTCCGTCAATGGCCGTAACTTCACGAGTCGCGACATAGCTGAGATTGATGTTCGAAATGTTTTCCGATTCATACGTGTAGCTGTCCCCGACCATTGTCGTTGGTGCTTCAACCATCTTGCTTGACGCAGCGTCTGACGGTGGGGCTTGAACAGGTATTGCCGCTTTGATCGGAGCAGGCGTCTGTGATGACAATGGCACAGGATTCGTGCATAAAGGCATTTGTTTTACTATCTTGTTATGCATCTCGCCAGTCTTAGTGACCAATCGTTCCATATTTCTTGTCTCCGTCGAGAGAACATCGCAAATTTCTTTTGCTGTTTTTCCCCAACTTTGATCACTATGTTTGGTAAATATTTCTTTATAACAAGATATTGCTTTTTCAAGACGTAATATTTTCTCTTTATTTGAAATTTCGCACTGAAGTGAATATAATTCAAGATATGCAACATTTACCAAAGCTTCCGGAACAAACATACTATCAGGAAATCGCTTTATAAATCCTTGATATCCATTTATTTGTTTATCAACTGTTTCCATATCACACTCATATTCATATGGATCCTGAAGATAAATGTTTGCAATCGCTTTCCTGTCGTCGCTGGCAGCACTATTAATAACCAAACGATAAGGATAGTTTCGTTCTTGCATCTGCCCACTTTCCCCTTGTAAATACGGTTTGACATCTGTCTTCGAAGTCGCAGTTGTTTGGCTATTATTTGGAGTGACAGGAGTTGCCATGATTTGCGTTGCTTGTGGCGGGTGTTTCGGGATAGAGACTTGCAGCCATATAGCCAAAACAACTATACCAATCGATACAACTCTTACTGCCGGTGTAGGAATTTTCCCTAAATTGATCCTTTGGTTTAGAATTATGTCAAGCAGTGGCTTGGCTGCAAAAGCTCCTATAATCCAAAGGCTAATCCCTGCTATAACAAGGCCCAGCATATTATAATGAAACGAAAATATAAGCCCTCCAAGGGCTGCGAGCATTGGCACATAATACTGTTTTAATCGTAACAGTTCATCATCGTAGCTTTCCAGAAACACCTCAAAAGGAATGATTTCTTTCCCTGCATTGGTGTCAATGGCTACATTACCTGCAACTTTATAAGTTCTGGGGGGAATTTTTGAGGTGAAAATATTGATGTAAAGTTCCTGCTCGTGAATGTCCAACAGTTTGTTTCTGTCAGGCTCAAGCCAAGACGCATCTGAAGTGATCGTACCTTGCAATAATCCGCCGCCCGAATTCTTGATCACAATCCTGGCAGATTCACTCGTTCCTTTCTTCACATTTTTGAATACATATTTTGGATCGCGTACAACTTTGAGAACCGGTGTGCCAGGGGGGGGAGGGGGAGGATTGTGAAGTTCTCTGTCATATTTTATTCTTTCAGCCGGATCCCTTAAGTGGTTATATGCCGCTGTGATAATTGCCCACTCACCATCGGCCCTTTTCTTATCACGAATCTTTTGGTTCTCTCGATACTTCTCCTTGTATTTTTCTTCAATTTGAGCTTGATTGGCACTTTCAGGAACTCCAAGAATTTCATAAAAAGTTAAACCCAGTAATTTGTCGAAGGACGAACTCGAAGTAGAGGAAGATGTGCTGTCAACTTTGCTGACACCATTTTCTTTCATCCATCTATCGATAAAGCTTACACATTCATCCTCATCTAAACCATCATTCCTGCCTGCTTCAATCAGCTTGTCTTCATCGTCGGAAGACAATGTTCCATTGTCCGTAGCAAAATCGAATTTGCCCTTCAGCTTCGCGATTTTTGGATCATTATCCCTTAGATACTTATTGTATTCATCCCTAACCTTATCACCCAAAACCCTCTTGATCATATCGATGTTTTTTTGGAGCTCTACAACAAATGTTTTATATTTCGGAACATGTGCAGAGGCTTGGTAATTTCCAACAAAATCGTTTATACTGGCTTCAATGGAGGCATAAGGGGCGTTTGGTTCAGTGATGCCAAATAGTTCGTAAACAGTCTGACAGTTCTTGAAATTATCCACAGTTCTGGCAAGAGCCAGAAATTTGTCTATTTCTTCAAATTCTTTTGGAGGCTGTGACATAGTTATTTTCTTTTATTGTAAAAGGTTAGGTAAATTGAAGTGTTGCACACTATTTGCCATTTCTTACCATACGAATATGAGTAAATCCTGTCCCATTGGCATTGCTGACACTGCCAAAACCAAAAAAGATTCCATACGGACCAGGGAATACGACATCACGAGAACTTGACCAGAACAAACTACTTGGACAGTTTGGGAATACCTCATGTGATAGTGTTGGTCTATCGTGATCCTTTACTGGCTTTCCATAGCATCCCCAGTCACCAGTCTCGTTGTTTGCATTCTTTCCATTAGTAAAATAGTCTGGTTTACCATTACTGCAATAAATAATAGATGCAAGTTCATCAATATTCGGTAATCTCCAGTTATCATAGCCGGCAAACTTAATAGAATATTTTATTGCCTCGTCCCAAGTAACCACTTTTGCATTCCCTTTACAAGCACTACCTGTCCAAGACTGACCTATAGCACAGCGCATCCACATTAGGCTTGTTCCTGAATCTGTAACAGTACCATCATGGTTATCCATATAACGGCCCTGCGGACCAATTCGTGCGCTAATAGAGGAATTAGCTGGTCTATCGGTGGGAACCTTTGCCGGTGGTGGAACATTTTTTCTCACTGACGGTGGATCTTTTTCTTTCACCTGTTTTTCATATTCAGGAACTGTCAGACCTTCGCGAAAGTTTCCTCGAGAAGTAACCACTGCTTCAGGCGCCACCAACCGTACAAGTTTTGTTCCAAGAAACTTCCCAGAACTGTCAAAATCGAATGCAATTTCGGCTTTGCCGGATAGATCGCAAGCATGGCAGCCGTTCAAGAGAGTGAAGCTGAACACGAACCTTTGCCCTTTTTGCTGAAGTTGCTGCATACCGACAAACTCATGGGTTATCCACATTTCTATTTTGGGGAACCTCTTGACGAGCGATGGATAGATGCCATCCTTGGTGATATCCATATTTTTGACATTATCCCAAAGTTGAACAATTTCTGGCACACCGTTGACCAAAATGAACTCGGTAGTGTCGGGATGATTCCATACAGGAGCTGTGATTTGAGCAAGATCGACTTTGCCCATTTCTCGGAATTCGCTCATGTAAACGGCATCAGAATTGCTTTTCTGTCTGGACCGCATCAGTTTGGTAAACTTAATGGCCTCCTCCGATGCCCCCATTTTACGCATCATCGATTCGATACAGGATACATCGAGGATGTCGCTTTTTCCCCAACACTTCTCATGAATTTCCCTCCATGTCCCTTCTCCTCCTGGCGGATTCCATGCTGCTTGTGACCCAATTCTCTGTGTTGTATTGGTTTGGGTAGTGTCAGGGGGCTTAGAATTGGAAGCAGAACCTGAATTTCCTTGTAAATACGGTTTTGATTTTGGAGTGGGAATAGCGGAGGACGTTAATGGCGGAGAAACTTTATCTGTCACCCTTGGTCCATAAATCGGTTGGCTATTGTAGTATTGTAACCAGACAGCCAGAACAACTATACCAATCGATACAACTCTTACTGCCGGTGTAGGAATTTTCCCTAAATTGATCCTTTGGTTTAGAATTATGTCAAGCAGTGGCTTGGCTGCAAAAGCTCCTATAATCCAAAGGCTAATCCCTGCTATAACAAGGCCCAGCATTTGATAATGAAACGAAAATATGAGCCCGCCAAGGGCTGCGAGCATTGGCACATAATACTGTTTTAAACGTAACAGTTCATCATCGTAGCTTTCCAGAAACACCTCAAAAGGAATGATTTCTTTCCCTGCATTGGTGTCAATGGTTACATTACCTGCAACTTTATAAGTTCTGGGGGGGATTTTTGAGGTGAAAATATTGATGTAAAGTTCCTGCTCGTGAATATCCAACAGTTTGTTTCTGCCCGGCTCAAGCCACGATGCATCTGAAGTGATCGTACCTTGCAATAATCCGCCGCCCGAATTCTTGATCACAATCCTGGCAGATTCACTCGATCCTTTTTTTACATTTTTGAAAACATATTTTGGACCTCGAACAACCATGAGAACCGGCGTGCCAGGGGGGGAAGGATTGTGAAGTTCTCTGTCATATTTAATTCTTTCAGCCGGATCCCGTAAGCGGTTATATGCCGCTGTGATAATCGCCCACTCACCATCGGCCCTTTTCTTATCTCGAATCTTTTGGTTCTCTCGATACTTCTCCTTGTATTTTTCTTCAATTTGAGCTTGATTGGCACTTTCAGGAACTCCAAGGATTTCATAAAAAGTTAACCCCAGTAATTTGTCGAAGGACGAACTCGAAGTAGAGGAAGATGTGCTGTCAACTTTGCAGACACCATTTTCTTTCATCCATCTATCGATAAAGCTTACACATTCATCCTCATCTAAACCATCATTCCTGCCTGATTCAATCAGCTTATCTTCATCGTCGGAAGACAATGTTCCATTGTCCGTAGCAAAATCGAATTTGCCCTTCAGATTTGCGATTTTTGGATCATTTTCTCTTAAATAGTTGTTGTATTCATCCCTGACATCATCGCCCAAAACCCTCTTGATCATATCGATGTTTTTTTGGAGCTCTACAACAAATGATTTATATTTCGGAACATGCGCAGAGGCTTGGTAATTTCCAACAAAATCGTTTATACTGGCTTCAATGGAGGTATAAGGGGCGTTTGGTTCAGTGATGCCAAATAGTTCGTAAACAGTCTGAAAGTTCTTGAAATTATCCACAGTTCTGGCAAGGGCCAGAAATTTGTCTATTTCTTCAAATTCTTTTGGAGTCTGTGACATAGATTTTTATTCGTGTTTCATTTGCGCAATATGTTCTCGATCGTTTAATGTTTCCATGGTCATGGGCACTTCGATTACGATAAATCTCTCCTTTCTATCTATAGGTTTATAGAAGGTTGTTTTTATATAGGTGCTCCAATACCGAGGTATAATTACTTGGGCAACCCGAAGAAACACTTGCGTCTTTTGTTGAACTAATAGCTACTTCCCCGATTGGGTGCTCTTCAAGCAAATTAGGATTCTCTGATCGAAATATCCAAGAGTGCGTCCACTGACGTTGAGAACCTGATACACAAGTATGCATCACAACGCATCCTATTGGTGTGTCCGTAAAATAATATTCAGTATCGAATACTTGCGGCAAGGGCTTTTCTCTAAGCGAATTAAGAAGCACTGTTTTTTGTTCACCAAGCTTGTGAGTACATTCTGCAATAATATGTTTTGTTCGCTCTACGTCCTTTGTATATTGTTCATCTAATGCTGCAGCTTTTTCAAATTCAACTAGCGATTTTCTAAAATCAGAACCCCACAAGATATTGGCCAACCGATAATATCCAAGAGCATATTTTGGATTAATTCCAATAGATGTTCTTATCGCTTGTTCAGCTTTTTCTCGGAGAGCATCAAATTTATTCATTTCATCTTTAAACAAATAATCAGATGCAAGCGAATCAAGCCAATCTCCGTACTGGCACCAAGTCTCATAACAATCGGGTCGAAGTTCCAGCGCCATCTCCATTTCTTTAAGTGCGCGTGATTTATCTTTTATATTATAGTAAGCTTCCACCGCCAATTTTTTATGTTCTTGAAATTTCTCTTCCTTGTGTTTTTTAAAAAAGTCAAACATTTCTCAATCCTCCCTTACTCCTATAGTATGTGGCAATCAATAAATTGACTGATCCACATAGGGTAAGGTGTTTTGGTTCCTTCTACGCATAACTCGGGGCTGAACGGAGTGTGCGGCTTTGAAGCCTATGATAACACCAGCAGCTTATCCCCGCACACCCGCTTCAGCCCATGGTTGGCAGATTGGTACCATCCACCCCCGTTAACCATTCGATTCTCAATGCTTCCAACGATGAAAATGAATAATGTGCCTATTTATCGAAGTGTGTCCTGTAATTTCATATGTTCAGGTTGACTCGATCCCGTCTGAAGGCTGCTTTACCCTTTTACATATCCTGCATCCCTCTTATCTTTTGAGGCACAGTTGGGACAGCGATCACGTCCGCAATCACTACAATAATGTGTGCCGCACTTCGTATTTTTACATTCATAGATATAGAACTGACTTGATATTGGGCCAGCTGAGGTTCTACCACAATTTGGACATTTGTTAAATTTTGTTCCCATATTTATCTCCTTTATCTTCCCAGTGCAAAAATTAGCAGAAACTGCTCCACCACGGG
>Ga0268283_1001541_pt1 | contig 11150 bp, 12 predicted proteins | sample saktaG_13_FD_190140 | JGI IMG/M metagenome (GOLD analysis project Ga0268283, IMG submission 190140) | Saline water microbial communities from Sakinaw Lake, British Columbia, Canada - sak_2013_06_06_36m | ecosystem: Environmental > Aquatic > Non-marine Saline and Alkaline > Saline ... | reverse complement strand
CCAGACGTTTAACCAGCGGCATGGTGGTAAATTCTGTAGTAGCGGCGCTGGTGCGCTGAAGACATAATCGTCGACATAACAAACCTTTTGTAAACCTTCCAATGAAATCAGACTGAGCCAGTACCATACATGCTGACCACAGGTTTCCACTTCCTCCGTCCTTTCTGGCTTCTGGCCCTGTTGCCCCTTGCCGTTCTGCTCTGGCGGTTGTGGCGCCAACGTCTCACTGTGGGGAGTTGGCGAGCTGTGGTGGACCCTCGCTTGCTGCCATACCTACTCCTTGGCAGTGAATCACAACGATACCCCTGGCCGCTGTTCGCAGTGGGGATCGGCGGGTTGCTGGCCATTATGGCCCTGGCCGGACCGGCTTGGCAAAAGCTGGAACAACCCGTATTTCGACAACAATCGGCACTGGTGTTGCTGCTTGACCTATCACGATCCATGGATGCCGCCGACCTCAAACCAAGCCGTCTAGAGCGGGCGAGGCTCAAACTCCAAGACATCCTGCATCGACGGCGCGAAGGTCAGACTGCCTTGGTGGTATTCGCGGCTCAATCGTTTGTGGTCAGCCCACTTACCACCGACACACGGACCATCGCAAGTCAGGTGCCGAGTCTGAGTACCGATCTGATGCCGGAACAGGGATCGCGTCCAGATCGAGCCATCGAACGGGCGTACCACCTGCTCAAGCAGGCCGGAGCCGCAGCCGGTACCGTGCTGCTGATTGGCAGCGGCGTAGACCGAGCTCCCGCAACTGAACTGAATACTGCAGTGGACCGCCTGGTAAAGGGCGGCTATCGACTCGCCCTACTCGGGGTCGGTAGTGCTGAGGGTGCCCCTATCCCGATGGCAGATGGTGGATTCTTCAAGGACGCAACCGGCGCTATTGTATTGCCCAGGTTGGATGAGACGATTCTCACGAGTTTGGCGCAGCGGGCCCATGGAGCCTACCGCCTACTAAGCACCGATGACAGTGATATCGATACCTTGCTCAACCTGGTGGATAGCCGGGTAGCAGATGCTGGACATGCGGTCGAGGGGATGAAAAGTGACCAGTGGCGTGAGGAGGGGCCGTGGTTGCTGCTTCCGTTGCTGATTTTGGGTGTTCTTGCCTTTCGCCGTGGCTATCTGGTGCTGTTAATTCCGCTGTTGTTACCATTATCGCGTCCGGTTCAGGCGCTGGACTGGCAATCGCTGTGGCAACGCCCCGATCAGCGTGCACAACAAGTTATGGACGCGGGCAATCCGGCCCAGGCCGCCGACCTTTTCCAGGATCCAAAATGGCGTGCCGTAGCCAAATATCAGGTCGGCAATTATCAAGCAGCCCTTGATGCTCTCAATGGACACGACGATCCTGATTCTCTCTACAATCGTGGCAATACCTTGGCCCAGCTCGGTCGCCTGCCCGAGGCCATGGCGGCTTATGACGAGGTAATAAAACGTTCCCCTGAGCACCAAGATGCGGTCTATAATCGTGACCTGATAAAAGAATTGCTGAAAGAACAAAAGAAGGACAATGATCAATCGCTGAAGGGTGATCAAGATGATAAAAACAAGAAAGACGATAAACAAAATGGCGATCAACAGAAGGATCAACAACAATCTGACAAAAAGGATTCAGGGGATCAGCAAAAAGGGCAGAAAGGCGAAAAAGACAAGACTGATCGTTCGCAATCCAACAAGAACGATCCGCCGGATCAGTCCAACCCATCTGATCAATCCAATCAATCCGCCGAGGCTCAGCAGACCAAGGATCCGACGAAGTCTGAAACCCCGGTCCCAACCGAGGCTGATGTTAAACAACGCGAACAGATCCAAGCAAGTGAGCAATGGCTGCGCCGTATCCCAGACGACCCAGGTGGTTTGTGGCGGCGGAAATTTATTTACCAATACCGCAACCAATATCCATCGCAAGAAGGCGAAAGACAATCGTGGTAATACGAGTTAAACAATAACGGGGATTTTATGAAACCACTTGAGACAAGAATTTGCATTTTATTCTTTATAATCTTTGTTATGGTAACCGGACTAACTTTTGCAAATACGGGGACCCCAACATCTCTGTCTTCAGTAGAAAATGCCGACTTCAACGGAAAATGGTCGTCCCATTTCTTCGGTAACGTAATCATCGAACAAGTGGGTAACCAGATGATGGGTACTTACCAGTACACCAACGATGATGGTATTACCAAAGACGGGAAAATAGAAGGCATTATCCAAGGTAGGACGATCCAAGCCAAATGGTGGGAGCATCCGAGTGGCGAAGGACGACCTCAAGGTCGAATTGGTGAGGAGAGTCAAGGTGATCTGGAATGGAAGATGAGCAGCGACGGAAAGACGCTCTTCGGTTGGTATCGTGAAGAAGGCGTACTAGACCAAGGTGAAGAAGAAAAACACGAATGGAATCTTGAACGCTAAATGCTATCTATCCATCATTCCGCCTGGGATTAGCGGAATGACGGATAGGTAACGACTTGGATTAATTAAATCACCCCACGATGAACCCACCTGCCCTCGCTCACGCCTCCTCGAAACCCGCCTTTCGCAACCATTCGCGGGCCTTTTCCTCGTCTTTTGGAACGCCGTTCCCATCTCGATACATCATTCCAAGATTTGCCTGTGCACCGGCCAGGCCCTGTTCAGCAGCGCGCTGAAACCATTCTGCCGCCACACCAGGATTAGCCTTTACGCATTCCCCCTCTAGGTACATGAAACCCAGCCCATGTTGAGCAAGTCCATGACCCTGCTCGGCCGCTGCTTTCATCCACCGATAGGCCTGCAATTCATTACGTGCCATTCCCAGACCGTTCTGGAGCATTACTGCCACACGATATTGGGCCTCTGCATGACCTTGTTCCGTCAAGGGGGAGAGTAACTGCATCGCCTTGGAGAAATGCTTGGCCTCAAAAGCAGCAAGGCCGCTACTAATATCCATATCCTCAGAAGCTGGACCAGCTTGTCTCTCCCCTGGTGAAAGCCAAGAGGTATCGAATTTATCACCTGCCATATTTGTTCTCCGCTAGAAATGGTCTGATTTTTTTTAGATCAAAAGAAAGATCCTTTCTCTTTTGAATTTGTTGTGGTCGCCTTTCTGGTCCTATGTTTGTTGGGCCAGATGGATCATTTCTCGGGCATAGGCGCGAGTTTGATCGGTCAATTCTATGCCTCCCAGCATTCGGGCAATTTCCAGCATTCGTTCGTCTGGTTCCAGGATACGGATACCGGCATGGGTGCTAACTCCATCCGTATGTTTTGTCACCAATAGATGTTGGTGACCCTCGGAGGCAACTTGGGGAAGATGGGTGACGCACAACACTTGTCGCTGTTCCCCGAGGCGGTGCAGCAAGCGTCCCACGATGGCAGCCACCCGTCCGCCTATTCCTACGTCTACCTCGTCGAAAACCAGGGTGGGCACACGCAAATTAGTGGCGACCAAGACCTGGAGTGCAAGGCTAATGCGTGACAATTCTCCCCCGGATACCACCTTGCTCAAAGAACGAAAGGGCGATCCAGGGTTGGTGCTGACGAGGAATTCCACGCGGTCCGTGCCACTCGGCCCCCCCTCTTCGAGAGGCGTACAAGCGACCTCGAAACGTCCCCCAGGCATCCCCAGGGCATGCATGTTTTCGGTCACCCGTTCGGCCAACTCCGTACCTACCTGCACTCGAGTCGTGTGAAGAGTGGCGGCAATCTCTTGGTAGGTACGCCGGGCGGCCATAAGTTGGGTGGTGAGTTCTTCGGCCCTGACCTCAGATCGCTCCAGCTCTGCAACTTCTTTCTGTAGTCGAGTAGTGAGGGCGAATAATTCTGTTTGTTCTACCCGGTGTTTACGGGCGAGTTCCGCGACCCTCGTCAACCGTCCCTCCACGAAATCCAGGCGTTGGGGGTCCAGCTCCAAGGCGGTGAGATAATGACGTAGTCCTGCAATAGCTTCTTCGACCTGGATCACAACCCCTTCGAGCAATTCCGCAGTCGAGGTGAGACGGGCATCCACCCCTTGAAGGGGGCGCAATTCATTGCACGCCCGAGACAGGAGAGACAAGGCGCACGGAGCGCCTTCCCCTTGCAATCGTTCCAAGGCGGCTTGTCCGCCCTCCAAGAGGCGGCTGGCATGGGTTAGCCAACGATGTTCCTCTTCCAGTAATTCCAGCTCTCCAGCCTGAAGGGAAAAGTCGTCGAGTTCCTGGAGTTGAAAACGCAGATAGCCCAAGCGATTCTCTCGATCCGCCGCAGCTTGTTGAATGCGTTCGTGCTCCATGGCAAGTCGATGCATATGTCGATAGCGTTCGGCTACGGTAGCGAGGAATGAGGTATTCCCAGCGTAGTCGTCTAAAACCTGGCGCTGAATATCTCGCATTAGTAGACTTTGGTGGGCATGCTGACTGTGAATATCTACCAGCAATTCGCCTAATTCTCGAAGCGATTGGAGGGGGACCGTTCGTCCATTAATAAAGGATTTGGAGCGACCGTCCTTTCCCACCACTCGACGTAGTAGACACTCTTTGTCCACTTTACCTTCTTCCTCATCATCAAGCTCATGATCGGTGAGATAGGCACGCACTGCGGGCAGATTGCCAACCGAAAAAACGGCGCTGATTTCGGCCCGTTCAGCACCCTGGCGAACTGCACTGGTATCTGCGCGATCCCCCAGGGCCAGACCGAGGGCATCCACCAAAATAGATTTACCGGCGCCCGTTTCACCGGTGAGCACCGTCATATTGGGACCTACGTCTAAATCAAGACGATCCACAATGGCATAGCCACGAATCTGAATATGGGTCAACATATCGTTCTATTTCAGCTACGTCTGAATAAGCGGGTCAGAAATTCCAGCCTCAGCAAAACCTCTGGCTCGAATTCGACAGGCTGGACATCTCCCGCAGGGAGGTCGACATCCTTCATAGCAGGTATGGGTCCAGGCCATGGCCGGTAAGGCACCTAAATTTCGCGCAAGTTGGATGGTATCGCATTTCGACAGGTTCATGAGAGGGGCGTGGATTGTGATTTCGTAGTCCATTCCCAGTCGTAGCGTTTGTTCCAGAGCTTGTAGGGTCGCAGCTCGGCAGTCCGGGTAACCGCTGTAATCCGTTTGGGCTACCCCCGTCACTAAGTGCCGGATGTGTCGCGGGTAGGCATAAGCCGCCGCAAAGGTGAGGAATATGAGGTTGCGGCCAGGAACAAAGGTATTGGGTAGCCCGGTGGTAGGATTTGGAGCCGTCGCCACAGGAAGGCCGCCGGTCAAGGCATTTCCCCCTAGAACTGCAAAGGTATCAATGGGGAGCACCGTGTGGGGAACTCCCACCAGGTTAGCCACCTCTTTGGCACAATCCAACTCAATGCGGTGACGCTGCTGATAGTCGAAAGTTAGGGCCGTCACTGCCTCCTTTCCGAATACACGGAGTGCCCAATAAAGGCAGGTGGTGGAATCTTGCCCACCGGATAGGACGACCAATGCCTGAGGATTCGGATGGTTCATAAAGTCCCAGAGGATGCCAGTTTCAGCGCCATGGCAAAGGCGGCACTTAGACTGCCAATATTCGCCCGGCCGGTGCCGACCAGTTCCAGTGCGGTGCCGTGGTCTACAGAGGTCCGCACGATGGGCAGTCCAAGTGTGACATTGACGGCCCGACCAAAACCCAAATGTTTAAGCACCGGTAGCCCTTGGTCGTGATACATGGCCAATACTGCATCGGCCTCAGCAAGGCGGCTTGGGGTGAAGGCCGTATCAGCGGAGATAGGGCCCACCAGATCCATTCCTTTCTCTCGCAGGGTTTCTAGGACGGGGGTGATGACCTCAATCTCCTCACAGCCTAGGTGACCACCCTCACCAGCGTGTGGATTAAGTCCACAGACCAAAATACGTGGGGTGTGGAGACCGAAACGCTGGACCAGATCTTCGTGGAGGATATTCAGCACCGCCATGAGATGATCGCGGGTGAGAGCGGCACTTACTTCACGCAACGGCAGATGGGTAGTCGCCAACGCCACCCGCAGTTCGGGAATGGCCAGCATCATTACTACCTTGGCCGTACCGGTGAGCGCGGCGAGAAATTCGGTGTGACCGGTAAAGGGAATGCCAGCCTCGTTGATCACCCCCTTATGCACTGGCCCAGTTACTAGCCCAGACACCAACCCTTCCTGACAGAGGGTTACGGCGGCACGCAGGGTGTCTAGAACATAAGGGGCGTTGACCGGGTTTAGATGTCGTTCCGTGATCCGCAGGGAGATGGGCACGATCGCCAACTCTCCTGGGCGATGGGGTAATGGCGGTGTTGCGGGATCGAAGGGATACAATCGCAGAGGCAAGTCCAACAGGGCTGCTCGACGTTCCAGCAAACCGGGGTCGGCTACCACTACCGGCTCGGCGGGCAGGGCATCTTGGATCAGACGGATGCAGAGGTCCGGTCCGATACCCGCTGGTTCACCGGGGGTAAGGGCCAAGCGGTGGAAGGTTGTAGTACAAGTCATCCAGTTTCGCCCGGTAGCCAATCTTGGCTGAGAATTTGTTGCATTGTCCAGGGGCAGGTTTTTGGGAAGTCGCTCAATCCGGTTTCCTCCGATGCGCGTGCTACGGCATCGGACCAGATGTCTTCCTGCCATTCAATATCAGACAACATCAATTCGAGGCTAGGCGTTCTTTGGAGATGTTTCAAAACACTTATCCGTTGATTTTTAATGATTTCATTCCAATTCGCACGCCTTCCTTTCATTTGAAGTTGCCATTTGAGCAGATCTGCAAGAAAGACAGCCATTCGTCTCACAAATTCTCGCTGTTCACTTTTACCCACGTCTTCGATCTCGTCTGCCAAATGTTCTAGATCGAGCAATGCGAAATTGCCGGATCGGATCAGTTCTGCCTGTTGATTGGCCCAGGCGATGATATCTTGTTCATAACTAATCGTTTGCATCGGTGAATGCCTAAATGTTGAAAACATCCCTAGACCTTACCATCACAGCCCTGAGCCACGATGGTCGCGGCGTTGCACGGTGCGATGGAAAAGCCATATTCGTGGCCGGAGCCCTGCCCGGAGAAGAGGTTCGGGCACAGATTAGCGCACACCACCCGCGCTTCAACGAGGCGCAGCTCCTACAGGTGCATACCCCAGCTCCCGGACGGAGGATACCCGCTTGTCCGCATTTTGGCGTTTGTGGTGGGTGCAATCTCCAACACCTCGATATTGCCCTTCAGAGTGCCCACAAGGAACAGGTGTTAAGAGATGCCTTGGAACGCATCGGCGGGATAGTACCGGAGGATTGGTTGCCGCCTGTAGTTGGTTCTTCGTGGGGTTATCGTTGCCGTACTCGCCTTGGGGTGGATCGGAGCCAGGCTGGTGAGATTCGGTTTGGCTATCGAGGCAAGGGCAGCCACCGTCTTACGGATCTCACCGACTGTCCGGTACTGCACCCGACGTTGCTAGCCCTGCTGCCAAAGCTGCGGGCGCATGTCTTGCCTGTGAAGCAAATAGTGGAAGTGGATCTGGCCCAGGGAGATGAAGATGGTGGATTGCGGCTGCACCTGGCAGCGACTCTCCGCAAACGTGATCTTGAAACTTTAGGGGATTTTGCCCGAGAAGAGGGCCTTAGTCTGTGGCTGTGTGGTCCTGGGGCGCAGACCTTGCCTCCCCTGGAGCCTGTCCCCCTGACCTATCGGCTCCCGGAATTCGCGGTGAAATTCCACTACACCCCAGCCGACTTTACTCAGATAAACCTTGCCCTTAACCGAACTTTGGTAACAACCGTGCTGGGGCTGCTTGCCCCTGTGCCGGGAGAGCGAGTGCTGGACCTCTACTGTGGTCTCGGCAACTTCACTCTGCCATTGGCTCGTGTTGGGGTCGAAGTAGTGGGGATGGAAGGGGAGGCGGATCTCGTCCGCCGTGCCCGCCACAACGCTCGACACAATGCCATGCCCCAAGCACGTTTTCAGTGTGCGGATCTTGACCGTGAGGATGGCTCCTTAATAGCAGATGGTTTCGACAAAGTTCTGTTGGATCCGCCTCGAATTGGGGCAAAAACGCTGATACACCGCTTGGCAAAATCACGGGCACAGCGAATTGTCTACGTTTCCTGCGATCCCGGCACGCTGGCCCGGGACGCCGCTCATTTGGTTCGAGAAGGGGGTTATCGTCTGAAGGCCGCAGGATTGGTGGATATGTTTCCTCATACTGCCCACGGTGAGGCTGTCGCTTTATTTGCGCGATCATGACGATCTCAAGAAGCAGCGCACTCTGCATGGGTGTGTTGAGATACCTGCGCTCCTGCGTGGGAACACATCCCGGACGCTCTACGTCCCGTTTTGAGACTCGCCGCAGAGCAGCGATGGATACGTTCCCACGCGGAGCATGGGAACGATGGGTAGGAATAGGGCTACTGACGAAACCATGACCAAGGCCGACGACGCGAATGATGCGGTTCGCTTCACTCACCGCATCCTACGCGGGATCTATATCAGTACTGGGAGCGATTGATGGACACACTGTCGCGGATTAATTGCATAATTAGATCACCACCTTCTATGTTTATTTATTTCGGCAAGGAGCGCCATGTCTTCTGGATTGGAAACAATACTTGGTGGTATGGATTTACCAAGAATGTCCTGAGTAATCTCTCCGCATCCCATTTGCGACTCAATTTCTATCTTCTGAGTAGCATCTTTTCTTTCTATAATCACAAAATGATGAGGAATTGCTTCTGGGAAATAGCGTGAGAAAATCACATGCCATTCCGAGAAATTTATTTTCGGAAAGAACACATCGCCCTCATAGTCTTCTAGCACGCTGGTTAAATATATTCTGGAGGCTAACCCTATGGTGTCTTTATAAAGTTTCTCTCCTCCTATTATGAATATCTCGTCAACCCCATCTCCTTCAGCGAATTTCAGAGCTTCATCAAGGGCATGGAATATCACTATTCCATCGCTATGAAAATCGCGATCCTTGGTCATTACGATATTGACTCGATCAGGCAATGGGTGACCAATAGAATCAAAGGTTCTTCTCCCCATGATGACCGGGCTGTTATTGGTTATGCACTTGAACCTGCTAAGATCGCTCGGAAGATACCAAGGCATTTTTCCTTCTCGACCAATAACACCATTACGAGCTACGGCAGAAATTATAGACACAATGGCCATAATATTACCCCTTTTTTTGCTGGGACTGCAGGCGAGACAAGAATTTCCGTCAGGAATATCATAAACGAAAGAAGGTTACCATTTTGTGACGTGGTCGGTCCACTCACTGTTTTGTTTCAGTTACGATGCTCACATCCTCTGCCGAGGGTGCTTCTTTTCCGAGAGGGCTGAACGATTACTCGGAGTTATTCATGTACCTGGATTTGCAATCCAATTTCCTTGATTCGTGATCCCATTGCCTCCAACCACGTGCCTGGCAAGGCCAATAGTCGTGATGCTTCCACTTGCATCGATGGACGAGCCAAACCGTATAGCAATACGCCTTGAATCGGAATTTTTCTCTTCTGCGTTTCCGTCAATAAGTTCAGATAAGCCCGCTGTTCCGCCTCGGTCGGCGATTGTTCGTCGAGGGCGAAGAAGCAAGTTTGTATCCAAGTCGGACAGAGGCGGGCGCAGATCTCCAGACGTTGCAGTACCCTTTTGGAGGAAAGATTGACGTTGTTGATGCGGCGAATTCCCTCCTCCGTGGCGCTGTCGAGCTTAAACCAAACCTCTCCATCCAATTCCGACCAATGGATTAATCCGCGCTGGATCTCGGGTCGCGTCATCATACTGCCGTTACTAATGAGTACTCGCTTCGTGGGTCCGAGTAGATCGAATTCCGCGCAAACACGACCGATAATACCAATGACGATATCAAACTTTCGACAAAGAGTGGGTTCACCATTTCCAGAAATAGCAAAATCGCGGATTATCCGCTGCTCCTCCGGTAACGGGAAACGTTCGTAAAAATCCTCGTTATCGATCTCTTTCAATAGCCCGCGCAGCTCATCCTCTAGTCGTCTCAGGTCAATGTCTGGAGCAGTACCACGCACCAAATTCGGTACCTGACAATACACACATCGCCAATTGCAGGCATTGTTGGGGTTGAAATTGATACCGATCGAAAGCCCGCCGGAACGGCGGGAAACCACTGGATAAACGTAGGTTAAACCAGCACTGTCACGGCTGTGGTCGGTAGTACTGAGTTTTGGCATGGTAGTAGTGAATAGCCAAAAAATAGGACTTAACGCAGCGCAGATATTTTGGCTCTAGCGTTTCTTATGGCGAGGAAACAACGGACAAAGAATCGGAAAAGTTCTGAGAAAACCGAAGGCAGAAACAAAAACGCGCCCCCTGCAATTACGACAGGGGACGCGTTTTTTAGTTTTGGTAGCGGGGACAGGATTTGAACCTGTGACCTTCGGGTTATGAGCCCGACGAGCTGCCAGACTGCTCCACCCCGCATCTAGGATTTCCAGATATTATAGACTGATTCATATCTTGTCAACACTTGTTTTAAGATTTGTAAATGTCGCCTACATGGAGACGAAAGGTCTCGGTAGTACGATCCTCAAAATAGTCTTTCAGAGCCTGGTGTACAGCGCTAAAGGCCAGCTCTTGCCAAGGAATTTCCTCCTCACGAAACAGGGCAACGGCGGAACTTTCGATACCGGGAAAGAAGTTCAGGTTTAAGAGACGCGCACGAAAGATCAGATAAACCTGGTCTATATTGGGTAGATTGAATAGCGAGAACAAATCCCCCATCTCTACCTGCGCATTAGCCTCTTCCAAACACTCTCGGGCGGCCCCTTGGGCGGTTGTTTCTCCATTCTCCATAAATCCTGCCGGTAGGGTCCACAGACCGTTGCGTGGTTCAATGGCACGCCGGCATAGCAGGACCTGCGCTCCCCACACCGGGATACAACCCACGATGAGTTTGGGATTTTGATAGTGAATAACGTCGCATCTTATGCAAACGTGCCGTTGCAGGTGCTCACCAGGTGGGATACGTAGCTCTACGGAGGCACCGCATTGGTTGCAAAATTTCATGACCCAAATCCAGAGTGTAAGGAATCTCGATTGTAAGAAATTCAATCAAGAGGTGTTACTAGGTAGCTTATAATATATTCAAATATATGTGAACAAAGTATTGTGAATACATAGATACGACCGGTGTTGAGTTTGACATTCGCGCATG
>Ga0268283_1001540_pt1 | contig 11150 bp, 4 predicted proteins | sample saktaG_13_FD_190140 | JGI IMG/M metagenome (GOLD analysis project Ga0268283, IMG submission 190140) | Saline water microbial communities from Sakinaw Lake, British Columbia, Canada - sak_2013_06_06_36m | ecosystem: Environmental > Aquatic > Non-marine Saline and Alkaline > Saline ... | reverse complement strand
CAACATCACCTTTGTGGATGAGTTGCTGAATATTATTGGCACTCAATTTTGCCATATCTTTTCGGGTCAAATCCTTAGCGGTTAAAATTAAGACAGGTGTTTTTTTTGTTTTCTCGGTAGCCCGAAGTTTTTCTAAAACCTCAAACCCATCGATATCAGGCATCATTAGGTCAAGGATAATTCCGTCGGGATTGTTATGTTTCATGTAGTCGAGTGCCTGCTGGCCACCGCCTGCCACATCTACTTTATAATGCTCTTTTTCTAATACTGTTTTAACCTGAATGATTGCGTCCGGATTATCTTCAACCAGAAGAAGCCGAGGTGTTAAATCCTGGAATTCTGAAGTATAGACTTTCTTGGTTCTTTCAAGTTCCATGATAATCCGCTTAATTTCATTCAATAAATTCTCAGAATTGATCTGGTTCTTTGAAATAAGAGCCGAAACGTTACCACTCAGTCTGGTTTTCTCCTCTTTACTTAAATCTTTTGCTGTTACTATAATTACAGGTAAGTTTTGGGTTTCCTTCTTCTTGCGAATTTGATCTAAAACCATAAACCCATCCATTTCGGGCATCATCAGATCAAGGATCAATATATCGGGTTTGTTAACAGCTAATAATTTAAGACATTCCTTTCCACTACCTGCTAAAATGGGTTTTATATTTTGGGACTCAATTATCTCTGAAATTTGATTTAATTCAAAATCATTATCATCAACAATCATTACAGAATCGGGCATTTTTACAATTTCCTTTATCTGTGATATCAAAATATGTTTATTAACCGGTTTATTGATGAACCCGACTGCACCTAGTGCAAATCCTGTTTCCCTGTCGTCGGAAACGGAAACAATAATTACAGGTATGTCTTTGGTCTTGAATTTGCTTTTTAGATTTTGCAATACTTCCCAACCATCCATTTCTGCCATAACAATATCTAGGGTTATGGCAAAAGGCTGATGGTATTCGGCAAGTTTCAAGGCTTCTTTTCCTGATGTAGAAGTGATTGTTTGGTATCCGGCTTCAACGAGGTATTCCGAAATAAGTTTTACCGTTTTTGGATCATCATCAACCACCAGAATGGTATTTTGCCCGGAACTCATGGAAGAATCTTCAAAATGGGATGAACTATCTATTTCTAATTCCTCACGCCATTTTATTGGAATGGTGATGATGAAAGTCGAGCCCTTTTCAAGTTCACTCTCAACTTTAATTTCACCGCCCAGAATATTCATCATTTTTCGAGCAATTGCCAAGCCCAGCCCTGTACCTTCATATTGGCGTGAAGAGGTTCCATCTACCTGTCTGAATTCATCGAAAATATATGGAAGTTCTTCTGTAGAAATTCCTATACCGCTATCCTTAATTGCAATAAATGCAAATTCTAAATCATGTTTCACTTCAATCGCAACAGTTCCTTTATCTGTAAATTTTACAGCATTCCCAACAATATTTGTTAATACCTGATGAAGTCGCGATTCGTCAGATTCTATCTGATTGATGCTATCAGGAATATTTAATGTTATGGACAGTCCTTTTTGTTCAGCCAGACCTTGCATATTTTCTTTTATGATTGTAAGAAATGATGATAGAGAAAATGGTTTTGGTTCTATTTCCATTTTTCCTGCTTCAATTTTCGAAAGATCGAGAATGTCATTAATCAAGGATAAAAGCCGTTTACCATTGCGTTCGACGATTTCCAAATAATTATTTTCATCTGCATTCAGTTTATTACTTGCTTGCATAATCAATACACGCGAAAGAGCCATGATTGAATTTAGAGGAGTGCGCAATTCGTGGCTCATATTCGAAAGAAATTCGCTCTTAAGTTTATTGGCTGCCTCTACCTGTTTACGTTGTGCTTCTAATTCAATATTTTGTTCCTGAAGCTCATCTGTTGTATGTTGTAATTCTGCTGCCTGATCTTGTAATTCTTCGGCCTGATCCTGCAATTCTTCGGATTGGGCTTCAAGTTGTTGGTTAATTCTACCTAAATGCACAGCTAAAATTCTGGTTCTCTCGCTTGCTATTAGATTTGAGTATGAAGTGTTGATGCTTGCCCATGATTGTTGAAGAATCACTAAGCTCTCCTTACTGAATTTCCGAATATTTACCAGTGAAATGATTGCAACAACGCTTTCTTCAACGATGATAGGAATGGTAATAATTTCTTTTGGAATTGCTTCTCCTACCACAGTATTAAATCTAAAAATGGTATCGGCCGGAATGTTTTGTGTGTGAAAAATATTTTTGGTAGACAATGCATTGCCAAATTCTCCTTGAGGATTTTTAGCATTGAAAGGTTTAAGCATTTCTTCATTGGCACCAACTGATGTAAAATGTTCATATTCCATGATTCCTTCGTTCAGAATATAGAAAGTGCACATATTTGCATCCGTAATTTTCATCAATCGTTTGAGTAGCGATTTACCAAACTCCTGAATGCCGGATTTACCAATCATGGTTTCTGAAATATCAGCTATTCCGGTATTGATTTTGATTCTGGATTCAGTTACATCTGCCATATGATTGAATTCTATAGCTAGGGAACCCAATTCATCGGCAGTAGTGATTTGATTTCGTACAAAAAAATCGCCTGCCCCAATTTTTTGAGCAACTTTGTTCATTGAAATGATGGGTTTAGAAATTGATCGGCTAACAAAAAGTGCAATGAATGAAATAACCACTAAAGAGATGATAAAAAGAATAATAAAGTTTAAAAGCATTACACGCATAGGTGCGTTTAGTTCATAAATATCTTGTTTGCAAACAAAGCCCCAGTTCATATCGGGGATGAAAGTATAAGCCGCCAGAATAGGCACTCCTCTGTAGTCTATAGTAATTGTTATTCCTGTTTCTCCTCTCGAAGCTCTAACTGCGGGTTCAGCGGAAATTTTAAGCTTGAGAGGCGCATTCTCATACCACCTTAATTGATTGAGTGCCATGACATCTTTGTTTACGATAAGCGTTTCTCCGGTTTCTCCAAGGCCAACCCTGTCGCCCAATATACTATACAGTGATTTATCCAGATCAACCCGTGCTACTATAATGCCAACAATATCTTTACCTGCATGTTCATTGCAAAAAATTGGCATTGAATAAGTAAGGGCATAATTGGATAAATATTCTGAGTAATAAACATCCTTAATGTATAACGTACGCGATTTCATTGGCTCCGTAAAAAAATCTTCATTCGACCGGTTCTCCCCTTCAAATGCTTTATTAGTAGAAACTAAAACTTCCCCATCAAGTGGATTTAAAATAAAAAGTTCGCTATAGGAATGGTAATTTGTTAAATAACGGCTTAGTATTTTTCTCGCATTATCCAGAATTTCCTGTTCTGCTACTGTATATTCTTTTTTTGAAAATACTGATTCCAGTGCTTTAAATTCGTTGTCGTTTGATATTGCCATCATATCCCCTTTCCTTTCCTGAAGCCAGTCATTTAATCGGCTAACTTTTAAATCGCGTATGGCTGTGAGTTTACTAAAAGAAGTGGTTTCAATAACCTGAGCCCTTTGATAATAAGTAATAATCAGGATTGTTGCCAAAGGAAGCAATGATATTAAAAGAAACCAATAGGTTAATTGGCCTCTGATACTTTTGAATTTTAGCAGTTTCATTTTTTATATGGTTTATTCGTTTAATGGTTGAGTTGGTTGCACTTCGACAGTAGTTCGACGGGCTCACTAACCAGCTCAGTGTGAAAGTGGTTAAGTGGGTGAAGACTAATTTCCCCACTCAACTACTCACCTTACTTAACTATTTCCCTTCCAATGTTCTGATTCTTTCCTGTAAATTCCGAATGGTTAACTCTCGCCCAACAAACACCTTCATGGCATTATCTAGTTCTTTGTTTTTAGTTTCTAAATCCTTGGTTCGTTCTTTAACGAGTTCTTCCAATTTTTCTTGGTGTTTTTTTAATTCATTCTCGGCCTCTTTCAATTCGGAAATATCCAATCCCATACCAACCAAAACCGGTAATTCATCGATCATAATTCGTTTTCCTGTAAAAAAATAAGGTACTTTACGCCCTGTTTTAGAGGTTAAATTTGATTCTAAATCAAGACTTCCATGCGAGAAAACTTTTGCTATACTTTCTGCAATTATTTTTTTGTCCTCGCCTTCAAATAAATCAATGGGCCTTATTTTACTCATCTCTTCATCAGAATAACCTGAAACTTTTTCAAAATCTTTATTCCAGTTTACAAATTTACCTTCATGGCTTATCTGGTAAAATAAACCGGGAAGCGCATTAATCAATTCTTCTGAGTATTCTTTTTCTTTTATTAGTTTAGCTTCTGCAAGTTTGAGCTCAGTAATATCAATGAGCGTGGCTAATAGATCATCATTGATTGTAATCCCTGTGATGATAATATCACGGACACTCCCGTTCATGCATGTGACTTGATAGACTCCAGATTCAATATCTGTGCCTGTTTCGAATGCTTTAGTAACAGCTAAATTCCAATTTTGAATAACCCGCTGACGGTATGCATCATCAGGATATGCTCTGGCCCACCATTCATTAATGTCAGGGACAATTTCTTCAGTGTACCCGAAAATTTCAATGAACCGATCGTTTCGAAAGGTAAAAACACCTTCGTTATTTACATAAACAATGGGTAGTGGAATACTTTGCAATAGATTTCTGAATTTTTCTTCACTTTTACGCAATTCTTTTTCTGCTTTTTTTCTATCAGTAATATTAATTGCCAATCCAATTAACCCAATCACTTCACCGGCCAGATTAAATTGTGGAGTAATCCAGTTTGTAAAATAATTTGGTCCAATTTGAACCTCGATACTATTAGTTTCACCATTTAAGGCTTTCCTAATGCCCTCTATAATTTCAGGATAATCTTTATAAAACTCAAATACGGATAATCCCACCACCTGACCAGGTTTGAGGCCAAGTTTTTCAAGCCCTTTCCCTTCGGAAATAGTAAATATTCCGTCTTTATCTACCAGATAAATTATTTCTTCTAAATTGGTGACCAGCATTTTAAATTTTTGTTCGCTCTGTAACAATTCGACTTCCGCATGTTTACGATCTGTAATATCCAATATCATTGCAACAAAAGTAGCTCGTCCTTCAAAATTCATGGTCTGCAAATGCACTTCAACGTTATAAAGCGATTGATCTTTCCGTTTGTGAACTGTTTCGAAAACGATTTTTCCTTTTTTGCCAGTCCGCAAGGGTGATACTAAATTTGCGAAGGATTCGCTTGTAAATTCCGGTTTGAAATCTAAAGGGGTCATTTTTTGTAATTCCTCCATTGAATATCCCAGATTTTGTTGGGCAGCCTTATTCACCTGCTTAAACAACATGGTATGGACATCAAATAAATAGATTTCATTCAGGGAATTTTCGAAAATTCGGCTATAATAATCAATCCGTTCTTCAGCTTTCATGGCTTCCAACCCGTTAGAAGAGTGCCTGGTTTGAGCATTTTCTAGTTTAGTAATTTGAGCCTGTAGTTTGGCTATCTCATTTAAGAGTTGCTCATTGGTTTTATTTTTATTTTTTTCCATATCTCAATATTTGGTTGAGTAGCCTAGTTGTTGAGTAAGTTAAGTAGGATTTACACCTGATAACCTACTCGGTATTATCTAATTAATAACTAAACCCTTCATGTAAAATATTATTTCTCTATTTTGTTACAATCAATTTAATCTAAATTTATTCCCAATGGCTATCACCACTCAACTACTTTTATACTGAGCTGGTTAGTGAGCCCGTCGAACTATTGTCGAAGTGCACCCTACTTAACCACTCACCCAAGCTTCCTATATATTTTACAACAATTATTTACTCTTTTAAATTTGTGTTTAAATTCTTCAATTGGCACTTCTGCTTCACCCAATACCAAATATCCGTTCGGATTAAGTGACTTATATAACTTATTAAATATAAGCTTCTGATGCTCTAATTCAAAATAAATCAAAACATTTCGGCATAATACCAAATCAAAACCCCCATAAATGCTTTCTGATGGAACTGAATGATATTTGTCAATCAAATCGTAAAATGAAAACTGAACCAATTTTTTAATTTTTGGATCTATTTCAAAATAATCATCATTCAAAGTGAAATATTTTTCAATAAGTCCATATTTCACATTCTTAATACTATTCGGATTATATCGTCCTTCTGAGGCTCTTTTTAAAGCCTTTTTATCGATGTCGGTAGCAAAAATGCTTAGATTCATGCTCATCTTTTCTTTTTCCACAAATTCATTGATCAGGATGGCCATAGAGTATGGCTCTTCACCAAATGAACAACCTGCCGACCAAATTCGTAAATTTTGATCATGCGCTTTTATTTTATCCAGAAAAAGTTCAGGAATGATGGCTTTACGAATGTATTCAAATGATAATGAATTTCTGAAGAATCGACTAACATTGATGGTAAATACGTCGATTAAACAATCTAATTCATTCGGATCTTCATGAAGAAAGTTTGAATAGTCCTCAATATTTTGAATTTTAGTGGTATAAAGTCTTTTTTGAATTCTCCTTTCGAGCATTGCAGTCCGGTATCCGGTAAAATCAAAGCCCCTTTGCTCGATTAAAAAATTTAGGATGTTTTTAAGTGCATCATTCTTCATGGTTAGGTTTTGTTAGTTGTTACAGACTTTCTTTTACTTAAAAACACCCATATTTTTATAATTTATTTTTTTATGATTTTCAATGATCAAAATTATACTCAATTTATATTTTCATAAAGTGGTATAAGAATTTACCCTATAAAATAAATGGTTCTTAGGGATTCAAATAAAACTGTTGCAATAATTCCCATAATTGTTTAGTTTACAAAAGATAAAGTACTTAATACAATAAGATATTTCAACTATCTCAATTGCAAAAGTTTGATATATTATTAATTGAGTCTATTTTCACGTGCAATTAAACTCAGTATAAGTCTCAATAGTTTGAAAACTAATATCAAAGATATGACTGTAGCTAAAAATACATATAGGCGATTTACCTAATTTATGCGCACGCTTATATGAAGTATACGACAGTTAATTTTAAAGGAATAGTAAATTGTTCTTCGAAAAGAAATGAATTGAAAATAGGTTTAAATATTAAGAATACTTTTTATGGAACACACTTAATAGCAGTTAACAAGTGTTTTTAATTTCAGAAAGTTAGTTGGATTGTCAATTGTTTCTTTTGTCAAAAATTTTAAGGTTTTGGGTTTTCCAGGCAATAAATCAAAATAATTGTCAGTAAAACGGCCTTCAATTCCTTTAAATTCGAGGTAAAGATTTTTTGCCAGTTTGTCCGTTTCGATCTTAATTTCGTACCCATCTGTTATTTTTGAACATATAAATTTTATCTCAGGGTTAGGTAAATTAAGCTCTTTGGTTGCATTGAAATAATAGAATCGATCAATCACCTCTCCTTCAGGATTGATGAAATTGGCTAACATCAACATTTGTGTTGGATCAAATGAGGCAGGTAATATTTTCTTCGAAAAGTGATAATATTTTTGACTCGAGTTTGACGGGATGTTAATTTTTACCTGATCATTCCATAAAACATTTCCATCGAAATTAAAGAGTTGCAAGCTAAGTTCTGTTTCAAGGTTTTGTAGCCGATCAGAAACGATCCATACAAAAACCGAATCATCCTTCTGTTCAAATGATATCATTAAATCTTTAAATGCTTTCTCTGCCTGATAATGTAAGGCTTTCCAGTTTCCATAATAATCGATGCTGGACCATGAAATTACCTGCCAGCAATCATTTAATTGCCAATACAAAGTGCCCATACAATAAGGTTTTGCCCTACGATGGGCTTCTAATCCAATTCCCACTCCTTTCGCTTGTAAAAGCTGACTGACATAAGCATAATCTTCAAAATTATCGGGAACTTTATACTCATCCTTCATGTACTCATCAATAATTTCAAAACCCTGATTATGCTTTTCATGGGTTTTAAGAACAGCGGAATAAAAGTGCTTGTCTTCAGGCAATGAAATGGAATCAAAGGTTGCATTAGCAGGAAAGCTCTGGAACCCATATTCACTCATGAATCGCCCGACCTTTTCATTATAAATATTAAAAGGTTCCTTGCCCCACCAAACACCCCAATAATGTGAATCACCTTCCTGCAAACTTTCTTTGTGTCCCCAGCCTATTTTCGGAGAAGAAGACCAGTACTGACGATTCGGGTCAAGGCTTTTAATTTGCGCTGGCAGGGTTTGATGGAAGAGTAATTTGTAAGCATCCCAAATTTGGTTTTGCCGCTCCTCTGTCCACTTAAATTGTTGCTGCCAACCCCAATTATTCCAAGCTTCGTCCACTTCATTATTCCCACACCAGAGCGCAAGACTTGGATGATTTCTTAAACGAATAATTTGATCAATAGCTTCCAGTTTGCAATTCTCAATAAAATGATCATCACCAGGATACATGGTTCCGGCAAACATAAAATCCTGCCAGATGAGGATGCCATTTTCATCACAAAGCTGGTAAAACAAATCATTTCCATAAACACCTCCACCCCAAATCCGAAGCATATTCATGTTAGCCAGTCTGGCACTTTCAATAATCGATCTGTATTTTGAAGAATCAACCCTGGTCAAAAAATTATCTTGAGGAATATAATTCGCTCCTTTCATGAAAACGGGAATTCTATTCAGCTCAAAATAAAAAGACTTCCCCAATGCATCATCCTTTTCAATAAGTTTTACAGTTCTAATCCCTATTTGATCGTTTTTTTTATCAATGATTTTGTTGTCTGCAAAAATTATAGTATTGAAATTATAAAGATGAGCTTCTCCCAAACCATTTGTCCACCAAAGTTTTGCCTGAGGAATTTGAAAGTTAATCTTGAATTTTGAATTCGCACCAACTATTTTCTTTTTTTCGGAAAACAAAGGTTGATTGTCATTCAGGATTTTTATTTCAACCTCTTTGTTTAGCTCTGATTGAATTTCGATTTCAGCTGAAATAAAAGCTGTTCCATTGACGATAGAATCGGTAGAAAAGTAGGTCGTATGAATTTGGGTTTCTTGTTCGTTGATCAGATACACCGGCTTCCAAATTCCGGATGTAACAATACGGGGTCCCCAATCCCACCCAAACTGATAGGGTGCTTTACGGGTGAAAGCTCTTTGTTCAGGTAAAGGAAAAGTTGATTTTTTGGCTGTTTCTTCGTTCTTATTTAATGGAGAATAAAAATGAATTTTGAGCTGATTATTTTGTTTGAGTAAATAAGAAACTTCAACTTTCCATTGCCTGAACATATTGTCGGTTTGGAGTATTAGTGAATCGTTCAGATAGACGTCTGTATAGGTATCAAGACCTTCAAAAACGAGAAATGTTTTTTTATTCTTCAAGAACGGTCTGTCAAGATCGAATTCTGTCAAATATTCCCAGTCTTCATCTGCTACCCATTGAATGCTGTCTTCATTTGATCGGTAAAAAGGATCTTCAATTAAACCTGCATTTAGCAAGTCAAGATGGACTGAACCCGGAACTTTGGCCGGCAAATATTCAGAATTTCCGATTTGTCTAAATTTCCAGTTTTTGTTCAATTCAAATTTTGAAATTTTTTGATTTGACTTTAAACAACCCGAAACCAAAAAGGACAATAAGATTATGATGGGAAAGAGATTTTTCTTAAACATAAATCAATTGTTGATTGAATGGATGATTGATTTCAGTTTTTGCAAGTCGTTTTGTTTGTAAGTATATTCATTGTAATTAGGGAAGCTTCCCATTTTTACATCTTCTCTGCGGAATAACATTTTACTTTCTATTTCCGTCCTGCATGAAACATGGTACTCTTTAGCTTTGCAATGGGTCATGATTTTTGAAAAATTCTTTTCATTGATGCCACTTCCGGGCATGATAATGATTCTGTTGTCAGCTCTTTTTACTAATTCTGTAAGAAGGTCAATGCCATCTTCAGCTTTATTTTTTTGACCTGAAGTGAGGATGCGGTTAACACCCAAGTTTATTAAGGTTTCCATTCCTTCGAAGGGATCAAGGCAAAGGTCAAATGCACGATGGAACGTAACGCTCATCGGTCGTGCAATCTCAATCAGGGATTTGCAGATTTCTACATCAATTCTCCCATCACGAGTTAACATACCGATAACTACACCATCAGCTCCAAGCGATTTTGCGATTTGGATATCTTTCTTAATTAATTCAAGTTCCAATTTTGAATAAAGAAAATCTCCTCCTCTCGGTCTAATAATTACATTCAGAGCAATTTTTAATTTTTTTCGTGCAAACTCAATTGTTGCCGCACTTGGAGTAGTTCCACCTTCGATTAAATTATCACATAATTCAACACGAGCTGCACCGGATTGTTGTGCTATAATAGCCGATGCCACTGAATCAACACAAACTTCAATTTTAACATCTTTCGTCATTCGTAGGATTAAACTTCTAAATTAGTAAAAACCTCTTATTTCTGTATATATTTTAAATCTTATAAATCTTACATTTGCAGACATGATTTATCCAAATGATTTTGAGAGAAAAGTAGGATTTGATCAGATCCGTATTAAGCTGAAACAATTTTGTTTGAGCCGAATGGGTGAAGATTATGTTGATAAAATCAGATTTAGCGGAAGCTACGAATTAATCTTAAAATTATTAATTCAGGTTCATGAATTTTCTAGTATTCTTAAATTTTCTGAGAGTTTTCCGTCTCATGATTATTTCGACTTGAGGTCTGAATTCTCCAGAATCAGGATCAATGGGACGATTATTGAAATAGCTGCACTATTCGATTTGAAAGCATCTTTAGCTACCATCACTGATATTTTAGCTTTTTTTAAAAAGGCGGAACCCGAACAATTTCCTACCTTAAAAGAACTTGGTGCAAATCTGTATTTGGATAAAGGAATTCTTCAACGAATTGATGCGATTGTGGATGAAAGAGGCAAGATCAAGGATGGAGCTTCAAAAAGACTGAAAGAAATCAGAACTGAGTTGAGGAAAAAGCAAGGGCAAATTGACCGGAAAATTATCCAATCACTGAATCATGCGAAAAGTGAGGGTTGGACGGCTGCAGATGTAGAACCAACTTTAAGAAATAATCGGCTTGTTATTCCGGTTCAGGCTACCCATAAACGTAAGTTGAAAGGGTTTATTCACGATGAATCCGCTACCGGACAAACAG
>Ga0268283_1001539_pt1 | contig 11151 bp, 8 predicted proteins | sample saktaG_13_FD_190140 | JGI IMG/M metagenome (GOLD analysis project Ga0268283, IMG submission 190140) | Saline water microbial communities from Sakinaw Lake, British Columbia, Canada - sak_2013_06_06_36m | ecosystem: Environmental > Aquatic > Non-marine Saline and Alkaline > Saline ... | reverse complement strand
AAAGTTTGAATGTATGTAAGGAGACTTAGGGTTATAACCCAAATCCCCTTACTTGTCGATCAGATATTTTTTACTTCTTATCTTCGTTATAAATATCCCTGATGGCGAGGTATTTCCCGTTCCGCTTTTCAAACAGCGTCATATATTTGGCAGTTTTCACAACATTTCCGGCCGGATCTTTGTAGGTTGATTTCCCGGTTTCGACCACGTAATCGCCGGCAGCAAAAATATCAACCGTTTCGAATGTTACCGTTGTGTTGGTTGTATCCCTTGCAATATCATCCTGCGCCATTTTCAGAAGGGCATCATGGCCAACAGCAATAGGTGCATTATTCACCAGACTTATGGCGTCATCAGCATAGTAGGCAACTACAGCATTTGCTTCCTTGGCTTTTAAACCGGCAGCATAGGCATTTTCCAGGGCCTGGATTTCGGTGCGGATTGCAACCAGGTCGGGTTTGGCTGGTTCCTGCGAAGCTGGCTTACACGAAACCAACAAAGTAACAGCTGCAAGAGCAGCAAAAAGAAAACTGAAGCGTGTTGTTTTTTTCATCGTGACTAGATTTGGTTAATGATTAGATTTAGTTAACTATTAATTGATTCAAGAGGCAATAAAAAATCTTTGATTAAATTGAATCCGGTTGAGTTTGTTTTCCGGTTTTCAAAATTTGGTACGATCAGTTTAATAATTGAATTATAAATTCTGTCCCTTCGCCTTCTTTCGTCTCCACTTTCAACTCGCCGCCATGTGCCTTTACAATATCGTAACTCATCGACAAACCCAACCCGGTTCCCTGACCGGCAGGCTTTGTTGTAAAGAAAGGCTGGAAGATTTTATCAAGTGCTTTTTGAGGAATGCCGTTGCCATTATCTTTTACCGAAATGGTAACATAGTTTCCATCGCTCAATGTACTTACCCAAACTGTCGGTTCATACCCATTACCATTTTGTTTTTTCTTTTCCGATACAGCATAAAAGGCATTCGTGATTAAATTGAGAATCACCCGGCCGATATCCTGCGGAATAACATTTATCTTACCGATACTTGGATCAAAATCCGTTTTCGTTGTAGCATTGAAGAATTTGTCCTTTGCCCGTAATCCGTGATAAGCCAATCGTAAATATTCATCAGCTAATGCATTTAGGTTAACAGGTTCTTTAATTCCGTTGTTGCTTCGGCTGTGCTGCAGCATGCCTTTAACAATGGCGTCGGCACGCTTTCCATGGTGGTTTATCTTTTGTTCATTCTCTTTAATATCGTTCGAAATTGCTTTTGCATCAGCCAGGTTTCCTTTATCCATTTCCTGCTGCATTTCTTCGATTAACTCTGTATTCACATCCGAAAAATTGTTGACAAAGTTCAATGGATTTTGTATTTCATGTGCTATCCCTGCAGTTAGTTCGCCTAGCGAAGCCATTTTTTCGGATTGAATAAGTTGCTTCTGAGTGGCTTTTAATTCACCAAGTGTTGTTTCCAATTCTTGCTTTTGGGTTTGAAGCAAGCTGTTTGCTTTCTGTTTCTGTTTGTTATTTCTGTATAAAATAAATGCCACCACCAGTATAGCAACAAGGCCTGTCAGCAAACTGAACATTTTTACTTTATTTTCATAAATTTGTTCAGCTTCCTTTTTCTGCTGCTCCTGTTGCTGTTGCCTTGAAGCCTCATTAAAAGTTAAAGCCTGAAATTGCCTGATTTTATCAGTGTTATACAGGCTATCTTTTAATATTACTGAAAGATGAAGGTATTTGTATGCGCTGTCTAATTGGGTATTGTCTTTATAGATGTCGGCCAAAAGTGGGTAAATATCTGCGATGTAATAAAGTGAATTCTCGCCCCAGGATCGTATATCTTTATTGTATTCATGAAACCAGGACAAGGATTGTCTCGCATAAATTAATGCAGAATCAATACTTCCCTCTTTTTGAAACAGCCTTGCCATACCGGCGTGAGCTTTTGCGAATGGAATAATTGCATAAATCTGAATAGCATTTGCCTGTGACGTTCTATAATAATGAAATGATGATTTGTCATCTCCAATAGCTGAATAAATATCAGCAAGCAGAAGGTCTCCATAAGCCAGAACAAAGAATTTGGAGTCTGGAAATTCCAGGGTAGCCATTTTCTTCGCATATTTCAAAGCATTGTCATTTTGCTTTAAGTTATAATAGGCGGTTGCTATTACTCTATAGGTATTCCATTGTTCTTCTTTGAACCTGGAATCATTTTTATTTAGCGACCCCATGATGGAATCCATTAATTTCCCGTATTTCAACATATTCGGAAAATCTTTCATTGAAGAATAATCATTAGTAATATTTCTGATAGCTTGAACCATGAAATATTTATCCTTTGCATGCTCTGCAAGGCTCAGATTCTCAATCCGTATTTCCAAAGATTTAGGATAATTGCCCAGGGAATGCATCAACGAAGCAATTATTTCCTTAAGGCGGATAACCTGGTACGAAGAGTTTTCGTATGAAGAAGAAAGTTGTTTATTGGATATGATAATTTTCTGCTGTAACTGAAGTGCTTTCTGAGCATAATAAAACGCAGAATCAGAATTATATAATTCGGGCCAGAAAGCGTAGATATTAGCAATACTGACAAGAATACCCACCCGTGAAGTATCAGATTTTTCCTTTGCAAAAGCGTACCTTTTATCCGAAAGCAACTGATCTCTCCAGGCTACAACACTATCAAACAGGGTAATGTCTTTTTTTACAGAATATTCACGGTCAGGCACTTCTCTACCCCAGAATTGTTTTTCCACTTTCAGCCAACTCCCCCTGTGAAACTTATACTTTATAGGGCCGGCTTTCAAATCCAAGACTATTGATTTTTCATTACCCCTGGTAGGTTTCAACAAATATTTCGGGTTTGCTGTGGAGTCCCAATTGCTGAATGTGCCTGTAATATAAATACTATCGTGGTGGATGGCAGTTTTCTCCTTCAACACAAACCGCACTTTATACTGTGCTTGTGTTATTGAAAATAACATGAGTAAAAACACAAGGCTAAATAGGCTTTTCATTGTCGGAATTTTAAGTAAGAAAAATATTACCCCCACACAGAAACATCTATCCCATGCGTCCGGTAAGTTTTAATAGATGCTTGCGTTTTATTGGTTCTTTGTTTCCCTGGCAATAAGGTGTGAAATAGTGGTGTTGGCTGATAAATGAGATTTGAGCTTTGTCCCATTCGGCTTCGGTATATGCAAGCTTTACAGATTGAAGTTCCTTAAATAAGTTTTCTGATTTTATTTCAAATTCTGCAGTACCAAGGTATTCCAGGTCAGCATCAGCCAGTATTTCCTCTAATTTGTTTTGTGGCAACTGGGGTATTTTAGTCACCATAATCATTTCACATATCCTGTTAATGTAATCACCGGAATAACCGTACTCAGGTAAATAGTGACGCGCTAATATGCAGCTCTGTTCTTCATGATTGGTATAGGCTTTAGTGTAGCCTGTATCGTGCCACAATGCAGCTACTTTTAAGAATTCAAGTTCATCCTCGGTACATTTTTCACTTCTGCCGATTTCCAGGGCTTTTTCAATCACATACAAGGTATGTTCAGGATTATGATACAAATAGTTCTCCGGCAGATTATTTTTCAATAAGCCAATAACAAAATCCCTCATACTCTGATTATTTTGCATGGCCTTTAGCTTTTAAAATCCCACCTGTTGCTTCGTTTATATTTTGAATAAATACAAAAGCTTTCGGATCAATTTCTATTACAGATTCCTGTATCTGGTTTATTTCCAAACGGGTAACAATAGTTACAATGATCTCACAATCGGTTTTAACATTGAAACTGCCGGGTAAATATCCGCGTTCTCCTTTGTATACGGTTATACCTTTCCCTAAATCATTCACCAGCATAGCTTTAACCTTTTCGTGCTGGGACGATATAATATTTACTGCAGTGTATTGCTCAATTCCATCTACAATATAATTTGTCGCCCTGGTAGCCGCAAAATAAGTGATAAGCGAATACATTGCCGTTTCCAGTCCGAAATGAAATGCCGCCCCGGCAAATATGAAAGTATTGAATATCATGATAATCTCGCTATTGGAGAATCCTATCCTTCTCCTGGTGAAAACAGCAATTACTTCGGCACCATCCAGTACACCGCCACTGCGTATTACCAGTCCAACGCCGGTGCCAATCAGGATGCCACCAAAAATTGCAATAAGGAGCTTGTCTTCGGTAACAGACTTAAGATCAACAAATATCAAACCTATGGTTAGCAGTATGACTGCGATTGAAGTTTGAACAGCAAAGGTTTTCCCTATTCTTTTATATCCAAGATAAATAAAAGGCAGGTTAAAGACAAAAATAAAAATACTGATAGGAATGTGCGAAATTTCATGCAACAGGATCGAAATACCAGTTACACCACCATCCATAAATTGGTTAGGGATCATAAATCCTTTCATAGCAAATACAGCCATACCACTGCCAATAAAAATCTGCAACAGGTTTTTGAGATTCCATATGTTTTCCCAATTAATGATGTCACTCTTGTGCTTTTTTACCATATCCTGATACTTGTTTTATAATACATAAGCCATATTTACATATCCAATTCCATTAAACGTTTTTGTTATATTCATGATTTTGGATATATTTTAACAATCAACCCTGAACAAAGTTTGTAATTACATCTATTCTATAATTAACAAGGATCAGCCGGTGTTTTTTTTGCTGAAAGCACTTTTGCTTTTAAACTTTAGCATGCATGTGGAGTCCTATAAATCATGAGAAAAAATTTGTTAAATTATAGTTAACAATGTAAACCATTTGCATTTTAATTACTTTTGCATAAATTTAATATTCCTGAATACCTTTATGACTCAGATTGAACAACCTTTAGATAGAATGCTATCTGGTCTTGGGAAAGGTTATCTGCAACTTTTGAGGCTTAAACTCCAGCATCTGGATATTGACCGCAATTATTATGCGCTGGTTCTGATTGATAAACTGGATGGAAGCATAACCCAACAGGAGCTCGCAGTAATGCTTGATACTGATAAAGTTAGCATTGTTCGCGTTATCGATTACCTATCGAATAATGGTTATGTCCTCCGCGTGCGAAAGATGGAAGACCGCCGAAAAATTAACCTTCTACTTACGCAAAAGGCGAAGTTGGCATTACCGGAAATAAAGCAGTCATTCGAAGAAATTAATAATATTGTATTGAACGGCTTAAACAGTTCCCAGGTTTTAGAATTAGTTGAAACCATAAATAAAATAAAAAGCAATTTAAAAGAAAACATTCAGGCCTTATGAAGTTAAAGTTAATAATAGGATTACCGTTATTTATTGTAGTTATGGTTTCGTGCAACAGCAAAGCAACGGATAAAACCACCGGTAAAGAAAAACCTCCTGTATCTGTTGATGTAATTATTGCTTCAAATAATGATTTTTCTTCCGATATCGAAGTAAACGGAACAGTATTATCCGAAGAAATGGTTGAACTCCATCCGGAAGTGGGTGGGCGACTCACCTACCTGAATATTCCTGACGGTGCTGTAGTTAAAGCCGGCACTGTACTTGCCAGGATCAATGATGCTGATCTGCAGGCGCAAATGAAACAACAGATGGTTCAACTCGAGTTAGCCGAAAAGACAGAACAGCGGCTAAAAAAACTGCTGGAAGTAAATGGTGTTGACCAGGCCAGTTATGATGCCGCCATTAGCCAGGTGAATTTATACAATGCTAATATGAATGTATTGCAGGCACAGATTGATAAAACTGTTATCAAAGCACCTTTTACCGGGCGGCTTGGCCTCAGGCTTGTAAGTGAAGGGGCTTATGTGTCAACGGCAACAGTAATAGGAACATTACAGGAAACAGATAAGATCAAGGTAGACTTTTCCGTACCCGAATCTTATGCCAAAATGATTAAGATCGGGAAAACTGTTAACATTCAAACAAATGCATCCAAAGAGGATTTATCAGCAACCATAAGTGCTGTTGAGCCACAAATAAATGCAGCTACACGGAATATCAAAGTTCGTGCAAGGCTGAATAAAGGAACAATAAATCCTGGCGCTTTTGTTAAAGTATTGCTGAACGAAAAACTTAGAGGAATAGTAGTTCCTACCAATGCCATCATTCCGGATGCGCTGTCAAACATTCTTGTATTGGTAAAAAACGGTAAAGCAGTTTTTCAGAATGTTGAAACAGGAATTCGAAACAGCGATGTTGTCGAAATCAAAGAAGGACTTCAAATTGGAGATACTATAGTTGTAAGTGGTGTACTATATGTAAGACCAAATGGAATTGTAAAAATTAAAAAAGTTCGCAAAAACTGATTTCAGTTAAAATGTTAGCTTACATCGCTGATATTTACAATTGAAATTTAATTCAAATGATATTTTAAAGCCTGCCAAATTATTCCAATGAACATATCTGAACTATCAATAAAAAGACCCATACTTGCAACGGTGATGAACCTGTTTCTGATCCTGTTTGGAATTATTGGCTATACTTATCTTGGCGTGAGAGAATACCCTGCTATCGACCCGCCAATGATTACGGTAAGCACTTCCTACACAGGTGCAAATTCCGATATCATCGAAAGCCAGATAACAGAACCGCTCGAAAAATCCATTAACGGAATTCCTGGAATCCGTACTATCACCTCAACAAGTGCAGTTGGGCGCAGCAATATTAATGTTGAATTTAATATTGAAGCCAACCTCGAAGCTGCTGCCAACGATGTACGCGACAAGGTTAGCCAGGCTGTCAGGAATCTGCCACAAGATATTGATGCACCACCGGTTGTTACCAAATCGGATGCCAACAGTGACTTTATTGTATTACTGGCAGTTCAGAGTCCGACCAAGGGACTGCTCGAATTGAGTGATTATGCTGAAAATGTGCTTCAAAATAAATTCCAGACTATACCGGAAGTAAGCGCCGTAAATATAATCGGTCAGAAACGCCCTGCCATGCGCATATGGGTTGATCCCGATAAAATGAATGCTTATGGTTTGGCATTTAATGATATTACCACAGTTCTTAATAAGGAAAATGTTGAAATTCCATCCGGGAAAATCTATGGGAATAAAACCGAACTCACCATCAGGGCTTTGGGATTACTTAAAACTGAAAAGGATTTCCGGGACCTTATAATCCGTGGCGATGAAGATGGAATTATACGACTTGGAGATATTGCAACAGTCGAACTTGGCCCTGACACGTACGAAAGAAGCTGGAAACTGAATGGTGTAAATGCCGTTGGTATTGCGCTCACACCACAACCCGGCGCCAATTATGTTAATATTTCAGATGAATTTAACAAGAGACTCGAAGAAATCAAGAAATCACAAAAAGGGGATTTAACCTTCACCACTTTAATTGACAATACAGTTAACGTTCGCCGTTCGCTGAAGGAAGTTGGTGAAACTCTGGCTATTGCAATCATCCTGGTTATCCTGGTTATATTTTTCTTTTTCCGTAACTGGCTCATAGCATTACGTCCGCTTATCGATATCCCTATTTCGCTGATATTCACATTCTTCATTATGTATGCGTTTGGATTCTCGATAAATATCCTTACGCTTTTAGCCATTATCCTTGCAACAGGTCTTGTGGTGGATGATGGAATTGTGGTTACTGAAAATATTTTCAGGAAGATTGAAAAAGGTATTCCTGTACGAAAAGCAGCTATCGATGGAAGCAAGGAGATCTTCTTTGTTGTAATTGCTACCTCCATCACGCTGGCAATTGTATTCCTGCCGGTACTTTTTCTCCAGGGCTTTGTAGGCAGTCTGTTCCGCGAATTCGGGGTTGTGCTTGCCACCGCAGTCTTGGTATCAGCCTTTGTTTCGCTTACCATCACACCGGTTCTTAATGTTCTGCTTAATCGCCGTGGAGGCCAGCATGGTAATTTCTATAATAAAACAGAACCATTTTTTGCAGGAATGGAAAAGGGTTACCGAAATCTACTTACCCGCTTTATCAAATACAGATGGACAGCCTGGGCAATAGTACTAGCCTGTTTTGTTGCAATCTATATTGTTGGGACCAGCCTGCAAAGTGAAATTGCGCCTCTTGAAGATAAAGGAAGTGTGCGTTTGCAAATTTCCGGTCCTGAAGGCGCAAGTTATCCATATATGATGGAAACGGGCGACAAACTGGCTGACTACCTGGTTGATTCAATTCCCGAAGTTGATTTTTCGTTTGTTTCTATTCCCGGATTTGGTGGCTCTGGTGTAAACGGCGGAAGCGGACGTATCGGGCTGGTGCCAAGAAATGAACGGCAACGCACCCAAAGTGATATTGCTAAAGATATGGCTAAAAAAATGGGTCGATTTAACGATGTGAAAATATTCCCTATCGAGGAACAAACCATTTCTGTAGGTCTTGGATCACGAGGATCACTACCGGTGCAATTTGTAATTCAGAACCTGGATTTCGAAAAGCTTAGGACTGTGGTCCCGAAATTTATGGACCTGGCTAAAGATGATAAGACTTTTCAGAATGTGGATGTGAACCTGAAATTCAACAAACCCGAAGTTGATATTACCATCGACAGGATCAAGGCAAGGGAATTCGGGCTTACCGTTACCGATATTGCCAGTGTTCTGCAAAGTGCGTTCAGCGGGCAGCGAATGGCTTATTTTATTATGAATGGCAAGCAATACCAGGTTATCAGCCAGGTTGGCCTGAAAAACAGGCAGGCACCTGCCGATATTTCCAATCTCTATGTTCGTAACAACAAAGGCGAGAATATTTCACTAGCTTCGGTTACCAAAATAGAGCCAAATGCTATGCCGCCATCCTTATACCATTTTAACAGGTACAAAGCTGCAACTATTTCGGCTTCCCTTGCTGAAGGTAAAACGATCGGCGATGGAGTGAAAGCCATGCAGGGGATTTCCGACAAATTGCTTGACGAAAGTTTCCAGACAGCACTGAGTGGCCCATCGCGTGATTATGCTGAAAGTTCTTCCAATACTGCATTTGCATTTATACTGGCCCTGGTGCTCATTTTCCTGGTGCTATCAGCACAATTCGAAAGTTTCAGAGATCCTCTGATTATCATGATTACAGTTCCTTTGGCTATTGCAGGCGCTGTGCTCAGCTTATGGGTTTTCAAACAAACACTCAATATCTTCTCCGAAATCGGAATGATTATGCTTATTGGCCTGGTGACTAAAAACGGTATTCTGATAGTGGAATTCGCTAACAAACAACGTGAAGCTGGCCTTAATAAGCATGAAGCTGTTATTGAAGGCTCCACTTTACGGTTAAGGCCAATTCTGATGACCAGCCTCGCAACTTCACTTGGCGCTTTGCCAATTGCTTTAAGTCTCGGAGCAGCAGCAACTAGCCGTATTCCTTTAGGTATTGTGGTTGTAGGTGGAATTATGTTTTCATTGGTACTTACCTTGTTTGTAATTCCAGCTGTATATACCTACATCTCAGGAAAACATGTTGTAGAAGAAAAAATTGAGGATGAGGTGATTTAATTAGAGAAGTTCAAAGTTTAAAATTCAAAGTTTAAAGTTAAGCTGATATCAATTAGCTAATAAAATTAATCCAATAACGATTAACCAATAACGATCAACCAATAACGATTAACCACTAACTGAACCAAAATGAATTTCAATATAAAAACTGTATTTCTGCTGATCTTAGTAAGCCTTCCGTTTATTTCAGAGGCTCAGCAGCAATTCACATTGGAGAATGCAATTGATACGGCGCTCAGGAACAATTATGACATACAGATTTCGAAAAACTATGTCGAAATTGCCCGGATGAACAATACCTATGGAGTTGCAGGTGGATTGCCTTATGTTTCGGCCAATGCCGGTGATAACGGATCTTTAACAACCATTAACCAGAAATTTAACGATGGAACACCTGAATCAAACATTTCAAACAAAGGCGAAAATACTCTAAATGCAGGCGTTTCGGCAGGGATAGTGTTGTTTAACGGCTTCAAAATAACCGCTACTAAAGAAAAACTGAGCCGCTTGCAGAACCTGAGCGAAATCCAGCTCAATCAGCAGATTCAAAATACTATTGCCGATATCATGATCACATATTTTGATATCATCAGGCAGCAGAACTACCTTAAAATTATTCAGAATTCGCTCGATGTTTCCAAACAGAAACTGGATATTATTAATGTTAAGAAAAGTGTCGGAATGTCGGATGCTGTTGAGATACTTCAGGCTCAGAGTGATGTGAATTCTGCCGAACAGTTGTTGGTAATACAACAAACTGTTATTGAACAAAACAAATCCGACCTGCTGTTGCTCGTGAATTCAAAAAAGCAAATGGAGTTTTCGGTTACCGACACAATAATTATTGATCAATCCCTGAAACTGGATTCAATAATCAACTATCTGAACAGAAACCCTCAATACCTGAGTGCCGAACAAAAAATACTGATTGATGAACAGATAGTTAAAGAGATTTCGTCACAACGTTATCCTTCTGTAAAGCTGAATGCAGGTTACGATTTCTTCCAGGCGAATCTTAATAAAGGAGCCATGACGATGAATCAGAATTATGGTCCGACGGCTGGTGTTAATATGCAGATTCCGATTTTCAACGGGAATATTTATAAAACGCAAAAGGATGTTGCCAAAATCAATGTGAATAATTCGAAACTGGAAATGGAAAGTTTACAGAATTCACTCACCACGCAGGCTATCAAAACTTACCGAACCTATTCAACAACCCTTCAGCAAATCGAATCACAACGAAAAAACTTCGAAATGACCAAAGAACTGGTTGGTGTAGTAATGCAGCAGTTCCATGTAAGCCACGCGACAATACTTGATGTGAGAGCTGCTCAAACGAGTTTTGAGACTGCCGCTTACCTTTTGGTTAATCTGCTTTATTCGGCAAAAGTGGCTGAAATTGAATTGAAACAACTCACTTACAGCTTGGGTATCTAACAACCCTTAGCAAGATAAAAGGCTTCTGTTACTATCTCAAAACGTGATTATCCAAAGGACCCAGTGATAGTCCATTTTGTAATTTATACCAGAAACACTTGATTTCACGCAGCGATAAACCGTTAACAATTGTATAATTTCGGTATTTCGCACCTATATCCTTGCTTCGCAAAAGATAATCTGTTCCGTCATAAAGCGGAAAAGCCAGGCCATGTCTAATG
>Ga0268283_1001538_pt1 | contig 11162 bp, 7 predicted proteins | sample saktaG_13_FD_190140 | JGI IMG/M metagenome (GOLD analysis project Ga0268283, IMG submission 190140) | Saline water microbial communities from Sakinaw Lake, British Columbia, Canada - sak_2013_06_06_36m | ecosystem: Environmental > Aquatic > Non-marine Saline and Alkaline > Saline ... | reverse complement strand
TTAAAGGAGCACTCGCTATGAAACACACCACCTGCTGGAGCCGGCTCGCCGCCGCTTTGCTCATGGCCACACTTTTTTCGTCCCCTGCACCGGCCGCAGTGGAGTGGCTACAGCGGCCGCTGGAGCAAACCCAGCCCAATGCAGCGGACCAGGTTGAGTTTGCGCGGGTGCAAACCGAATGCATGCAAACCAGTGCCACCTCCTTTGGCTCGCAACAGCCCTGGCATGCCTGCAAGCTGGTACACAGCGGCTTTGTTGCCACCATTGGCTTGCAGGATTTCTTCTATGCCGACTACTGCCTGATCCGCAAAGGCGATGTCTGCGCCAGGCAGGCTCAGGTGCTGTTTCGCAACCGTGCCTACCGACCCGAGGCGTTTCTGGACCTGGCGCGCCTGGACCCCCCCGGCACGCGCTACGAGAGCCCGGTGCTCATCGGCAGCGAGACTGAAAACGTGCTCGCAACAGCCGTGCTCTTGCCAGGCAAAAGCCAGAAGCAGCGGCGCTATTTTCGCTATGCACAAGAGCGCTGGATACCGATCGATGGCACGGCCTGGCTGCAAGAGCTGCGTGCCCGTCTGCCTGCGGGCCTGAGTGTGCGCGTGCGCGCACAGGACGCACTGCCGGATCCGCGCAGCATGATGCTGAGCCTGCCGCTGTACCGTGGCGCGGTGCGCGGCGGCAGTGTGGAGATTGGGCTGACGATTCAAGCCGGCCAGTTGGCACTGGCCGAGTTCAATATCGCCAAGGGTACGCCATGAGAGCGCCGGGCGCAGGTCTGTTGGCCCGCTGCCTGCATGCCAGTTTGATGGCGATGGGCCTGTTGGCTGCCATGCCTTGCGTGCAGGCGGCGCAGGTCGTGCGCTGGAGTCCGGGCATGACACCGGTGCTGGCCTTCGACACGCTGGATGGTCGGCGTTTCGATGCTGCGGGTCTGATGGGCAAGGTGGTGGTGGCCAATTTCTGGGCGGTCTGGTGCGCACCCTGCCGTGAAGAGATGCCGCTGCTGTCGCAGCTGGCCACGTCTACCCAGGGCCAGCCGGTGGAGTATCTGCTGGTCAACACCGGCGACGCGCCGACTGCGATGGAAAAAATGCGCAGCAGGATGCCCGCCAACTTGCCCTCGCTGCGCCTGGCTGCCGATGCGCAGGACTTCCGTTTTTCCTCACTGCCCGCCACCGTTGTTTTCGATACCCGCATGCGTGCGCGCTGGCTGGTGCGTGGTGCCATCGACGCGCAGGCTGAGCCCCTGCGCAGCCTGATCGCAGAGTTGCTGGCCGAGGCCAACGTCCATACCGTACTTCTTGTAGGGAATTGACGTGCCGTTACACAGCCCCAACACAGTTGCAACTGACACCACCGCCTTGCCTGCTTACGCTTGGAGTGTCGTAGGAAGACTGTTCAAGCCCACGACGAAAGAGGCTGTGTGCAGTCCTTGTACAGATCGTGAAACGTTGAGAAACCAGGAGTCAAAGTGATGAAACATGAAACCCGAAAAGCCCTTGGCAAACTTGCTTGCGGCGCCGTCCTGGCGCTGCTGGCTGGTGCTGCCATGGCCCAGTCCGCCAGCGCCGATGGCGAGATCCGCAAGCTCGATGCCGATGCCAGCCGCGTCGTCATCAAGCACGGCGAATGGAAGGGCATGCACATGGGTGCCATGACCATGGCGTTCAAGGTGCGCCCTGCGTCCCTGCTGGACGGCCTCAAGGTCGCCGACAAGGTGAAGTTTTCGATTGAAAAAGAGGGCGCTGACTTCATCGTCACCGCCATTTCCCCTGCAACGCAAGCAAGCCCGCTTGTCCTTGCATCAACCCACATTTCAGGAGACAAAAAGTGAAGCAACTATTCAAGAAAACCATGGTGGCCAGTGTCGCGGCCATGGTGCTGGTGCAGCCTGCGCTGGCCGTGCTGCAACGTCAGGGCCCGGTGGACCCGGCGCACGGCTTCCCGGCCTGGTTCCAGGATCGCAACGGCGTCGCGCTCGAGGTCTGCTCGATCAACAGCCCCGATGCCATTGGCCTGGCCGTCGTCAACGCCGGCCTGTGCGCCATCGTGAACGTCCCCGCGCCCAACGGCGTGTCCGTGGCACCCGAGGTATTCCCGACCAACTTCTCGACCGAGCACTTTTACACGCTCGCCAGTGCGAGCCTCGCGCCGGCAGGCCAGGGCAACCTCGGCAACGTCGCGGTGCCGACACCGGGTGCCGGCCGCATTACCTTCAACTTCGCGCTCGAGGCCTCCTTCGCCAACGGCGTGCCGACACCAGGTCAACAGCTGTGGTTCACGCGCTGGCGCGTCAACCATGGCAACGTGGCCTGCACTGGCAACCACACCTACTACACCCCGACCCGGTCGCCGCAGACCTTCCCCGGCGTGGCGCGCGGCAAGACTTTTGAAACCACTGACGTCGGCATGGGCAATCCCGCCGCCGTGATGTCGGGCGACATCGGCCCCTTCCTGCTGTCGAGTGACCTGCCCGGCGGTGTTCCCAGAGTGCCCTTTGTCGGTCCGGACGGCAAGAAGTACCTGTCCGACGGTGGCGGTGTCGGCAGCCCCATCACCGGTAGCGAGATTCCCAATGCGCTCGCCACCAGCACCAACCCCTATGTGCCGCCGGAAATCAAGGCGATGAAGTTCACCAACTACGTTGCCGTGCAAGGCCCCGGCGTCGTGACCGGCAACTGCGCTTTGGACGAGCTGGTTTACTCCACCAACACCTTCTCGCTCTTTGGCCGTTTTTTCGAAGGTCCGATCCCCTCGCGCAACAGCGTTGACCGCGCCAGCTACCGCGCGGTGGACACCAACGCCGACGGCAAGTCTGACATGTTCCAGATCGGCGCCTGGGCGCAAGCCACGCAGGAAGCCGGCAAGCCGGTGCCCCGCCTGGGCATGAGCCTGTGGTACACCGACCCGGCCAATCCCGCCACCAGCACTGCGGAAATCGGCATGGAAGGCGCGCAGACCGCCGCCGGCACGCCGGCGTTTGTCGGCCAGATCGCCACGCCGCAGTTCGAGTACTTCCAGGGCATGACCTCTGCAACGCAGATCACTGGCACCACCGCCTTGCCCAACCCGGTCTACACCAACGCCCGTGTACGCATCATCACCGACACGCCGCCTACCACGGTGGACGTGGCGCTGGTCGACGAACTGCGTATCAACCAGGCGGTCTGGAACAGCGTCACCAAGACGCTGACGGTGAGCGCCGAGTCCGGCGCCTACCTGCAGTCGGCTACGCCTACGGTCGCACCCCTGCCCACTGCGGCAAACGCGGTCTGCTCGGCGCCCTGTCTGACGCTGAACGCCTACGGCCTGCCGCTGGCGGACGCAGCCGGCGCCGCGATCGACTTCAAGATGAAGACGGCTGCGACCGCGACTGCGCCCGTAGTCAGCATCGTCGTGCCTAACGTGCTGACGCCTCCCTCGTACGTCACGGTGCGGTCCTCGGCCGGCGGCAGCGATCGCCAACCGGTGATCTATCAAGGCTCGGCTACCGGAGCGGCGCTGTTCCAGGCCGACACGGTGAATGTACCCAAGGACACGCCGGTCAATGTCGATGTGTTCGCCAACGACATCGGCGTGGCCGCGGTGCCGAACCTGCTGATCTGCGCAGATGCCGCTGGTCTGACCTGTGCGGTTCCCAATGCGCAGACCGCCTGCACCCTGGCTACGCCTTCGGCGCAGTGCACCGGCCTCGGTGGGCGCATGATGCTGACCGGCAACCTTGTGACCTACTCGCCGCCGGCTGGCGTGGGTGGCGTGACCGACACGTTCTGGTACAAGGCCTCAACCGCCAACGGCACCACAGCAATGGCGCAGGTGAACGCGGTGATCAGCAACCTCGCCGCTCTGCCGGATGCGCGTGACGACCTCGGCAACACCGCGGTCGCCGGTGTCGCGGCGACGATCGACGTGGTGGCCAACGACTTCGCCCCGGCTGGAGTCGACACCGCCACGCTGCGCATCACGCAGGAGCCTTGCACCTTCACCGCGGTGACGCCGACCTGCGCCGCAGGCTCGGCAAGCTTCACCACGATTCCGGGCAAGCTGGTCTTCACGGCGCCTTCGGCCGGTAACTGGACCATGGCCTACACCTTTACCGACAATGCCGGCATGATCGCCGACCAGGGTGTGGTGGCGGTCAATGCGCTCGGTGCCGAAACGCTCTCAATCGCACGGGCACTCTGGACGGCTGGCAAAGCCGGTACCACGACCAGCACCCTGCGCGCCAACGGTGTTTCTAGCATCGCCCAGGGTCAACCGATCCAGCTGATGCTGCCCAACGCAGCCACCGGCCTGAACGGCTGCACCAACCCGGCCGCAGGCACGCTGCTGGCGACCACCAGGGTGGGCGGGGCAGGGGCGTGGACCTTTGCCGGGGTGACGCTGAACGTCAACGTCAAGCCGACCCAGGCCTATGTGTACTCGCCGACCTACGGCGGCTGCACCCAGAGCACGGTTCAGTAATCAGTCGGCACCCATCGACACAAACAAGGACCGATCATGAATTTCAACCAAGCAAGTCCCGTTGCGGCGCACCGCGCCGCAGCCCATCAGAAAAAAGGAGTACGTGTCATGCGCTCTCATCTCATCAAAGCCCTGGCGCTGAGCATCGCGGCCATTGGCATCGCGCCGTCGGCGTTCGCGGTGCTCGATCGCGTCGGGCCGGTGGATACCGTCAACGGCTTTCCGCAATGGTATGCCGACCGCAACGGCGTGGCGCTCGAACTGTGCGTCAACATCGACCCGGCGGTTCTTGCCGCCGGCGGTTGCGCCATCCTGCCCGCCGCGCCCCCTGCCGGCGTGCTGACGGTGCCCGAGGTGTTCCCGGATAACTGGTCGACCGAGCACTTCTATACCCTCGCTTCGGTGAAGCTGCTGAGCGCCGGCCTGGACAAGTTGACGCGCACGCCGATTTCCGGCGCAGGCGCCATCGTGTTCAACATGGGCCTGGAAGGCTCGTTTGCCACCGGCGTGCCTACGGCCGGCGCGCAGATCACCTTCAACCGCTGGCGTGTCACGCACACCAACGTGGGCTGCACCGGCAACTACACCTATTACACGCCAAACAACGCGCCGCAGACCTTCACGGGCGCCGAAGGCAGCAGGATATTTGAAACCTCGGATGTGGGCATCGGCACCTTTACCGGTCCGCTCGCCGGTAGCACCGGCCCCTTCCTGCAGTGGTCCGATGTGCCTGGTGGCGCGGTGAAGGCCCCCTTCCTCGGGCCGGATGGCAAGAAGTACATTGCCGACTACGGCGCGGTGGGAACCCCGGTGACCGGCAGCGACCTGCCCAACCCGCTGCGCGCCAGCACCAAGGCCTGGATTCCGGCCGAGATCAAGGCCATGACTTTTGCCAACTACGTGCTGGTCGAAGGTCCGGGCGTGTCCAGCGGCAACTGCGCGGCGACCGAAGCCATCTACACGACGACGGGTTTCAACCTGTTCGGTCGCTACTTCGAAGGCATCGTGCCGTCGGTCAACCAGGTGGAGCGCGCCACCTACAAGGCGGTGGCTTCCGTAGCCGGCGCTGCGCCCGATGGCTTCCAGGTCGGTGTCTGGGCAACGGTGGCGCAGAAGGCGGCCGGCCCGGTGCCGACCCTCGGGATGAGCCTGTTCTCGGGCGACCCCGCGCTGCCAACCAGCCAGACGCTGGAACTCGCGATGACGCGACAGCCCCTGCCGACCACGGCTGGTACGCTGCCGAAGTTCGAGTTCTTCCAGGGAACGCCGGCAGCCAAGCAGGTCGGGGCAGGTGTTGACCTGACCCGTCCGGCCGCCACCCATGCGCGTGCCCGGATCACCAGCGACCTGCCAGCCACGCTGATGGATCTGCCGCTGGTGGACGAACTGCGTATCTCGGAAGCCCTGTGGGACAGCGCGACCAAGACGCTGACCGTGACGGCCGAGTCCGGCGCCTTGCTTGTCACGGCGACACCGGCCACGCAGACGGCGACCAATGCCGACTGCTCGGCGCCCTGCCTGAAGATCGACCCCTTCGGTCTGCCGGCCTTCGCCGCAGATGGCACGACCCCGACCAACTTCAAGCTGAGTACGTTCGCCGGTGAGAAGTTCGCGCTGATGAGCACGGTCATTCAAAACGTGCACGTGCCGCCGGCTTACATCACGGTGCTCTCGTCCAACGGCGGCCGCGACACGCAGCCGGTGATTTACGCGGGCCCGGCCTCCGGTGCGGCGATCCTGCAACCCGACCTGGTCTCGACCCCCTTGAACACAGCCATCACCATCCCGGTGCTGGCCAACGACATCGGTGTCGCGGTGCCTCCGGCGCTGCAGATCTGCACGGCTGCCACCGGCGGTACCTGCGGCGTGCCATTGCCAACGGCGACTTGTGTGGCCAACACGGCTTCGACTTCCTGCACGGTCTCCGGCGGTCGCCTCGCGCTGACGGCGGACAACCAGGTGGTCTACACGCCACGCGCCAACCTGGGTGGCCTGACCGAATCATTCTGGTACCAGGCGAACACGGTGGCGGGCGCTGCAAGAGCGCAGGTAACAGTGAACGTAGGTTCGCTGGGTGGCCTGCCGGACGCGCGTGACGACCTCGGTTTGAGCTCGGTAGCCACTGTACCGGCGACCTTCCGGGTGACTGGCAACGACTTCGCGACCGCCGGCATCGACCTGACGACCCTGCGGCTCACGCAGCCGCCGTGCAACCTGAGCCTGGGCGTTTGCAACCCGGCCGCCGCTACTTTCGATGCGCTGGGCCGCCTGGTGTTCACGGCACCGAGCGCTGGCAACTGGACGATGGCTTACACCTTCAATGACCGCAACGGCGTGCTGGCCGACCCCGGCGTGGTGACGGTGAACGTGATCGCCGGTGAAGCGCTGGTCGCGACCCGCTTCCTGTGGACCGCGCCGAAGAAGGCGGGCCTGCTTGGCACACTCGCCGGTAACGGCACCTCGACGGTCAATCTGGGCCAGGTGATCAACCTGTACCTGCCGAACGCGGCCACCGGCCCGAACGGCTGCGACGCCCCGCTGCTGGGTACCCGGATCGCCAGCACCACGGTGGCGGCTGGCGCCTGGGTGTTAGGCGCTACGGCACTGACGACGCGCCCGGCCACGGTCTATGCGCACTCGCCCGTCTACAAGGGCTGCGTGCAGGGCACGGTGAAGTAAGGAGTTGAAGCCATACCCGGCTGCGCCAAGGACGCGCGCAGCCGGGTTCAGCAGGACCTACTGAAAAGCGGGTGCCATGGCACCTGCTTTTCAGTGTGCGCTTGAGGGAAGAAACCATAGCAAATGCAGAGTCGGAGCCAGTCGCCCATCATCCAAAAGAGGGTTTTTAGGGTGTTACGTACGGTGACAATCAGTCGACAAAGGAGCGACTGACTGACGGGGCCTTGCTTCGTAGACTTACGGGCAAGTGAAGGAGAAATTTCCTATGTCCCGTAGTCTCAAAAAACTGGTGTTGTCCGTAGCAGCCGCAGGCCTTTCGTTGGCCACTATGGCGGCTCTCGATCGGGCCGGTCCGGTGGATGCGGCGAATGGTTTTCCGGTCTGGTACATGGACCAAAAAGGCGTGGCGCTCGAACTGTGCGTCAACCTGGACGCGGCGGTGCTGGCTGCCGGCGGTTGCGCAGTGGTGCCCGGCCCGCTGCCCGCTGGCGTGCAGACCGTGCCCGAAGTGTTTCCGGCGAACTGGGCGGCCGAGCACATTTACACGCTTGCTTCGGTCACGCTCGCTACCGCGGGCCTGGACAAGAAAACCGGGCTGCCCATTTCAGGCGCCGGCAAACTGGTACTGACCATGGGCCTGACGGGCGCCTTTGTTGCCGGCGTGCCGACGGCTGGCTCCCAGATCACCTTCAACCGCTGGCGCGCCCGACAGGACAATCTGGCCTGCACCGGCAACTACACCTATTACACGCCCAATAGCGCGCCACAAACCTTTGCCGGCGTTGCGGCTGGCCGCATATTCCAGACTTCTGACATCGGCATCGGCAGCTTTGATGGCCCGCTCGTCGGCACCACTGGCCCCTTCCTGCAGTGGTCGGCCACGCCTGGCGGCGCGGTCAAGGCGCCGTTCATTGGACCCGATGGAAAAAAGTACATCGCCGATTACGCGGCGGCGGGAACGCCGGTGACCGGCAGCGACCTGCCCAACCCCTTGCGTGCCAGCAGCAAGACCTGGATTCCGGCAGAAATCAAGGCCATGCCCTTTGCCAACTACGTGCTGGTCGAAGGACCGGGCGTGGCTACGGGTAATTGCGCCGCTACGGAAGCGGTGTACAGCACCACGGGCTTTCAGTTGTTCGGGCGCTATTTTGCGGGCGCTATCCCGTCTGTTTCGCAGATCGACCGCGCCACTTACAAGGCGGTGGATACCAATGCCGATGGCCTACCCGACAGGTTTCAGGTCGGTGTCTGGGCCACCACCACGCAAAGGTCAGGTGGCGTGCTGCCTGTGCTGGGCATGAGCCTGTTCTCTGGCGATCCGGCGGCGCCCACGGTTCAGGTGTCCGAGGCGGCGATGACGCGCTTTGCCTTGCCGACAGATGCCGGTGTGCCAGCGCGCTTTGAATTGTTCCAGGGTGCCACAACGCCACTGCAAACCGGGATGCCGGCGACGGCCCTGACCAGGCCAGCCGCCACGACGGCACGGGTTCGGATCATCAGTGATACACCGGTGGCCGTGCTCAACATGCCGCTGGTCGATGAGCTGCGCATTTCACTGGCCCTGTGGGACAGTGCGCAAAAGACGCTGACCGTGACGGCCGAGTCAGGGGCGTTTTTGTCGGCAGCCACACCCGCTACACAGACGGCCGTCAATGCCGATTGCGCGCTGCCTTGCCTGACGATTGATCCCTACGGTCTGCCGGTCAAGGACGCCAAGGGTGCGGCCATTGACTTCAAGCTCAAGACCATCGCCGGCGAAAAGTTTGCGGTGATGAGCACCGTCATTCCCAATGTCCACATCCCGCCGGCCAGCATCACTGTGACATCTTCGGGCGGTGGGCGCGATGTGCAGCCTGTGATCTATGCCGGATCGGCGACGGGAATTGCCCTGCTGCAAACCGACACGGCTTCGACACCCATCAATGTGGCGGTGAGCATTCCTGTGCTGGCCAACGACGTTGGTGTGTCGGCCACACCAGCGCTGCAGATTTGTACGGCAGCCAGCGGTGGCACCTGCGGTCTGCCTGCGGCGACGGCGCTGTGCGTGGCCAACACGGCTTCGCCCAGTTGCACGGCTTCCGGCGCTCGCCTGATGCTTACTGCGGACAACCTGGTCGTCTATACGCCACGCCTGAATCTGGGTGGGCTGAGCGAGTCGTTCTGGTACCAGGCCAGCACATCGAGTGGCCTGTTGCGCGCGCAGGTGATCGTGACCGTGGGCGCCCTGAGCGGCCTGCCCGATGCGCGTGACGATCTGGGCCTGTCGTCAGTTGCCAATGTCACTTCGACCTTCAATGTGCTGGCCAACGACTTCGCGCCGGCCGGTGTTGACCTGACGACGCTGCGCATGACGCAGACGCCGTGCAACCTGACTAACGGCGTGTGTGCGGCCACTGCTGCTACTTTCAATGCCGCGGGCAGCCTGTTGTTCAAGGCGCCCAGCAGCGGCAACTGGACCATGGCCTACACCTTCACGGACCGCACCGGTGCCGTGGCGGACCCGGGCGTGGTGACGGTGAATGTGCCGGCTGGCGAGCTGCTGACGGTTGCCCGCGCCCGCTGGACCCTGCCGAAAAAGGTCGGGCAACTCGGCACCCTGGACGCCAACGGCACCTCGTCGCTCGCGCTTGGGCAGACCCTGGGCCTGTACATCCCCAACGTCGCCAGCGGCCCGCAGGGCTGCACCAACCCTGCGGCAGGCACGCGTATCGCGACGACCACCGTACCGGCCAATGCCAACTGGGCTTTTGCCGCCACGGCACTGGCGACGCGCCCCACCACCGTCTATGTGTACTCCCCGGCTTACGGCGGATGCATGCAGGCCACCGTGCAATAACTCAGAGAGGTCCAGCAATGACAAACAGCTCAAACCATTCCTTCCCCGGCAAGACGCGCACCGCGCGCAGCGCCGGCTTTACCCTGCTCGAACTGCTGGTGGTGATGGTGATCATCGGCCTGCTCGCCGGCTACGTGGCACCGCGCTATTTTTCCCAGATCGGCAAGGCCGAGGTCAAGGTGGCGCGGGCGCAGCTCGATGCCTTGGAAAAGGCGCTCGACCAGTACCGTCTGGATACCGGCCACTACCCGACGCAGGAGCAGGGTCTGGTTGCGGTGATCAAGAAGCCGGCCAACGAGCCGCGCTGGGAAGGTCCGTATCTGAAGAAGGAACTGCCCATGGATCCATGGGGCCGGCCCTTTGTCTACAAGATTCCCGGCGAGCGCGGTGACTTCGATCTCGCTTCCCTGGGCAAGGATGGCGTGCCGGGGGGCACCGGCGAAGCGGCTGATCTGCAAAACAACTAAATAGCGACAGCGTCATGATTTTCCAGGTCAAAGCACTGATGGCGAGCGGAGAGGTGGTGCTCTTGCGCATTGACGCCGCCGCCGAGGCGGATGCCCGGCGCGAAGTCGAGTCGCGCGGCTTGTCGGTGTTCATGGCGCAGCCGGTGAAATCGGTGGCGACGCTGCGCTTTGGTTCGCGTGCTGCGCGTGTCAATGCGCTGGGCTTCTCGCAGGAGTTGCTGATGCTGCTGCGGGCCGGTCTGAGCCTGGTCGGATCGCTCGAGGCGATGGCCGAGAAAGAACTGAATGTGGCTACGCGTGCGGTGGTGGGGGCGCTCTTGCAGAAGCTGCGCCGCGGCGGGCGTTTTTCCGAGGCGCTGGTCGACTCGGGTGGCAACTTCCCGCAGATTCTGATTGCCGGCGTGCGCGCCAGCGAGCGCACCGGCAGCCTGGAAGAGACCTTGCAACGCTATGGCGAGTACGCCAGCCGCATGGATGAGGCGCGCAAGAAGATCATCGCCGCGCTGATCTACCCGGTCATGCTCCTGATCGTCGGTTTGCTGGTTTCGGCTTTCCTGATTGGTTTTGTGGTGCCCAAGTTTGCCGGTGTGTACCGCGACTCGGGCAGCGAGATGCCCTGGGCCTCGGCCTTGTTGTTTGACATGGGCCGTGTGATTGGCGCGCACCCCTTTGAGTTTCTGTCGGCTGCGCTGCTGCTCGTCGTGTCTATGGTCGGC
>Ga0268283_1001537_pt1 | contig 11167 bp, 13 predicted proteins | sample saktaG_13_FD_190140 | JGI IMG/M metagenome (GOLD analysis project Ga0268283, IMG submission 190140) | Saline water microbial communities from Sakinaw Lake, British Columbia, Canada - sak_2013_06_06_36m | ecosystem: Environmental > Aquatic > Non-marine Saline and Alkaline > Saline ... | reverse complement strand
ATATTACCCCAATTGGCGCCTCAGCCAATATTGTTTCCTGTGGTTTGCTTAAAAAAGAGGGGTATAAAGTTAGGTTTAAAGATTTTATGAAAATCGGAATTCCCTTTACTTTTGCAGCAGTGGTTGCTTCTTATTTGTTTGTTTGGATGATTTGGAGTAAATAACTTTAATGTTCGTCTTTTTGAGTTGGATAATACCTAAGTAGAACAAGAAATTATTCAAGTAGTAAAGAATAAATTATAAGGCAATTAAAACGCTGAAAGGAGAAATAGAATGAGTAAAGAAGAATTAGCTCAGCAGAAGGAAACGATCGGGCAGCTAAAGCTAATAGATAAGATTGTTATAGGATTAATTTTAGTGGCGGTTTATTCAGTATTTGCATTTTTATTTTTTCATGCTAATCGTCCTTATTTATCTTCAGGCAAGCCCAAAGTTTTGACAACAAAGTAACTTTTGGGCGATGAAACGCTGAAAGAGAAATAAATAGGAAATGATAGGCATAGCAAGTGAAATTTAAGAATAAAGCATATTTTTTGATTTTTTGATGGTTATAAAGTATCACTTTTAGCTCACTTATACCATGTTATTATTGATGTATCTTTAGTTATTTATTATGGTTAGGTAATTTTTTAGTACAGTCGAGTTTATTATCTCCATGTGTATCCCCACCCAAAATATTATATAATTAGCTGGTCCGTACAGCAATAAACAGTATTTTTACAGGTTTAAGTAGTTTCCCTTAGGCATCTTTTACTTTTTTCTGAAATTAGACAGATTTTTGTAGCTGTTTATTTTGTGCTTGATTTTTAAACTGTTTTTAGCTGGGAGCTTACCAGAACAACGATCCACGGTAAAACATCAAAAACCTCATATTGATACGTACCCTAGAGATCGTTCAGCCTAGAAGCTTTAAATCGAAGGTTTGAATGAGAGGAGGACATAGTCGTACTAAAAACTCAACATAAGCTATTTTTGCGAAGTAAGACCCTAGCTCTTCTAAAATTAGTCTTTTATTATTATGTAATTTTTGTACTTAGGCGAGTAAAGTAAAACAAATATTTTATTGTATCTATTCTGTACATTCTGTTAATTCTACTTGTTCACGAGCAGCAGCTTTTAATGAACCTAATTTAATGTACCTTTCATCAAGATTTGGTATGATGTCACTTTTTAACAGCCTATAATAAGCAGCATTCATTCTTTTTGTTTTTCTCCACCTCAGAATGGTTCTTTTAGATATAACGCACATAAGAGCCATATCATCCCAAGATACATCATGGCTAGTTTTAAAAACTACTAATAATTCCAAGATATCATCTAATAATTTTTGTCTAATCTGATGTTTTGGTGACATTTGTCATCATCTTACCATGTAGGGTAAAAAATCGCAAGTTTATTTAAATATATTTATTTTTATAAATGTTTGATAATTATTAGTTTATGTTAATTAAATATTTAATAAATAAACATTGTCAAAATGAGTCGTTTTTATATAAATGTATTATAGAAGGACGGAAAGATAGATTCGACCTTATTATTAATTGCTGTTAGGTAAGCACTGGTTACACTAACACACAAAAGGAGGGAAAATGGGTGAAAATGTGAGTAATGGTCTTTGGAGGGATTTAGATGAAAAAGGTAGAATTTTGTTCACTATGTTGCCGAATGGCGTACTCAAGAGCGTCATTTGTGGAGAATTTAGTCTACAGGAAACAAGGATTATTCTCTTTATAATTAGAATGAGTCTTGGGTTTAAAAGAGATGAAACTTGTTATCTTAGTTTAGAAGAATTTAATAAAGCGACTGGAATTTCTAAGAGTCATTTATCTAAAGTTTTACGAAAGCTATCTACTGGAGGGATTATATTAAAAGGAGCTAAAAATGGCAACAGGTATAGGTATGCTTATAATCTTTTGGGACACGGAATAAAAATGAAGCATTACAGAATGACCTATGATATTGACTCTTTGGGTGAGGAAGAGTACCTAATTGGTCACTTGGATTACAAATTTTGTAAAGGATCTGATAGTCGAAAATCTGTAATAGTTTATAAATCAAGTGGTTACGGTAAGATAGAAAAGAGCTATATAAAGAAGGATATAAACTATGATATAAAAAAAGATATACCTTCTTTGGCTTATAATTATTATGATATACCTGATGAGTTTGATAGTGAAATGACATTAAGTAATTCTATCTTTACCTTTGCTAAATATATAAGATTATACAGATCTAGAAAAAGAGATCCTAATGAGTTACTTATCTATTATTGGGTTCGTTTTGTGGATCCAAATGATGGTACAGGGATAATAGAAGAGAATGAGAGAACTTACAATCAGGCCAGCATGATTATTCAAAATCTTAAGAAAAAAGATGAAGAGAGCGTTAAAGGAGCCTTAGTAGTTTGATACCTATGCTTATGCTAAATTAAAAAAATAAAATAGAAGCACCAGGTAATGTTGAGTCATTAATGTTTTTGTTGTAGGTGCTCCAAATTAGGAGAGCCTCAACAATGAGTGTAGTTCTTGAAGGAAGAAGGTATGTAGGAATAGTAGAATTATCAAAGTATTTAGATTTAACTAAGGGTACGCTTTATGTATGGGTGTGCCATAGGAAAATTCCATACTTGAAGATTGGGGGTAGTCTTAAGTTCGATCTAATAGAGATTGAGAGGTGGTTACGAGAAAAAAGAATTAAGGAATTAGCTTGACTTCCGTCGGAAAACATGCTCCGATGGTGATTATCGATGCCAGACGGAAAATGATGTTGATAAACTTAAAATTATAGGAGAATACTATGAGTGTTTATTTAAGAAAAGGTAATTGGTGTATAGATTACTATGTGCATGGAGTACGGTATAGGGAAAAAATTGGTATGAGCAAAGTTCTTGCAGAAACTGTTTTGATGAAGCGTAAGGTTGAAATTGCTGAGGGTAAGTTTTTGGATAAAAAAAAGGAAGGAAAGATAAAGTTTGAAGATATGGCTGAAATGTATCTTAATTTACATGCTAAGCCCAACAAAAAGTCATGGCATTCTGATGTGGATCATATTAAGGTGCTTAAGAAGTTTTTTTCTGGTAAACGTCTTTCGACTATTACTACTATGGATATAGAGAAATTTAAGATTGAAAGATCTAAGAACGTATCACCGGCTTCAGTGAATAGAGCTTTAGCATGCCTTAAGTGTATGTTCAATAAAACAATAGGATGGGGTAAAACAGATGAAAACCCTGCTAGTAAAGTTAAGCTTTTTAAAGAGAATAATAAAAGAATTCGTTATCTAGAGCAAGAAGAGATGATTAAGCTATTAGCGAATTGCAAGGGAAATTTAAAAACATTAGTAATTCTAGCTCTTAATACGGGCATGAGAAAAGGTGAGATGCTTGGACTGAAGTGGAATGATATTGATTTTAAGCATAATATCATATTTTTATTAAATACTAAGAATAACGAAAAGAGAGAAATCCCTATGAATGAGCATACTAGGAATGCTCTTATTGGCGTGAGAAAACATCCTAAAAGCCAATTTATCTTCTATAATAGAAACGGAAATCCTCTAGGAGATATTAAGAAATCTTTCTTTACAGCTTGTAAAAAATCTGATATATTAAATTTTCGCTTTCATGACCTAAGACATACATTTGCGAGTCATTTGGTTATGAACGGTGTGGATTTAAATACGGTTAGAGAGCTACTTGGACATAAGTCTTTGCAGATGACTTTGAGGTATAGCCATCTATCCCAAAACCACAAAAAGAAAGCTGTCGATTTATTAGGTAGCAAGATAGACACTTTTTGGTCACCAGAGACTTTTGAGCTAAAAGCACCAGAACAACTAGTTTCTTTAACCGCTTGATATTATTTCAATTAAAGTATTGGGGCCCATAGCTCAGTCGGTTAGAGCAGTTGACTCATAATCAATTGGTCCGGGGTTCGAGTCCCTGTGGGCCCACAATATTATGGGCGCATAGCTCAGTTGGTTAGAGCGCTACATTCACATTGTAGAAGTCGTAGGTTCGAGTCCTATTGCGCCCATTATTAAATTAAATGGTGGCTCAGTTTCCGCCACAAATCGTGGCGGACCCGCCAATATTTTTGGCGGGGGTTACCTGCCTGTCGGCAGGGAGCGCCACATTCACATTGTGGATGTCAGAGGTTCGAGTCCTCTATCGCCCACCATTATTATCAGGAGATAAATTGGCGAACATGGATTTAAAAACACAGATTATTGGTTTGATCCGGCTACAGGAACTAGATAGCGAGATTTATATTTCAGGAAAAGAGAAAGCGGCTATTCCGCAGGCGATTGCGGCGTTGGAAGCGGCTTTTGAATTGAAAAAAGAGAATTTACTAGCCTTGGATAAGAAAGCTTTAGCTTTACAAGTTCAGCGCAAGGAAAGAGAACTAGAACTTGGGGTCAACACGGAAGCAGTAAAGAAGCTTTCCGGACAGCTCTTTTCTTTAAAGACGAACAAAGAATTTCAGGTCATGCAACAGCAGATTGCTGATACTAAAGCGGATGGGTCGGTAATTGAAGAAAAGATTTTGATGCTCTTTGAGGAAGCGGATCAGATTAAAGCATTGATCGATGCGGAAAATTTGAAATTAAAGGATGAGGAGAAAATATTTTTACAGCAAAAGAAAGAAGTGCAGTCGCGCAGTGATCAAATCGCTGACCGGTTAGCTCAATTGGATGCTCAAAGAAAACAGATCATCCCGGAGATTGATTCTAAAATGCTGCAGGAGTATGAAAGAATTTTGCATAGCCGGGAAGGCTTAGCGCTGGCAACGGTTAAGAATAATTCTTGCTCCGGATGCCATATGCTCGTGCCGCCCCAGGTGATTAATTTAATTAAAATGTATGAGCATATTATAACCTGTGAAGTTTGCAATCGCATTCTTTATATTAAAGAATGAGTCATCTAGATATTTACATTGACGGGGCAAGCAAGGGTAATCCCGGTCATAGCGGGGTGGGGATTGTAATTTATCGCGCGGGTTTACGGATTAAGAATATTTCGAATTATATCGGCATGGCGACGAATAATGTGGCGGAGTATACGGCTTTAATTTACGCGCTGGAAGAATCATTATTATTAAAAGCTAAAAGTTTGAATATTAATACGGATAGCCAGCTTTTAGCCAGGCAAATGAATAAAATTTATAAGGTGCGCCATGCTGGTATTATAAATCTTTATAATCGAGCGGTGCATCTTTTAACCGGTTTTGAAAAAGTTTTAATTAAGCATATTCCACGCCAGGAGAATAGCTTAGCCGATAAGCTGGCTACGCAAGCGGTTAAGGAAGCGCTCGGAAAGTTTTTGATCTAAGCAGGCAGAAGGTGGCTGCCCGTCATTATTTAGTGGCGGGAGGAAAGTCCGGGCTCCAGAGGATAACGTAACGGGTAATTACCGTCTCTTAACGCAAGTTAAGAAGGATTTTCGCCAGAGATTGGCGGGTCCGTCAGGATTAATGGCGGAAGAGCCACAGAGACGAGTATCTACGCAAGTGGAGAGGTGAAACGCGGTAATCTCTACGTGGAGCAAAGTAGAATAGGGGATAAGCGCTGATCCAGCGCGTTTTCCATTTCGATGGGAAGAAGTCCCGGGTAAACTGCTAAAGTTACCGCGGTAACGCGGCAATTGAGAGGAATAGCCACTAGTTGATGCCTGCCTAGCGGTAGGCATCAAGACAGAACCCGGCTTATTCTGCTTGCTTTAAATAAAAAAGTGAAATAACGTGTTCCCTGTTGCCTCAGGCTGGGGAAAAATGAGGAGGAAGTTATGTCGGGTCATTCAAAATGGAAGACGAATAAAGGTAAAAAAGGTATTGCGGATGCTAAGCGCGGCGCCACGTTTACTAAAATTATTAAAGAGCTCGTGGTAGTGGCCAGGGATGGAGGAGGAAATCCGGATTCTAATCCTCGGTTGCGTGCTATCATGGAAAAAGCTAAAAAAGCGAATATGCCCTCAGATAATGTGAAGATGGCCATTAAGCGGGGTACCGGCGAGCTTCCAGGCATAGTTTATGAGGCGGTAATGTATGAAGCTTATGGTCCGGGCGGGGTGGCTATTTTAATTGATTCGCTTACGGATAATAAAAATCGCTCTACCGCTGAGATTCGTAATATCATGTCTAAAAAAGGCGGCAACATGGCCGGGGCAGGTTCGGTAAGCTGGATGTTTACGCAAAAAGGCTACATTTCCGTGGCGAAAGAGAGCATTAAAGAAGATGAATTAATGAACATTGTTTTGGATGCCGGAGCGGAAGATATGAAGCATGAAGATGATCTTTATGAAATTTATAGCTCAATCCAGGATTTGGAGAAGGTAAAACAAGCGCTGGTCGATAAGGGGATTAAATGGGTGGATGCCGAGATGACCATGATTCCATCATCAACTGTTAAGGTCACCGGTCATGAGGCCAAACAGGTTTTATCATTGATTGAAACTTTGGAAGAGCATGACGATGTGCAGCAGGTATATGCAAATTTTGATATTCCGGATGAGATTTTTGATGAGGTGGCGGCTGAAGAATGATTATCGTCGGAATCGATCCGGCTTTAGCGGTGACCGGATACGGGGTAATTCAGGTTAATCAATTAAAGCTCACCTTGATTGAGGCGGGGATTATAAAAACTTTATCGACAAAGTCTCTGCCTGAGCGTTTAGATAAAATATATCGCGGAGTGGTTAAGTTAATTAACGACACTAAAGCAGATTGTTTGGTTCTGGAGAAAATATTTTCACATTATAAACATCCGGCGACGGCTTGTATCTTAGGTCAAGCCCGGGGCGTAATTTGTTTAGCGGCTTATAATTCGAAGGTGACTTTTTTTGAATATTCCGCAACGCGTATAAAAAAAGCCATTGTAGGAAAAGGCCTGGCTTCGAAGGCTCAGGTGCAGAAAATGGTGAGCCACAGTTTAGGATTAAAAACTTTAACTGCTTATATGGATGTCACTGACGCATTAGCGTTGGCGATTGCGCATAGTTATATTGAAAGAGTAAAAGTATGATCTCTAGAATTGCCGGGCGCGTAACGGAAAAAGGGTCAAATTATCTAGTTTTAGATTTACAAGGTTTAAGTTATGAGGTTTTTATTCCGACCTGTGTTGCCCAAGGGTTGGATGCTGCCATAGACTCTCAAGGGAAGATTTCTTTATTTACTTATCATTACTATCAAGTTGAGCAGGCTAAAAGCATTCCGATTTTAATTGGCTTTCTTAATCAGGTAGAAAAAGATTTTTTTGAAATATTTATCACTGTTTCGGGCATTGGCCCGCGGGCAGCCTTAAAGGCTTTAAATAAACCTATCTCGCTGATTGCCAGAGCCATCGACGAAGGGGATTTAGTTTTCTTAAAATCATTGCCGGGCATTGGCGAGCAAAGAGCTAAGGAAATTGTGGCTAAGCTTCAAAATAAGGTGGGTAGGTTCGGGTTGATGCAAGACCATGGGCATTTAGAAAAGACGCAGGATAAGAATATTGCGGATGAGGCCCTGGATGTTTTATTGCAATTGGAATATAAAAGAAGCGAGGCCTTGGGAATGATTAAGAAGGTTTTGGAGGTGAATCCGAAAGTAGTTACTACTGAAGAACTGTTAAATTTAGTTTATAAACAGAAAAAAGGCGGATAGATTAAGATGGAAGAAAATAATTTAAAATCAGCGGTGGAGGCATTAATTTTTGCTTCTGAAAAACCAATTACTGTGGAACAGCTAAAAAAGGTTTTAGGAGACCTGGATTCCGCAAGTGTGAATAAAATCGTCAAAGAGCTGCAAGATGAATACCAGGTGCAGAACAAAGGTTTGCGCATAGTTGAAATTGCCGGTGGATTTCAAATGATTACCAGCAGCGTTTTTGCCCCTTTTTTAAAGAAGCTTTTTAAAAACCGTTACAGCGATAGGTTGTCTAAGCCGGCTTTGGAATCTCTGGCGATTATTGCCTATAAGCAACCGCTGACCAGGAGTGAGATTGAATCTTTAAGAAATGTAAATGTTGATGGCGTTATGAAAAGCTTAACGGATAAAAATTTAATTCGTATCTGCGGAAGAAAAAAAGTTCCCGGGCGGCCGTTTGTTTATGGCACGACGCGTGAGTTTTTGGAGCACTTTGGATTAAAGACTTTGCAGGATTTGCCGAAAATGGAAGATTTTACGGTTTTAGCTCAAGAGAAAGAAGCCCAAGCGGATATTGAGCCGATTATGCAAGATGAGCTGGAGGTTAAAAATGAGCCTTAATAAATTGCGCAAGAAAATCGATTTGCTTGATCAGAAGTTAATTAGTTTGTTAAATTTACGGGCGGCGGCGACTAAAGATATCGGTAAGATTAAAATCAGCGCCGGTAAAAGTATCTATGTGCCGGAAAGAGAGATGCAGGTTTTAAATAGAATCTCAAGCTTAAATAAGGGGCCGTTAAAAAAGAGCGCCCTGGAGGCGATTTATCGGGAAGTAATGTCGGCAAGTTTGGCTTTAGAGAAACCGTTAAAGATTGCTTACCTTGGACCGAGCGCAAGCTTCACTAATCTTGCTTCGATTAAAAAATTCGGCTCTCAGGTTAGTTATGTTGCCTGCAATAGTATCAGTGAAGTTTTTTTAGAAGTAGAAAAGGCAAGCGCGGATTATGGGGTGGTGCCGATTGAAAATTCGATTGAAGGAGCGGTGAGCCATACCCTGGATGTTTTTGTGGATTCGGATTTAAAAATTTGTGCGCAAATTATTTTAGAGGTAACCCATAATTTGTTGGCCAACTGTGCTGGCAACAAGATCCGTAATGTTTATTCAAATCCCCAGGTTTTCGGTCAGTGCCGTATCTGGTTGCAAAAAAATTTACCGAATGCATCATTGGTGGATGTCTCCAGTACTACGCGCGCAGCTGAGCTGGCGAAAAAAGAAAAAAACAGCGCAGCGATTGCTTCGTTATTAGCTTCTCAGGTTTACGGGTTGAAGGTTTTGGCTAGCGGGATTCAGGACAGCGCGCATAATATTACACGTTTTCTGGTGGTTGGTAAAAATATCGCCCAGCGCACCGGTAAAGATAAAACCAGTCTACTTTTTTCGACTAAAGATCGGGTGGGGGCTTTATATGAAATGCTTTTGCCGTTTCGTAAATATAAAGTTAACCTTACCAAGATTGAATCCCGACCTTCAAAAAAAAAGGCCTGGGAGTATTATTTCTTTGTGGATATTTTGGGGCACCAGGATGACGTTTTAATTAAAAAGGCGTTGCAGGAACTAGAACGCAAATCTAGTTATTTGAAAATTTTAGGTTCCTATCCGATTGGAGAATAAATTGAAATTGAGTGCATTGATTCGTAAAAGTGTTTTGGCGGTTAATCCCTATGTTCCCGGTAAACCCATTGAGGAAACTAAACGCCAACTTGGGCTAAAAGAGGTAATTAAGTTAGCTTCCAATGAAAATTCCTGGGGAGCTTCTCCTAAAGCCGTAACGGCGATTAAAAAAGCTTTATCCGGTATTAATCGTTATCCGGATGCGCAGGGGTATTATTTAAAACAGCGCTTGGCTAAGTTTTTTGGCTTAGCTGGGGAAAATGTTGTTTTAGGCAATGGTTCTGATGAGCTCATTGATCTCTTGATTAAAACTTTTTTGGAAGCTGATGAAAACATAGTTACTTCTCAGGGCACATTTTTAGAATATGAGATCATTGCGCAAGTTAATGATCGTAAAGTTAAAAAGGCGCCGCTTAAAGATTTTAAATATGATTTGGATGCGATGTTAAAGTTGGTTGATAAAAAGACTAAATTAATTTTTATTGCTAATCCTAATAATCCGACCGGAACATATCTTTTTGCAAATGAAGTTGTTAAATTTATTAATGCTCTGCCGGAATCAGTGATTGTGGTTTTTGACGAGGCCTACGATACATTTATCGATGTCGATGATTATCCGGATTCGCTCAGTCTCTTGAGGAAGAATAAGCCGGTGGTTATCTTAAGGACATTTTCTAAGGCCTATGGTTTAGCGGGATTACGTTTAGGGTATGCGCTGGCCAGTTGCGAGTTAGTTGCTTATTTGGAGCGAGTACGCCAACCATTTAATGTTAATATTTTAGCGCAAATTGCCGGCGCAGCAGCTTTGGAAGATAAAGATTTTTTAGCTAAAACCCGTCGTTTGACCTTAGAAGGCAAAGACTTTATTTATCAGGGGTTGTCCAAAATGGGGTTAGCCTATGTGCCTTCGGCGGCGAATTTTATTTTAATTGATGTGCGTCGAGATAGTCAGGTGGTATTTGAGAGAATGCTCAAGCAGGGGGTGATTATCCGGGATATGCTCCAGTACGGGTTGAAAAATTTTATCCGGGTAACCATTGGCACTCAAAAAGAAAATCAGAAATTTTTAAGTGTTTTGGCCAAGGTGCTTAGGGAGAAAGAATAATGATTATTGTTTTAAAGCCACTTGCCAGTCCGGAGCAAATTGAGCATATTATTGAAAAAGTTAAGGCGCTTGGCTTAACGCCGCATGTATCTAAAGGATCAGAAAGAACGATTATCGGTGTAATCGGCCCGGAGGACGTTTTACGGGTCACGCCTTTAGAGGCTTTTCCGGGAGTAGAAAATGTTATTCCGGTTTTGGCGCCATTTCGATTGGTTTCTCGAGAGTTTAAAAAAGAGGACTCAATAATTGATCTGGGTAAAGGGGTTAAGATTGGCGGCAAAGAAATAGTAATTATGGCCGGGCCATGCACTATTGAAAATAAGGATAGCTTGTTTGAAATTGCTCAAGAGGTTAAAAAATCCGGAGCTACGGTTTTGCGCGGAGGCGCTTTTAAGCCGCGGAGTTCTCCCTATAGTTTTCAGGGTTTAGGTAAAGCCGGATTGCAGATGCTTAAAGAGGTGGGCGATGAACTGGGATTAGTTACGGTCAGCGAGGTTATGGACAGTCAGGATGTCGGATTGGTGGCTGACTATGTGGATGTTTTGCAAATTGGCTGCCGGAATATGCAAAATTTTAACCTTTTAAAAGAGGTAGGCGCGACTAAGAAACCCGTGCTTTTGAAGCGGGGAATGGCTTCGACGATTAAAGATATGCTCATGTCTGCGGAATATATATTAAGTGGCGGTAATTTTTCGGTAATTCTTTGTGAAAGAGGGATCCGTACTTTCGAAGATTCTACGCGGAATACTTTAGATATTAGTGCTGTGCCGG
>Ga0268283_1001536_pt1 | contig 11175 bp, 10 predicted proteins | sample saktaG_13_FD_190140 | JGI IMG/M metagenome (GOLD analysis project Ga0268283, IMG submission 190140) | Saline water microbial communities from Sakinaw Lake, British Columbia, Canada - sak_2013_06_06_36m | ecosystem: Environmental > Aquatic > Non-marine Saline and Alkaline > Saline ... | reverse complement strand
CATAACATGTCCACCATCAAGTGCAGGAATAGGTAATACATTCAAAATCGCCAACATGATTGAAAGAAATGCGGTGAGTCGCCAAAAGTTTTCCCAATCCCATGTGGCCGGGAAAATGCTACCAATGGTAATAAAACCACCTACCGATTCATAAGCTTTAACTTCCGGTGAGAAAAGTAATTTTAATTGTTTCAAATAATCACCAATGCCATTATACGCTTTTGCAATCCCAGCAGGTACCGCACTAATCAGGTTGTATTTTTTTTCTGATAAAGTAAAGTACTCAGAAAATGGTTTAACATAAACCCCTATCTGCCCTGATTCAGGAAGATTTACTTCTAGCACTAACGTATCAGCTCCTCGGAGAACTGTAATATTAATAATTTGATTTTTATATTTTTTTAGTTCATTTGCAAACTGATCGAAATAAGGTAAGCTTTGACCATTAATTCCTAATAGCTTATCATTAACTTTTATTCCTGCTGCTTGTCCTGCCGCATTTTTAGTAAAGCTTCCTGCTTCATAAGGGAAGCGCACGAAAAGAAAATCTGCCGTTTTTCGTTTAATCATTTTCCCAACAAATCCTTTTGGAATCTGAATATTCATAATTTCTCCATCGCGCTCAACCTGCACTGATTGTGCTTCATTGAGAATTAATGTAATTGGAATTTTAGAAAAATCTTCGACTGGCTCATTATCAATAGAAAGAAACTTATCTCCATTTTGTAATCCCATTTCCATTGCAATCGAATCGCAAACGATTCCATATTTATTAGCTTCGGAAGTGGGGAGATATTCTTCGCCCCAATAAGCAAGCATCACCACATAAATAGCAATTGCCAGTAATATGTTTACCGTTACTCCTCCCAGCATAATAATGAGTCGTTGCCAGGCTGGTTTTGATCTGAACTCGTAAGGCTGCGGTGGAAGTTTCATGGCCTCCTTATCCATCGATTCATCAATCATTCCTGATATTTTAACATACCCACCCAATGGAAGCCAGCCCATGCCGTATTCAGTTTCTCCTTTTCTAAACTTAAAAATTGAAAACCATGGATTGAAAAAGAGATAAAACTTTTCTACTCTGGTTTTAAATATTTTTGCGGTGATAAAATGACCAAATTCATGGAAGATTACCAAAATTGATAAACTCAATAATAATTGTAATATTTTTATTAGGACGTCCATTTAATATTTTTTTAGATACTTTTCACTAATTCTAATGTTGTTTTCCTTGCAATTTTGTCACTTTCTACCAAATCGCTATATGAAGGATTTTTTATAAAATCTACTTTAGCCATGCACTTTTCAATGATATCGGGCATTTGTAAAAACCCAATTCGGTCTTTCAAAAACAATGAAACCAAAATTTCATTTGAAGCATTGAGTATGCATGGCATATTTCCTCCCTGCTTTAATGCTTCAAAAGCGAGTGCAAGATTACGAAAAATTTTTAAATCAGGCTGTTGAAATGTTAATTGAGACTGTTTCATGAAATCGAGACGAGGGAAATTTGAATGAAATCGTTCGGGGTACGTAAGCGCATATTGTATTGGTAGTTTCATATCGGGCAATCCCATTTGTGCTTTGATTGACCCATCTTCGAATTGTACCATCGAATGGATAATTGATTGAGGATGAACTACAACATCAATCTGTTCTGCTTTCAAATCAAATAACCATTTTGCCTCAATCACCTCAAGTCCTTTATTCATTAATGAAGCCGAATCAATGGTTATTTTGCATCCCATTTCCCAATTAGGATGTGAAAGTGCTTGTTCTTTTTTTACGTTTTTTAGGAATTGTGCATCCTTACCTAAAAAGGGTCCACCGGAAGCGGTTAAATAAATTTTTTCGATGGGATTGCCAAATTCGCCAACAAGGCATTGGAAAATTGCAGAATGTTCTGAGTCAACCGGAATAATTCTGGATCTTGAATTTTTTAATAGCGATTGTATAAGTTCTCCCCCAACAACCAGGGTTTCTTTGTTTGCAAGTGCAATTTGTTTATTCGCTTTAATGGCTTGGATTGTAGGTTTTAATCCTGCATATCCAACTAATGCAATAATAACCTGATCGATGGTGTCCATCTCAACAACCTGTGATAAGGCTTCCTCACCGGCATAAACTTTTATAAATAAGGGATCAAGTGCATTAAAAACTTCATTGTAAAGTTTTTCGTTAGCGATAACTACAACATTCGGTTTGTATTTAATGGCCTGCTCAATCAGTAATTTGGCATTGTTTTGTGCAGTAATAACTTCAAGGGAGAATTTATCAGGGTAAGCATCAATTACTTCAAGAGATTGAGTTCCAATAGAACCGGTTGACCCTAAAACGGCAATTCTTTTCTTCATCCAATTATTCGTTAAAGGTCATATAGTCGAGCGGGTTGACCGGAGATCCACTGCGCCAGAGTTCAAAATGCAGATGTGGACCTGTCGATAATTCACCCGACTCACCAATAATGGCAATGGGATCACCTGCTTTCACAAAACTGCCCACTTTTTTGAGTAAAACAGAATTATGTTTATAAAATGAAATATAATTATTTTGATGTTGTATTGCGATAACATAGCCAGTTTCAACAGTCCAGTTCGAAAAAATCACCGTTCCGTCAAGGGTTGCTTTAATGGTTTCATTTTCCTTTGCAACAATATCAATTCCAAAATGATTTTCCGAAAGGGAGAAATTTGTGGTTACTATACCTTTTATGGGTGGAAAAAAAGTAAGATTTGCGGAGCTGTTTTCGTTATAAAGATTTTTATTGTCTTCAAAATAAATATTGTATTTAGTTTGATTTTCATAATCATCTCTAAAAATTGAGTCTTCAGCCGATCGACTGATGGTGATCGAATCATAATTAAGATGAGTCATATTTGCCGTGTCCTCAATCATTTCATCTATCATTGGGTTACCCTCAATGATGTTTTTTAAATTTCTAAAATAGATGTCTTTTTGTGCAAATGATCTCTCCAATGAGTCTGATTTATTTTGAAGATCATAAACTTGTTGATAAAGATCCAAATCTGTATATCCGGGAATATATTCTCTAAGTGGGGTTAATGAAATTAAAAGGGTAGTTAGTAAAATTAATAGAATTGTAGTAGAGCCAACTACAATAAAAACATTAAGTCTGGTAAGTCGTATAGATAGTCGTTCTTCAAAGGTGATGTCATTCATGATCACCAAGCGGTATTTATCTCTTAAACGATAATACCATTTATCTTTTTTATTATCTTCTCTAATTTGTGGCATAATACTTTCAGACTGACATGCCAAAGATACAAAATGTATTAAAGCTTCTCTTGAAATTGATAGTAGCTAATTGGAAAAAATAAAATATTTTTGTCAAATAAGAGTTATTACTCAAAAAGACCCTATTTTGAAATTATCTCGCATCAATAATTTTTATCTTTTTTTCTTTGGGATAGCCGTTATACTATTCCTTCAATCTTGTTCTGTGAAAAAGAATAATTTGGGCAATAGGGTATATCATAATATTACAGCTCATTACAATGCTTACTGGAATGGGAAAGAGAGTTACAACGAAGGATTGAAACAATTAAATTCTTCTCTGCGCAATAATTATTCTGAAATCTTACCTGTTTTTAATTACGGAACCGAACTGGATGCAAAAGCACTAAGCCCCTATATGGAAAGGGCTATTCAAAAATCCTCTGTTGTAATTCAACAGCACTCAATGCGGTTTAAAAATAAAGAATACAATCGTTGGGTTGATGATGCTTACCTGTTGCTTGGCAAGTCTTATTTTTATATGGGTGAATATGTGAGTGCACGCAGGACTTTTGAGTTCATGATCGATGAATTTAAATCTACTCCTGCCGAATACGAGGCAATGCTTTGGTTAGTAAGGACCTATAACAGAACTAAGCAATTTGAAAAGTCCGGACCATTATTAAAGCAATTTCAAGATTTAGTTGATTACGAAAAAGTTCCTTTAAGTCAGCAGCGTGAATTTCCATTGGTTTATGCTAGTTTTTACCTGCTTCAGGGGAAATATGCAGAATCAGTTGATTTTTTAAATAATGCCATAGAAATCAATAATGATAAACAACTGATTACCCGATTGAAGTTTATTTTGGCACAGGTTTATCAGAATCAGGGAAATTTGGAAGCTGCTTCCGAATTATTTTTAGAAGTTGTTCATCGCAACCCAGCATACGACATGGCTTTTAATGCAAGAATAAATATGGCTAAGAGTTATTATGCCGGTGCCGGTAATTCTGATGAGATCATACAATCTTTAGAAGTGCTGTTGAAAGATTCAAAAAACGAAGAGTTTCGTGATCAAATTTATCATGTTTTAGCCGAAGTAGCATTAAAAAAAGGTGATCAGTTGTCTGCGATCAATTATTTAATTCAGGCTGTTGCTTTAAGTTCAAATAATAATTTTCAGAAAGTTACCTCAAGTCTGACATTGGCTGATTTATATTTTAATAAAGGAATTTATAAAAATGCAAAGTTATATTATGATACAGCCATGCAGGTGGTGCCAATTGGATATCCTGATCAGCAAGCTTTGATTGATAGAACCAGAGTGCTGGTTTCATTGGTTGCACATTTAGAAACGATTCAACTGCAAGATTCTTTACAAAGAATATCACGTATGCCGGAAGAAGAGCGATTGGCAGTTGTTGATGCAATCATTTCAGAAATCACTTCTAAAGAAAAAATGGAACAAACAGCGCAGCGTGAGCAAATGCAAGACTTATCAATAGCAAGGCAACAGCAGAATGCATTCTCTCAAAATCAAGGGAGTGGGGCTTGGTATTTTTATAATCCGTCTACCCTCAGTTATGGATTTACAGAGTTTGTTAGCAAATGGGGGAGAAGACCGCTTGAAGACAATTGGCGACTTAGTCAAAAACAAGTTCAAAATATTGGCTTTTCTGAAAATGTAAGCCAGGCTGAAACTAGTGATGAAAAGAATTTGAAATCGCAAGGAAAAGCCATCTCTAAAGAGGACAGGAATTATTATCTGAAAGACATTCCTTTAAGTGAGACTCAGCTTCATGAATCGGATAATAAAATAATTGAGGCCTTATATCAATCGGCCATGCTTTTTAAGGAAGGACTGAAAGATACTACGCGTGCAATAGCGCAATTTGAAAGATTGATTGGACATTATCCTGATAATGAATTCATGCTTCAGGCATATTATTATTTACATAAACTTTATTTATCAACAGACCTCAATAAATCAAATTCTTATAAGCAACAACTTTTGAGTCAGTTTCCAAATAGCGATTACGCCAAAGTGATCATCAACCCTGATTATTTCAAGCAATTATCGGCACAAAAAAGCGAAATTGAGACTTTGTATTTTGACACTTATCAGGCTTATGAAAATGAACAATACTATGTAAGTATAACCCTTAGTGACCGGGCAATTGCAAATTATAGCGACTCCATATTAATTCCTAAGTTTGAATATATCCGGGCCCTTTCAATTGGACGGATAGAAGAAATAGATTCGCTCTTAATTAATATGAGGAGAATCATAGCTAAGTATCCAAGTAGTGAAGTTGTTCCGCTAGCTAAAAATTTAATTTCTTATCTGAATTCAACAAGCACTCAAACAGCTAGGGATTCGATAGCAACATTGGCTGTTGAAGAAGGAATTGTGGGTAATTTTAAATTTCATCCTGACACAACGCATCTTTACATTTTGATTATTAATACGGAACGTGTAAATTTGGAAGCAGTTAAACTAAGGTTGTCGGATTTTAACTTAAAGCGCACGTTTTCAAAGCCATTGACAATTGCAGATTTTGTCATTAGCGGAAATAGTAATTGGCTGGCAGTTATGGGTTTTGGAAACAAACAGGAAGCAAAGGATTATATTGACGAAATGAATAAAGACGAATATGTGCTTTCGATGTTCAACAAGGAGGAATACAGACATTTTGTGATTTCGGTCGATAATTATTCGATATTACTGCAGGATAAAAACATAGATGAATATTTAAGGTTTTATTATAAACATTATCAAACAACTAATTAGGCATGGCTAAGAATGGAATTGTTGAAGCTCCATCCAGAAACGCAATCGGAAATGGAACTATTATTAAAGGAGACATTGAATCCAACGGTGATTTTCGTATAGATGGTGAATTAACTGGAACTATTAGGACCAAAGGAAAGGTTGTGATCGGATCTACAGGAAAAATTGAGGGCGAAATATTTTGTCAGAATGCGGATGTTGAAGGCATTGCAAATGCAAATATGACTGTTTCGGATTTGTTAACACTCAAATCTACTGCCCGATTAAATGGTGATGTTTCAACCAGCAAGCTTGCTATTGAGCCGGGAGCGCAATTTTTAGGATCTTGTAAAATGGGTTCGAACGTTAAGAGCGGAATGAAATATCCTGTTAATGAGACTAAATTATAAGAAAAGGAATCTAAATGATAGCCTGAAGCTTTATTCAAGATATTCCAGTATTGCAGTTCAAATGTTGCTGATTATCTTAATTGGGGTCTTTGGCGGTATTAAAATTGACCAATGGATTGCGTGGGAATTTCCAATTTTTACAACTATTCTATCAGTTTTTGCAGTAATTTTGGCCATTTATATTGTCACAAAAGATTTAATAGGAAAAGGCAAATCCAAATCGAATTAAAACATGAAATAGCCATGATTAAAAGATCACCAACCGGAATGATTATATTCATTATGGCTATTCCATCTGACAATTAAAAACAAATTATAAACAGATGAAATTAGCATTTAATATATTTATCAAAAAATTAGTCATATTCACCTTCCTGATCGGATTAATGTCTTTTGTGGTAGGATATTTTATCCCAAAACAGTTTGTGACTCCGGCTATGCCTTATCTCCTTGTTTTTTTCTTTGCCATCACTGCTTTCACTTTTTATCTGGCATTAAACGCTTTTACGCAAAAAACTTCCCGTTATGCGAATTTTTTTATGATTTCAGTGTTTGCAAAGTTGCTGCTTTATGTTTCAATCATTATCATTTATGCATTTATTAACACAAGTGATATCATCAGTTTTATCTTCACCTTCTTTATCTTTTATATCTTTTTTACATCATTTGAAACCTTTGCAATTATAAAAGCTCAAAAGGCGAACCGATAAATGATAACTATAATAACACGTTTTAAAGGTCTGTTTTTTATAATGATGATTTTGCCATCAATCATTTGTGCGCAAAATTTAAATGAGAAGCATGTTAATTCAAAACTTAATCCTGATTACATTAAGGACTACAAGCATTTATTTACAACACGTTTTTACTTGTTAAGCGAAAGCGTGGGATTTAATATTACACCAAGTAATCAGGAAGTCCCACTTCGATATATGCCAAATAATGACATCAAAAATGGGCTTGCATTTTTTCATAAATGGTATGGTGTTGGACTTGCTGTCAATAATCCATTCGCAGGCAACGATGTTGCCATAAAAGGGAAAAGTAAAATTGTTGATCTGAGAGTAAATGCCTATGGACGTGCAGTTTCGGCTGAGCTAGCCTTGCAGGATTACCAAGGCTTTTTCTTAAAAAACATGCTTGACCAACCTGTTACCTGGAATCCAGAAAGTGCATACTTACTTCGCCCTGACATGCATATATTTTCTACAAGTGCGATCATGTATTATGTCGTTAATCATAAAAAACATTCATTCAGAGCGGCCTATATACAAAATGAGCGTCAGCTTAAAAGTTCTGGATCTCTTATCTTCATGCCTTCATTTGTTTATTTGAAATTGCAATCTGATTCAACACTAATCCCCGATTTTTACAGTTCAACTTATTTGGTACAGGATAATGAACACATTGAAGATGGAAAGTTTTTTACCTATGGAGTATCTCTCGGATATTCCTATACTTATGTATTCATTAAGAATTTTTATGTAAACCTTTCTTTAATCCCGGGAATATTTATGCAGAATTACGATTATAACTCAGAATTGGGATCAGATAAAGGGGCAAAGTTATCAGCCTTATGGCTTGGCAGGGCAGCATTTGGTTATAATTCAGATTTTATATATTTGGGTATCGGAGGAGTTCTTGGATTTAATCCCAGCAAATTAAATATTAGTCAAACAAATTTTAATTATGAAATGAATCAGATAAGAATTTGGATTGGAACCCGCTTTTAATTTTTTCATGAAAAATGAAAACGGATAAAATAAATAAGCATTAATTTCCTTCCTGAAAAAAATAACATTTACTTTTATAAAAAAAATTATGATTTTCATCACCAGACGAGAACGATTTAATGCTGCTCATCGACTTTTCAGGAATGAATACACTGATGAGCAAAACCTTGAGATTTTTGGAAAGTGTTCCAACCCCAATTGGCACGGACATAATTACATCCTATATGTCACTGTTAAAGGTGAAGTAAATCCTGAAACGGGTTTTTTGATCAATTTGAAAGAATTAAGTAAAGTGATAAACCAATATATAATTGAGAAGGTAGATCATAAAAACATTAATCTTGAAGTGGATTTTATGAAAGATAAACTTGCTTCGACTGAAAACTTAGCTATTGCAATTTGGAATGAATTGAAAATGCCGTTACAAAGATTAAATGCAATGCTTCATTCAGTTAAAATTTATGAATCTGAAAATAATATTGTTGAATATCAAGGGTCAAACAAATAACTTTGGCTCCTGAAAAATGATTGAAAATAATGGAAGAAAACGAAGGAAGATTAGGATACGAAAAAATTGAAAAACACGATCCAAAAGTTATTGAAGAATTAGCTGTTCATTATAAGAGAATATTAACTTTAATCGGAGAGAATCCTGACAGAGAAGGATTAATTGATACTCCTGTAAGAGTTGCAAAAGCAATTCAGTTTCTAACGCAAGGCTATGATCATGATCCTGTTGAAATATTACGATCTGCTAAGTTTAAGGAGGATTATCGGGAAATGGTCATCGTTAAAGACATCGAAATATATTCGCTTTGCGAACATCACATGATTCCTTTTATCGGGAAAGCGCATGTTGCTTACATTCCTAATGGATATATTACCGGTTTAAGTAAAATTGCCAGAGTAGTCGAGGCATATGCCAGAAGATTACAGGTGCAGGAAAGACTTACAACTCAAATTAAAAATGCCATTAATGATACCTTACATCCCTTAGGTGTGGCAGTTGTTATTGAGGCACGACATTTGTGTATGGCGATGAGAGGGGTTCAAAAGCAGAATTCTGTCACAACAACCTCTGATTTTATTGGCGCGTTTGAAAATGAAAAAACCCGCGCTGAATTTATTCACTTAATAGGATCAAAACTACATTAGTAGAAAAAAATATTTTTTATTTATTATGTAAATGGTAAAATTATGAACTTACAAAATAATACTTACGAAACAGCTAATCAGACTTATAAAGTGGGTGCTGTCGCATCTTCATTTATAGCAAATGTATTTTCATGGATGTTTTTGGCATTGGCCGTAACAGCTGTTACCTCGTACTTTTTTGCATCAAGCGAGAGCTTGATCAGTAGTATGATTAGTCTGGAAACAGGCAGAATGAATACGCTTGGGTGGGTTGTCACTTTGTCACCTTTCGCCTTTGTCATGATTATTACTTTTGGATTACAGCGACTCTCTTTTAGCACTTTATCATTCCTTTTCATCGTGTTTTCAATATTGATGGGAATGAGTTTGAGCTTTATTCTATTGGTTTATACGGCAAGCTCAGTTTTCCTGACATTTATTGTGACCTCGGCAACATTTGGAGTAATGGCGTTTCTGGGTTATACAACTAAAACCGATTTAACCAAATTCGGATCCTTGATGATGATGGGTTTATTTGGGATCATAATTGCCAGTGTCGCTAATTTCTTTATGCATAGCAGCACACTCGATTACATGATTAGCTTTATTGGTGTATTGGTGTTTACTGGGCTTACAGCCTATGATGTGCAAAAATTAAAACGTATTGGAAATGGTCAGGTTTATGGAGCTTTACCCAAAAGCAAACTTGTTATTTTGGGTGCATTAAATCTATATCTTGATTTTATAAATTTATTCCTATTTTTGCTTCGCTTTTTAGGTAACCGAAAATAAGGGTAAAAGAGAAGCATTAAAATTACTTATTATCTAATTAAATACTATGAAAGCGTTTGTATTCCCTGGACAGGGAGCTCAGTTTGTTGGAATGGGGAAAGATTTGTATGATAAATCTGTGCTCGCTAAAACCCTTTTTGAAAAGGCCAACGATATTTTAAAATTTCGAATTACAGATTTAATGTTTGATGGTACTGAAGAGGATTTGAAACAAACTAAAGTTACACAACCTGCGATTTTTCTGCATTCAGTTATTCTGGCAACAACAATGGGTGAAGATTTTAAACCGGATATGGTTGCAGGTCATTCGCTTGGTGAGTTTTCTGCATTGGTTGCAAACAAAACTTTATCATTTGAGGATGGCTTAAAACTCGTTTATGCCAGGGCAATGGCCATGCAAAAAGCCTGTGAAGCTCAACCCTCTACAATGGCAGCCATCATCGGTTTGGAAGATGCAATTGTTGAGGAAATATTATCGAAAATACATGAAGTGGTGGTGCCTGCCAATTACAATTGCCCAGGTCAACTTGTTATTTCTGGTACACATGAAGGCATTAATATAGCATGTGAGCGATTGAAAGAAGCGGGTGCTAAAAGAGCAATCGTGTTAAATGTAGGTGGAGCATTTCATTCCCCTTTAATGGAACCAGCCAGAGCAGAATTAGCATCTGCAATAAACGGAACAAAATTTAATAAAGGCATTTGTCCTATTTATCAAAATGTGACCGGACAATCAGTAGCTCAACCGGAAATTATAAAAACGAATCTGGTTTCTCAATTAACTGCACCGGTTAGATGGACTCAGATTATGAAAAACATACTGGCTGATGGTGCGAAAACTATTGTAGAAGTTGGCCCCGGAACCGTATTACAGGGTCTCTTTAAAAAAATGGATCGAAATATAAACACGTATAGTGCATAAGCTGAGATTTTAAAAAGTGCAAAGTTATTTGCACTTTTTTTTATTTGATTATTTGATTTATTAAGAATTATTAGCTCTATTCAATTAAGTGTTTCTGTATTTTTGTTGACTGTTACACTTGAAATGAAAAACGTAATATTTAGGCTCAGAAAAAATATCTATCACCGTTTAAACGCA
>Ga0268283_1001535_pt1 | contig 11194 bp, 9 predicted proteins | sample saktaG_13_FD_190140 | JGI IMG/M metagenome (GOLD analysis project Ga0268283, IMG submission 190140) | Saline water microbial communities from Sakinaw Lake, British Columbia, Canada - sak_2013_06_06_36m | ecosystem: Environmental > Aquatic > Non-marine Saline and Alkaline > Saline ... | reverse complement strand
TTTATGGCCGGTGTAAAAACTGCTGAATTAGATAAAACGGGGAGAATCCTAATCCCAAAAGATCTGATAAAATATGGAGAGATCAAGAGCGAAATCGTTCTGGCATCAGTAGTAAATAAAATTGAAATCTGGGATCGTGCGGAATATGAAAAAGCCGTGGATTATGATCCTGATGAATTTGCAAGTTTGGCTGAAGAAGTGATGGGTGATAATGAAACTGAATAAATTAATTAATGTACCACAATCCAGTATTACTACATGAGTGTATTGAAGGTTTGGCTATTCAACCGAATGGCCATTACGTTGATGCAACTTATGGGGGAGGTGGCCATTCTAAAGAAATATTGAAAAACTTAGTGAATGGAAAATTAATTGCCTTCGATCAGGATAAGGATTCAATCCAAAACAAAGCTGAAGATAGTAAACTCATTTTTATTCAGGCAAATTTCAGAGAGTTAAAAAAGCATTTGCAATTATTTCAGTTGCTGCCCGTAGATGGGATTTTAGCTGACTTAGGAGTTTCATCACACCAGATTGATACAGTAGAAAGAGGTTTCTCCACTCGTTTCGACGGGAAAATTGATATGCGAATGGATCAATCAATTGAAACTTCTGCTTTAGATATTTTAAATAGTTATTCATTGGAGGAATTAAGCACTGTTTTTAAAACTTATGGAGAACTAAAAAACTCAAAGCATATCGCAAAATTAATTGTTATTGGAAGAACAGAACACCCAATTTCAACAACAGTTGAATTGAAGAAAACCCTGGAACCATGCATGCCAAGAGGTAAAGAGAATAAGTTCCTTGCTCAACTTTATCAGGCATTACGAATAGAGGTTAATGATGAGTTGGGTGCTTTGAAAAATATGATGGAACAAGCAGCTGAAGTGCTTAAGCCGGGTGGCAGATTGGTAGTGATGTCATACCATTCATTGGAAGATCGATTGGTAAAGAATTTTATTAAGACAGGAAACTTTGAAGGAAAACTCGAAAAGGATTTTTTTGGAAATCCGATCACTTTGTTTCGCCAAATTTCAAGAAAGCCTGTAACGGCATCCAATGAGGAATTGAATTTAAATCCAAGATCACGAAGTGCAAAGCTTCGGATTGCTGAAAAGATATGATACAAAGAAATGAATTAAAAACGGATTCTAAATCAAGTTCAGCTGGTTCTTCAGCTAAAACTTCCTCTTTCCGTCGGACAATTCAAAGTATTCTGGGTGGGGGATTTTTAACAAAAGATGGAGTAGTAAACCAGTTGCCTTTTTTGCTTTATGCTACATTCTTAGCCATTCTTTATATCGGAAATATTTATTATGCAGAGAAAGATATTAGAGAATTCAATGCATTGAATAAAGAACTGAAAGAATTGAGATACGAATATATTACGAGTAAATCAAACTTGATGAATATTAGTAAGCAATCTGAAATTACAAAACGACTACTAGGAAGTGGTATAAAGGAATCTGTAGTTCCGCCCTATAAACTGGTATTAGTAAAATCTGAACTCAAAAATTAATTGAAGTTATGAACGACAAACGTGACATACTATGGCGGGTTTATTTGTTGTACATTTTTGTACTACTTGCCGGTATAGCCGTTATTGCTAAAGTCGTTCAAATTCAGGTTTATCAATCTGATAAGTTGCTCCAGAAAGCAGAGAAGCAAGAAATGCAATATGCAAGCTTAGAAGCAAATCGTGGGAATATATATTCTGACGATGGAAGATTGCTCGCAACTTCTGTACCCGTTTTTGAAATCAGGATGGATGTGGATTCGGAGTACATTTCAGATGATTTATTCAACTCAGAAGTAGATTCTTTGGCTTTATGTCTTTCAAAATTGTTTGGTGATAATTCAAAACAATCGTATAAAAATAAGTTGCAAAAAGCCCGTAAAGATGGTAATCGATATTATTTACTAAATCGGAATGTAACTTATGAGCAATTAAAAGAGCTGCGAACATACCCAATTTTAAGAAGAGGTAAATACCTTGGTGGCTTAATCTCAATTTCAAATACTACAAGGAAAATGCCTTTTGGCAATCTGGCTAAACGTACCATTGGTTATCAGAACAAAGAAGAAAAATTATTTGTTGGTTTAGAGGGTGCATACGCCGATCATATTGAAGGAATACAAGGTCAGCAATTACAAAGGAGGATAAATAATGGAGATTGGATTCCGTTAAACGATGAAAATGACATTCTTCCGGTTGACGGCAAAGATATTTTTACTTCTATAGATGTAGATATTCAAGATGTTGCAGAAAATGCATTATATCAGCATTTAGTTGAACATGGCGCTTATCAGGGCTGTGCAGTGTTAATGGAGACAAAAACCGGATTTATTAAGGCGATTGCGAATCTGCGCTATGAACCTTCCACAGGAACTTATGAAGAATCTTATAATTACGCTATTGCCGAAAATGTAGAGCCTGGGTCAACATTCAAATTGGCTTCTATGATTGCGGCTTTGGAATCTGGAAAAGTAAAGTTGGATGATTACGTTGAAACAGGTGAAGGATGGGTGAAGTATTATGATCGGATTATGAAAGATGATCATAAGATGGGGGACGGTAGAATTACCGTTCGTGAAGCATTCGAAAAATCATCAAATGTTGGGATATCAAAAGTTATTACTAAAATATTTGAAGACAATCCTCAGAAATTTGTTGATTATATAACTAAAATGTCAATCAATGAACCTTTGGGTTTAGATATTTTAGGAGAAGGAAAACCATATATTAAAAGCCCGAAAGATAAAAGTAATTGGTATGGTACCTCATTACCCTGGATGTCGATTGGATACGAACTAACCCTGACACCTCTTCAAACCCTGACTTATTACAATGCAGTTGCAAATAATGGCGTGATGGTTAAACCTCAATTTGTAATGGCTATACGTCAGGAAAATCAGGTATTAAAAACTTTTGAGCCCATTGTGATCAATAAATCAATTTGCTCGCAACGAACTATTGATTCGGTTAAAGCATTGCTGGAAGGAGTTGTTTTAAGAGGAACCGGAAGTGTTGAATTCGAAAACATAAAATATAAAGTGGCAGGGAAAACAGGTACTGCGCAGATTGCCAGAGGTAAGAGTGGATATAATAAGACGGATTACAATGCATCCTTTGTTGGTTATTTCCCGGCTGATAATCCACAGTACTCATGCATCATTGTTGTAAATAATCCTTCAAAAGGAAAGATATATGGAAGTTTAGTAGCGGCTCCAGTTTTCAAAGAAATAGCGGATAAAATCGTGGCAACACAATTGGAAAATCAATTGGGTGCACCAAGTTTGCAAGCAAAAGTGCTTCTTCCTGAAGAAATTAAAGGTGAGAATTCAGATTTCAAAATACTTTATCAGGCACTTGCCTATCCGATAAAAACGATTTCTGATAGCAGTTGGGTTATTTCCCAACCAAAAGAAAGACTTATTGAAATAAGCAAAATAGATGTTACAGAAGGGGTGATCCCTGATGTTAGTGGAATGGGTGTTAGAGATGCCGTTTATTTATTAGAAAGCTTAGGTGTCCAAACACAAGTGATTGGAAGGGGAACTGTTTCAAGTCAATCTATTAGTGCCGGAACAAAAATTTTAAGCGGAATGAAAATAGTATTAAACCTGTCAAGCTAAGCATATTGAGGAATTTAATCGACATATCGGGCAGTTTGCAAATAGAGCAATTGATTGGATCCAATGATCTTCAAATCAAAGAAATTATTTTTGATTCAAGGAGGGTCACAAAAGGGTCTTTATTTGTTGCTCAAGCCGGAACAAATGTGGATGGTCATCAGTTTACTGATCTGGCCATTCAACAAGGTGCTGTTGCTGTTGTTTGTGAGCAAATCCCTGATATCATTAATAATTCCGTTTGTTATATTAAAGTTCCTGATTCGAAAAAAGCATTGGGAATATTAGCCGCTGAGTTTTACGATCATCCTTCTGAAAAACTAAAATTGATAGGAATAACAGGAACAAATGGCAAGACCACAATAGTTACTTTACTTCATGATTTATTCTCAAAGTTAGGCTATAAAACAGGATTGCTCTCTACCATCGAAAATAAAATTGGACAAGAGTGCATTGCCTCTACACATACAACCCCGGATACGGTTCAACTCAATCAGCTGCTTGATAAGATGGTAAAAGCAAGTGTGGAGTTTTGTTTTATGGAAGTTAGTTCTCATGCGGTGGATCAAGAGCGTATTTATGGACTTCATTTTACTGGAGGTGTTTTTACCAATCTTTCGCACGATCATTTGGATTATCATCTGACTTTTGATGAATATTTAAAAGCTAAAAAGAAATTTTTCGATCAATTACCTAGCTCTTCATTTGCACTTAGTAATACCGATGATAAGCGTGGACAAATTATGCTGCAAAATACCAAGGCAGATAAATTTACTTATGGTTTGAGGGGTATTGCAGATTTTAATACAAAAATTATCACCAATCAATTTGATGGATTGGAACTGGAAATTGAGAATCATTCTGTATGGTTTAAGTTAATAGGGAAATTTAATGCTTACAATCTACTCGCTGTTTATGCCACCGCAGTTTTATTAGGTGAGGATAAATTAAAGGTGCTCACTTTGATGAGCAATATGCAAGCTGCCGAAGGACGATTTGATCAAATCCGATCTGAAAATAATATAAATATTATTATCGATTACGCTCACACACCTGATGCTTTAGAGAATGTTTTGAAAACGATTGCTTCGATCCGGACCGGAAATGAACAACTTATTACAGTGATTGGAACAGGAGGAAATCGTGATAAGCTGAAACGACCAATCATGGCGCAAATTGCTTGCAACAATAGTGATCGTGTCATTCTTACCTCTGATAATCCACGTGATGAAGATCCTGATCAAATCATTGAAGATATGAAAGCCGGACTTGATTCAGTTCAATTAAGAAAAGCTTTATCGATAACGAATAGAAGAGAAGCAATAAAAACTGCGATCGCGTTTGCGAAAGATGGCGATATCATTTTATTAGCAGGTAAAGGCCACGAGAAATATCAAATTATTAAAGGTGAAAAATTGCCTTTCGATGAAAAAGAGATTGTTAAGCAATTATTAATGAATTAATAAGACGGAAATTATGCTTTATTATTTATTCAATTATCTCGATCAACATTTCAACTTCCCTGGTGCAGGGGTATTTCAGTATATCTCTTTTCGGGCGGCAATGGCTATTATTACATCTCTCGTAATTTCACTGCTTTTCGGTAAGCGATTGATAAATGTACTTGTTAAAAAGCAGGTTGGCGAATCGATCAGGGATTTGGGTTTAGAAGGGCAAATTGAAAAACAAGGTACGCCAACAATGGGAGGATTGATCATTATTGGAGCAGTTTTAATCCCTACTCTTTTATTTGTAAAACTTGATAATATTTATGTGTTGTTATTGATTTTTACGACTATCTGGTTGGGTGGAATTGGATTATTGGATGATTATATAAAAGTATTCAGGAAAGATAAAAAAGGACTGGCAGGTAGATTTAAGGTATTAGCGCAAATTATTTTAGGATTGGTAGTTGGCTCGGTTATGTATTTTAACGATTCCATCGTTATTCGGGAAAAAATTAGTGCCGAAAAGGCCATTTTTCAAGGGATAAGCCTGAGTGATGCCAAAGCAAATTTTGAACTAGATGCTGTAAAATCAACCAAAACAAGTATCCCATTTGTTAAAAATAATGAGTTTGATTATTCCATTTTAATATCGTGGATGGGCAAAGATTATTCAAGCTTAGCTTACCTGATTTTTATTCCTATTGTAATTCTCATAATTATGGCAGTCTCAAATGGTGCCAATTTAACAGATGGGATGGATGGATTAGCAACCGGAACTTCAGCAATAATTGGGGCTACGCTTGCAATCTTGACCTGGGTTTCAGGAAATATCGTATTCGCCAATTACCTAAACATAATGTACATCCCCAATTTAGGGGAGTTAACCATTTATATCAGTGCGTTTGTTGGAGCATGCATAGGTTTTCTTTGGTACAATTCTTATCCAGCCCAAGTATTTATGGGCGATACCGGAAGTTTGACCATTGGTGGGATTATCGCTGTAATTGCCATTATCATTCGAAAAGAATTATTGATCCCAATTTTATGCGGAATTTTTGTTGCTGAGAACCTATCGGTTGTACTTCAGGTAAGTTATTTCAAGTATACCAAAAAGAAGTCTGGGATTGGGAAACGCATTTTTAAAATGTCGCCACTTCATCATCACTTTCAGGTACTGGGTTATTCTGAGCCAAAAATTGTTCAGCGATTTTTTATCGTTGGAATCATGCTCGCTGTATTTACGATTGTTACGCTTAAACTTAGATAATAGATTGAATAAATAGAATTTTTATACATACTCAAAATAATTTAATATGACTCTAGAAGAATTAGCATTACAGGGTAAGCAAAGAGCTTACAAATCAATGGCAGCAGGAATAAACTCTAAATTGATTGGTATTCGGAAGGAGTCAATTAAAAAATGTCTGACTGATTTTCAAAATGTCGAACATCGTCTTGAGTTTGTAGCTTCCATAAGCGAGATCGAATTTGTGAACGATTCAAAAGCCACAAATGTAAATTCAAGTTGGTATGCACTCGAATGTATGCAGAACAAAGTTGTTTGGATTGCAGGAGGAATTGATAAAGATAATGATTATGAAATATTGAAAACCTTGGTTCGCAATAAAGTTAAAGCGATTGTTTGTTTGGGATTGGATAACTCAAAAATTCATGAAGCATTTGCCGGAGAAGTTGAAACAATTCTTGATACGCAATCGATCACTGAAGCAGTTAATATTTCATATCAACTTGCTAAAAGAGGTGATTCCGTGCTTTTTTCACCGGCTTGTGCAAGCTTCGATTTATTCGAAAATTATGAGGATAGAGGCAACCAATTTAAACAAGCCGTTAGTGGGTTATAAAAATAAGAAATAGCTGAGATGTCAAGTTTTGCAAGTAAGATAAAAGGGGATAAAGTAATTTGGGCGGTAGTAATACTATTGTCTGTGTTTTCTTTATTGGCCGTTTATAGCTCTTCGGGCACGCTGGCTTATAAATACAAAGGTGGTAATACCGAGTATTATATGATCAAGCATTTGATGATACTTGCTTTTGGTTTTGGACTCATGTATCTGGCTCACTTAGTAAATTATGCTTATTACTCCAGGATTTTCCAAATTGTTCTTTTTATCGCAGTTCCCTTACTTGCACTAACCTTGGTAGTTGGAATAGATTTGAATGACGCAAAACGCGTACTGCCCTTACCTTTTAATTTAAGTTTTCAAACATCCGATTTGGCCAAACTTACATTAATCGTATATCTGGCGCGCCTTCTGACAAAAAAACAAGATCAAATCAAGGATTTTAAATCAGCTTTTGTACCCTTAATGTTGCCCATTTTAATTGTTTGTGGATTAATCTTGCCTTCTAATTTTTCAACCGCTGCATTACTGTTTGTCACTTGTTTAGTGTTGATGTTTATTGGAAGGGTAAACATGACTTATATTTTATCTCTCGTCATGATTGGGGTAGTAATCTTGACTGTTTTCATCTATATTCTTTACAATTCTTCCGGAGAAAAACAGGGTCGGATGTGGACCTGGAAAAACCGTATAGAAAACTTCATTTCTTCGGATGGTGGTGGTGAGAGTAATTATCAGGTTGATCAATCTAAAATAGCAATTGCATCAGGCGGATTTATAGGTAAAGGGCCTGGAAACAGTACCCAACGAAATTTTTTACCCCATCCGTATTCTGATTTTATTTTTGCCATCATTATTGAGGAATATGGATTGGTCGGGGCAAGCATCATTGTTTTGTTATATATGATTTTATTTTACAGAGCGGTGAAAATTGTGACGATAATCCCCAAGAAATTTGGGGCATTTTTAACCATTGGAGTTGCTTTCAATCTGGTTTTTCAGGCATTAATAAATATGGGAGTTGCAGTCGATTTGTTACCGGTTACAGGTCAGCCGTTGCCATTGGTTAGTATGGGTGGAACTTCAATTTGGTTTACGAGTTTATCCATCGGTATTATTTTAAGTGTGAGTAAAGAAATTAATTTAACAGGAAAAATAGATAAACAACAAGAAAATGTTGCGAGCTAATCCTAAAATAATCATCAGCGGAGGTGGAACCGGGGGGCATATTTTCCCGGCAATAGCTATTGCTAAGGCATTGATGAAAAGGGTGGACTCTGCTGAAATTTTATTTGTTGGCGCCCAAGGAAGAATGGAAATGGAACGGGTTCCATTGGCCGGGTTTCAAATTGAAGGATTATGGATTAGTGGACTACAACGCAGGATAACAATCAAGAATTTACTTTTCCCGATAAAACTGCTTTTTAGTTTGTTCAAAGCACAGCAAATTATCAAGAGATTTAAACCTGATATCGTAATTGGAGTGGGTGGTTATGCCAGTGGGCCAACACTACGCATGGCAATGCGACAGAAAGTGCCAACCCTGATTCAGGAGCAAAATTCATATCCGGGAATTACCAACAGACTTCTGGCTAAAAAAGTAAATTCAATTTGTGTGGCCTATGATCACACGGATAAATATTTCCCGAAGGATAAAATTGTCAAAACAGGAAATCCAGTTAGGCAAGAGTTGGTGGATGTTTCAGGAAAGCGAGAGCTGGGACGTGAATTTTTTAATCTGGATTCACGACAGGTTGTTCTTGTGGTTGGTGGAAGTCAGGGTGCAATTGCGATTAATAAAAGTATTGAAAATCTATTGCCCGAAATTATAAAAAATGATTTGCAATTAATATGGCAAACCGGCACCTTGTTTTATGATCAGGCACTTAAAAATGCAAACGACCAAATTAAAGTTTTCAAGTTCATCGACAGTATGGATTTAGCTTATGCTGTTGCTGACATTGTGATTTCACGGGCGGGTGCTATTGCCATTTCAGAATTGTGTTTGGTAAAGAAACCAGTAATATTTATTCCGCTTCCATCAGCAGCAGAAGATCATCAAACTAAAAATGCAATGGCATTGGTGGAACTTGAAGCTGCTTTAATGATTAAGGAAATAAATATTGGAGAAGAACTAGGTCCAATGCTAAAAGATTTATCAAGTAATAAAGAGCTTCAACATAAGCTCACAACGAATATTGGAAAACTAGCAATACCTAATGCAAGTGAAATGATCGTTGACGAAATTATGAAACTGTTAAGCAACAAAAATTAATTATGAATTTAAACGAGCTGAAACATATCTATTTTATTGGCATCGGAGGCATTGGAATGAGTGCCCTGGCTCGTTACTTTATGCAAAAAGGCATGATGGTTAGTGGTTATGATAAAACTGAAACCAAGCTCACAAAAATACTTGAAGAAGAAGGAATTCATATAACTTTTAAGGATGAAGTAGCAGAAATCCCTGAATTAATTGATTTAGTTGTTTATACTCCTGCAATACCCAGCGATCACAAACAGTTTAATTATTTCAAAAAGATTAAAACTCCAATTCTTAAACGATCCGCATTGCTCGGAGAGCTTAGCAAAAATAAATATACCATTGCCATTGCAGGAACCCACGGCAAAACTACGATTACTTCTTTGGTTGCGCATATTTTTATGACTGCCGGTATAAAAATTTCGGCTTTTGTTGGCGGAATTACAAAGAATTATAATACGAATTTTATTGGATCTGCTGATGCAGAAGTTGTCATTGCCGAGGCCGATGAATACGATCGTTCATTTTTAACTTTAAGCCCGGATATCAGTCTGATCAGTTCAATGGATGCGGACCATCTGGATATTTATCATAATAAAATGCAGTTGGTTGAATCCTTTAAATTATTTTCTGAGCAGGGTATGCCAAATTCGCAATTAATTGTAAATCATCGATTAAAGTCAGAGTTGGGATCTGAAAAATGTTTCACATACAATTTGGATAGTAGAGCTGATTTTTACGGTTATGACATTCAAATTGTAAATGCTGCGTACGAATTTAATATTCATACAAACGAAGGGATTTTAAACGACCTTCAATTCATGATACCGGGAAGACATAATCTTGAAAATGTGATTGCAGCAGTATCAGTCGCCAAATTATATGGGATCAAAGATCAGTTTATCAAGGAAGCTCTCAAGACATATAAAGGTGTTGAACGTCGTTTCGATATTCTAGTAAATCGACCAGACTGTGTTTATATTGATGATTATGCGCATCATCCGGAAGAATTGAGAGCTTGCATTCAGGCAGTTCGAGAGTTCTATCCTGAGCAAAAGATCACAGGCATATTTCAACCGCATTTGTTTTCGCGCACACGCGATTTTGCTGATGAATTTGCAAGAAGTTTGGAGCTGCTCGACGAACTCATTCTGCTCGAAATTTATCCGGCACGTGAAAAGCCAATTGAGGGAATAGACGCTTCTTTTTTATTAGACAAAGTGAATTTGAAAAACAAATATTTGTTTACAAATGAGGAGGTTGTAAGTTATATATCGACTTCTAAACCAAAAATATTACTGACGGTTGGTGCAGGAGATATTGATAAATTGGTTCAACCTATAAAGGAACTATTAATATGAAACGAATTCTTAAAATATTAGCCGGAATTATCGCCGCTTGCGGAGTGATAGTGCTGATCTATGTCGTTTCATTAAAGCAGGAAGAGGTGAAATGCATTGGCATGCGAATTAGTATTCACTATCCCGAACAGGATGTTTTTATTGAGAAGCGTGAAATTGAGGAACTTGTTAAGACAACCTATGGTGATATTTATTCGGTTGCAATCAATGTAATTAGTACAGAAAAGCTTGAAAATTTGTTTTTACAAAATCCTTATGTCAGAACCGCCAATGTTTATGCAAATATTCAAGGTGAAATAATTATAGATATTGAACAAAGGCAGCCAATTTTCCGACTCGAAATGCCAAGAGGAAGTTTTTATGTCGACAATAATGGGAGCTATATGCCATTAAGTCCGCAGTATGTTTCGCGGTTGGTAATTGTAAGTGGCTATTTAAAAAGTATAGATATAAATAATGAAGATGGATTAAATCTGAATAATCAAGTTGAGAATCCAGATATAGCACCTATTGTGGAATTGGTTAAGTTCATCCGAAAAGATAGCTTTTTGAGTGCCTTAATTGAGCAAATTTATGTAAACAAAGAAAAAGAAATTGAACTCATCCCCAAACTGGGTAAGCAAT
>Ga0268283_1001534_pt1 | contig 11197 bp, 5 predicted proteins | sample saktaG_13_FD_190140 | JGI IMG/M metagenome (GOLD analysis project Ga0268283, IMG submission 190140) | Saline water microbial communities from Sakinaw Lake, British Columbia, Canada - sak_2013_06_06_36m | ecosystem: Environmental > Aquatic > Non-marine Saline and Alkaline > Saline ... | reverse complement strand
CCAAGGCGCGGGCATTACCGGGGTTGGTTTCCTGATGCAATACGCGGGAGGCATGGGCATACAGCACCGGGTCGGATTTGACCTGCTCGAACGACGGCAGGCGGATCACCGTCCGCTCGCGGTTTGTCTTGGCGGTGATGCGGTTGAAATGGATTGGTTTCTCAGAGGCATTGTTGGCGCATGGGGGTGGGCCCGAAGTGGCGCTGACTGTAGGGGCGAATTCATTCGCCTTGCCGCCTAATTTTTGTTGGACGAATGAATTCGCCCCTACAGAGGGGGATTCCGCATAAGGATCGATCTGCGGGGCCAGTTCGCCGGGTTCGTCAACGGAAGTGGAGTCCAATTCCGTCCAGCCTTGGGGAAGTTCCTTGCGCAGAAAAGCCGTACCCCGAATGTCGGTCAACTGGGAAACCGGTTCCCCCGCCGCCAGCCGATGCGCAATTTCGACGACTTGGCGTTCACCGTTGCCATACACCAGCAAGTCGCCCTTGGCGTCCAGCAGCACGGAACGGCGCACTTGGTCCGACCAATAGTCAAAGTGGGCGATGCGGCGCAGGCTGGACTCGATGCCGCCCAAAATCACCGGGACATCGTTAAACGCCTCGCGGCAACGTTGGGCATACACAGTGACACAGTGATCGGGCCGCTTGCCCGCCTCGCCGCCTGGGGTGTAGGCGTCATTGGAGCGGATGCGGCGGTCGGAGGTGTAGCGGTTCACCATGGAATCCATGTTTCCGCCGGTCACGCCCCAAAAAAGATTGGGCCGTCCCAGCCGTTTGAAGTCGGCCGCCGAAGTCCAGTCGGGTTGGGAAATAATGCCGACGCGGAACCCTTGGGCCTCCAGCAAGCGCCCCACCAAAGCCATGCCGAAGCTGGGATGGTCGACATAAGCATCGCCGGTCACTAAAATAATATCGCAGCAATCCCAGCCCAAGGCATCCATTTCTTCGCGTGACACGGGCAGTTGCGGGGCGATGCCAAAGCGTGAAGCCCAGTATTTTCGCCGGGAAAAAAGCGCGGGAGCGGTATGCATGGTCATGGGCCTGGGGCAGGAAATCAAAACATATTTTATGTCATTTGGGCCGTCATTAAAATTTTACGTTCATAAGACTTGGATATTGTCGCAAAAACTCCTATCCTAATGGGTTGTAACCGAGAGGGTTACCGCACCCGCAACCTAAAAAAATGAACACATCCACAGCACTCTTTCAGGATTCTTCCGCCTTCTCCGAGGGAAATGCCCGTTTCGTCGAGGATCTCTACGAAAAATACCTTCGTGACCCTAACTCCGTCGATCCCTCATGGGTCAAGGAGTTCGCCAAGCTTGGGGTCGCCGTGCCCGACCCCCCGTTGCGGCTGGCCTCAGTGCCACCCGCGCCCACCGCAGTCGGGTTGGAACTGAGCATGCGCAAGCAGGCCGCTGTTGCCAGGCTAATCGACCATTACCGCATGAGAGGGCATCAGGCTGCGGATAACAATCCGTTGAAGCTCGGTGGGGTGCCGCGCATCCGCGATCTCGATCCCCGCAGCTATGGGCTGACCGAACAGGACATGGACACCCCGTTCTTCGTCGATATCCTGACAAGCACGGAGCAACGCCCGTTGCGCCAAATCATCGCCGATCTGCACGCGGTCTATTGCGGCAGCACAGGTTTCGAATATACCCACATCGTCGATACGGAAGTCCGTGAATGGATTCAGGACCGAGTGGAATCATCCAAAGGAAGGCCCGAACTCAGCCCGGAGAGAAAGCGTTGGTTGTTGAGAATGCTTACCGCCGGCGAAAGCATGGAAAAATACCTGCATCGCAAATATGTCGGTCAAAAGCGTTTTTCCCTGGAGGGTGGCGAGAGCCTTATCCCCCTGCTGGACGAATTGATCCAAAATGCCGGGGCGAAGGGTGTCAAAGAAATCGTCATCGGCATGGCACATCGCGGCCGGCTCAATGTGCTGGTCAACATCCTCGGCAAGAAACCGGAACTGTTGTTCCTTGAGTTCGAGGAAAGCGGCGGTGCCGAACCTATCCCCGGCGGTGCGGGTGACGTGAAATATCACCTTGGTTTTTCCTCCGACGTGCAAACGCCCGGCGGCCCCGTGCATCTTGCCCTCGCCTTCAACCCATCGCATCTGGAAAGCGTCAATTCGGTGGTGGAAGGCTCGGTGCGGGCCCGCCAAGACCGTTTCGGGCGTGATGGCGAATCGGGGGTGTTGGCGGTGGTCATTCATGGCGATGCCGCCTTTGCGGGCCAGGGCGTGGTGATGGAAACGCTCAATATGTCGGAAACCCCGGCCTATACGACGGGGGGAACGGTCCACGTGGTCATCAACAACCAGATCGGTTTCACCATCAGCAACCCGTTTGAAGCCCGTTCCACGTTGTATTGCACCGACGTGGCCAACATGGTGCAGGCCCCCGTGTTCCATGTGAATGGCGACGACCCGGAAGCGGTGCTGCATGTCACCTTGCTGGCCTTGGATTTCCGCATGAAGTTCAAGCGCGACGTGGTCATCGACCTCATCTGCTTCCGCCGCCATGGCCATAATGAAGTGGACGAACCCGCCGTCACCCAACCCTTGATGTACCGCTTCATTCGCAACCATCCCGGCGTTCCAAAACTTTATTCGGACCGACTGGCCAAAGAGGGCGTGGTCGATGCCGGGGAGTCGGCGCGGATGGATGCGGAATGCCAAAATTTGCTGGGCCAGGGCGAGCCAATCACCCGCCCAACCTTGCGTGACGCCTCCAATTACGCCAAGACCCGATGGGACCATTATCTTGGCAAAGTCTGGAACCAGACTTGTGACACCACCCTGCCGGTGGAGTCCCTGTGCGAAATAGCGGCGGCAATGCTACGTCTGCCCCCGGGGTTCAAACTTCACTCGCGCACTGCGGCCATCATGGAGGCCCGCCATAAAATGGCGACCGGGGAGCAAATGTTGGATTGGGGCTTTGCGGAAAACCTGGCCTACGCCACCTTGCTCCATGAAGGCCGGGACATCCGCATGTCCGGGCAGGATGTGGGGCGCGGGACTTTTTTCCATCGCCATGCCATCGTCTACGATCAGAACACCGGCGAAGCGTTGATCCCTTTGCAAAATCTTTCAGACAAACAGGGAAGCTTCCAGATTTACGACTCGCTGCTGTCGGAGGAAGGCGTGCTTGGCTTTGAATATGGCTATAGCTCCACAGAGCCGGAAACCTTGGTGATCTGGGAGGCACAATTCGGTGACTTCGCCAACGGTGCCCAAGTGATGATCGACCAGTTCATCACGTCCGGGGAAACCAAGTGGGGCCGGCAGAGCGGTTTGGTCATGCTGCTGCCCCATGGACAGGAGGGCCAAGGGCCGGAACATTCCTCGGCCCGGTTGGAGCGGTATTTGCAATTGTGCGCGGAACAGAACATTCAAGTCTGCGTCCCCAGCACTCCCGCACAGATATTCCATTTGCTGCGAAGGCAGCTTTTGCGTGCCTACCGCAAGCCGCTGATCGCATTGACCCCGAAGAGCCTGCTCCGCCACCGGTTGGCGGTTTCGTCCTTGGAAGACCTCAGCACGGGTGGATTCAAACCGATCATAGGCGAGGTCGATCCGATCCCGATGGCGGGTGTCACCCGCATCGTCCTATGCACCGGCAAAGTCTATTTTGAACTCGTTGAAGCACGCCGCCAGTCCAATCTTCACCATATCGCCATCATCCGCATCGAGCAGTTCTATCCCTTCCCAATGGAGGAGTTTTGCCGCGAGTTGGGGCTTTACCCGAGCCTGCGGGAAGTCATTTGGTGTCAGGAAGAACCGGCTAACCAAGGCGCGTGGCATCAAATCAAGCATCGGTTTCTCCGCCACCTACTCAATAATAACATTGTCCTCATTTACGCAGGGCGCCCAAGCTCGGCAGCGCCCGCCGTGGGCAAATTCAAGCGCCATTTGGAACAGCAGAAAAAAATCGTCGATGACGCACTGTTCGCAGAGCCTTCACATAGCCGCTAGGAATCCAGCATGTCCATTCAAGTCACCGTACCCAACCTTCCCGAATCCGTGCAAGACGCCACTTTGTCCGCATGGCACAAGCAACCTGGCGATACCGTCTCCATGGGCGAAACCCTGGTGGAACTGGAAACCGACAAGGTTGTGCTTGACGTGCCTGCTCCGCTAGATGGCGTGGTAAAGCAACATCTACGCCATAAAGGCGATATCGTCACCAGCGGCGAGATGCTGGCAGTCATCGAATCCGTGCTGTCGCCACCGACCCCCGTGGCAGAGGCCAAGCCCACGGTGCTGGAACCGGCACCGGTTCCCGTGCCGGAGACGGTGAGGGAGGAAACCCTGCACATTTATGCCCAACCGATCAGCCCGGCAGTGCGCCGCCTGCTCAGTGAACACAATCTGGATGCTGCCCAAATCAAAGGCAGTGGCAAGGACGGCAGGCTCAACAAGCTAGACATTGTCGATTACCTCGAAACCCAAAAAGCCAGGCCTGTCGCAGCCCCCTTCATCGCTCCCATTGCCTCGGCAGCAGCAGCGGCGACTATTGCCGCATACGCGGCACCCACTCCATCCGTTGCACAAAGCCAAGGCGAACGCCGTGTGCCGATGACCCGGCTGCGGGCGAGAATCGCCGAACGGCTGCTCGAATCCCAGCGCAACTCCGCCACCTTGACCACCTTCAATGAAGTTGACATGCACAAGGTGTTTGAGGTCCGCAACCAATACAAGGCGCGTTTCGAGCAGGAATACAAGGTCAAACTTGGATTCATGTCCTTTTTCGTCAAGGCCGCCGTGGAAGCCTTGAAGCGATTCCCCGCCGTCAATGCCAGCATTGAAGGCGGCGACATTGTTTACCACGATTATTACGACATCGGCATTGCCGTATCGTCTGACCGGGGGCTCGTCGTGCCTATTTTGCGTGGTGTCGACAAGCAGGATTTCGGTGCCATCGAAAAGTCCGTGCTGGACTACTCCATCAAAGCCCGCGATGGCAAGCTCAGCCTGGAAGATCTGACGGGCGGCACGTTTACCATCACCAACGGCGGCACTTACGGCTCCCTGTTGTCCACGCCCATCCTCAACCCGCCGCAAAGCGGTATTTTGGGGATGCATGCGATCAAAGACCGCCCCATCGTTGAAAACGGCCAGATTGTCATCCGTCCGATGATCTATCTTGCCTTCTCCTACGACCACCGCCTGATCGACGGACGCGAGGCGGTCTTGTTTCTCTATACCATCAAAGAATTGCTGGAAGACCCGGTTAGGTTGTTGTTGAAGGTTTAAAATCGTTGGCGGCAAAGGGTTGCCGCCCTACAGTCCTTGTTACGCAGTAGGTCGGCAATCCTTTGCCGACATTGGCGTAAATAAATAAGCAGTAGGTCGGCAATCCTTTGCCGACATGGGCGTAAATAAGTGACTAAAGATATGGAAAACGCTGTAAGCACACCCGGACAAGTGCGGCTTACTTTGCCGGAAACGCCCGCCGTGCGGGTTTATTCCGGCCTACCGGCTACCCCCTGGTTGCTTCAAATTCTTTGAGGAAAATCCACAGCTATTTTGATATTTTCCTCAAACTCCGCCAACGGCATCGGCTTGCCGAACAGATAGCCCTGGCAAGCCGGGCAACCGTGTCGCTCCAGGAAAGCCCGTTGCGCCTCCGTCTCCACGCCTTCCGCAATAGTGTCAATTCCGAGACTGTCCGCCATGGTGATGATGGTTTCAATGATGACTTCGTCGGAGGGCTTCATGCCGATGTTTTGCACAAACGACCGGTCGATCTTCAGTTGGTCGAAGGGTAGCCGGGTCAGATAAGACAGTGACGAAAAGCCGGTGCCGAAATCGTCCAATGAAAAGCGCACCCCGACTTCCTTGAGCGCGGTCATTTTGGCGATGGCATCATTGACGTTGGCAAGCGCCAAGCTTTCGGTGAGTTCGAGCATGAGCCTGCTTGGATCAAGCCCGGTGTCTTGCAGCACCTTAAGCACTCCATCGACGAAATCGGGCTGACGGAACTGGCGCGTGCTGATGTTGACGGCAAGATGCCAATGCCGCCCGCCTGGGATTTTCTCCCATGATTTGAATAAGGCGCAGGCGGTTTCCAGCACCCACTGCCCGATGGGCTGGATTAGCCCGATTTCCTCCGCCAGGGATATGAATTCCTGGGGCGGGATCAGCCCGTGTTCGGGATGATGCCAGCGCAACAGTACTTCGACACCGATGACCTTGTGGTTGTGGCTTGCCTCTATCTGGCAAAAAAGTTCAAACTGGTTCCTTGCGAGTGCATGGTGTAAATCAACGGCCAGCGCGGTTCGCGCGGTTAAGGCTAACTGCAACTCCACATCAAAGAAGCGCAGGGTATTGCGGCCTGCGGCCTTGGCCTGATAGAGGGCAATATCCGCCTGTTTCAGCAACTCGTCCATGGAACTGGAATGCCCGGCGAACAGGGTGATGCCCATGCTTGCGCCGCCGTAGTGTTCGCGACCGGCGAGATCATACACTTGGTTGAGCCTGTTGAGAATTTTGCCCCCGACCTGTTTCGCCTGGGCGGTAGCCGCTTGCGCGTCACCGCCCAGGCCTGTCAGCAGCACCACGAATTCGTCGCCCCCGAGGCGGGCCACGGTGTCGCATTCGCGCGCGCAGGCACTGATGCGGCTGGCCACTTCTTGCAATAGCAAGTCGCCCTTGTCATGGCCCAAGGTATCGTTCAGCGTCTTGAAGTTGTCCAAGTCGATGAACAGCAGTGCGCCATACAGTCTGCTGCGGACACTGGTCACCAGGGCTTGCTGCAAGCGATCCAACCAAAGCCGGCGGTTGGGCAGTTGCGTCAGCAGGTCGTAAAAGGCCAAATGCTTGATCGCTTCCTCCGCCTGTTTGCGCTCGGTTAGATCCAGGCCGAACGCCCAGTTCTGAACGCCAATGGCCTTGAAACCCCATTGGATGATTTTGCGTGAGCCGTCCTTGCAGGTGACCACCACTTCCATCGGTTCGATTTCTGTACGTGTTTCGATGGCGCACCCAACCTTGCGCTGCCATTCTTCCTCTATCTGACGGCGGTAGGTTTCGTCTGGATAGGCCAGCGGCCACCAATGTGCCACGGTCGGTACCTCATCAAAAGAATAGCCGAACAGCCTGATAAACGTTGGGTTGATGTATTCGGCTTTTTGATCGACGCCTTCCGACATGTAGATGGCGAGGGGGGAGGTATCTGCCAGTATTTTGAATTTCACCTTGCTCTCCCTTAATGCTTCCTCCGCCTGTTTGCGCTCGGTGATGTCGCGGATGAACACCACAAATTTTCCGCCACCGGAAGACAGAAAATTGACGCTGGCCTCGATTTGCAATAAACGCCCATCCTTGCGCCGATACCAGGACTCGAAACGGTCGGAACCCGCCTGCATGATGTGCCGAATATGCGCCTGGATTTCTCCGGGCTTTTCCTTGGCCTCGACATCGGCAATCCGCATGGCAAGCAACTCGTCCCGGCTGTAACCAAGCATTTCACAGTAGGCCCGGTTGACATCGGCAAAGTGCCCTTCCGAGTCGCTAACCCAAAAACCATCCGCGGTGGCTTCAATCATGGCATGGTATTGTTTCTCGGCCTCGGCTGTTTGCCGTTGGGAGCGTTCCAATGCCAGCGCCACATAGGCGATATCGCCGATCACAGCGGACAGAATACCGGCAATGACTAAGGCGACTCTATTAATGTTTGAAGCCATCGCATCGGCGGCGGATGACCCGATTGACATCCAGAGCAAGGCGTTTAGCATCGCAATCGCCAACAGTAGGTAAGCCCCGGCAATCCAGCGGGCGCTTCGGCTTTGCTCTAGACGCCCAACGCGCCAAGCCAGGACAGACAAATACAACCACATGGCAGCGAAAACAACATGATTGTATTGCAAGCGCAACAAAGCATCGCCCAACCCCAACCTGATGCCTTCATAAACTAGCGCGAACAACAAGGCCACAGCCATCATCCATGCCGTTCGCCTAGGCAATGCCAAATCCAGGCGCAAGGACTGGATGCGCAGGGCAGGGCCAATGAACATCAGGAGGTTGGCAAGCGTAAAAGTCGCCCATTCGGGGACATGGCCACGCAGCCCCATCAAAACGGTAGCCATGCCAAATACAACGTCGCCACCGCACCACAGGGTCACAGCCTGCGGGCGACGTTCCGCCAAGACAAACCATACCATGGCCGGCATGACAAAACTGAGTAGGCCGACTACCAGGAAACCGGTGGGGATATGGAAGAGGTTCACGCTTGGACTCCTAGTGCACTGGAAGCTTGCTGCCGATGGGGCAAAAGCGGGGCAGCAATTCTCATCATGGCTCCATTGCCGTCATTCCGGCATGGATGCCGGAATGACGGATTGTTTATCAGCACTTCGGCTCATAATGAAAATTGCTGTGACATTACCGTCTTTTTGCTATGGCATGAAGGTGATATTCAGCCGAATGGCGAATGCATCGTGGGTGCTACCGTTGACCACATACTCAGGTTGCAAGTAGAAGGTCAGACTTTTGGACAGGGCCATGCCGAACCCTAGGTTAAGAGGGATGATATAGTCTTTATTTTTCCAGTCAAACTTCATGATCGGGTCGAAAATCAGGAAATAACCGCCGGGGAACGGCTTCACCACGATAGGCTGGAATGCCATGAAATTCTGGCTGGCCCGGTTGGCATCGCCGGCAAAGGAAAAAAATTGCTGTGCGAAGGCCGTCATCTGCCATCCTGGAAAGCCCTGATAAGTGACCAGTCCGGCCGGCCCGGCCTGCCACTTCCCCATCCCCAAGGCTTTTTCAGTGGCGGTGGGCAATAACATACCATAACCCAATGCCAAAGACCCCCATGATTGGGGGAATACCACGCCATGGGTAAAATTGGTGTCAGACAGGCCAAAGGCATTGACCGCGTGTAATCGGCTGTTGTGCTGTTGGATGACGGGCATTTCAAAGCGAAGGAGGCTGTAGTAGTCCCGCTTGCCATCTGCGGCCAAACCCGGAATGATCACACCGTCATAAGGCAACAAAACCCGGGGAAGGATAACGTACTGGTCAGTGGTATTTTTGAAATGGCGATAGGAGGATTGCAATTGCATGCGAGTGATGTCGCCGGGCGGGTTCGTGGCTTTTTGGACGGTCTCGTTGAGGGGCTTGCGACCCGCATCCTGTTTCAATCCTTCGGTTTGGCATGCCGACAGGAACACCATTACAAACAAACATACTACAAATGACATAAATGACCTAAATGGCCTAAATGGCCTAAATGGCCTAAATGGCAACGGCGGAAAAACGGATTACTGGCCGTTGCCGCAAATACTTTCACACGGGATTCCATCCTTGTCCCTGTCCAAACGCGACAAGCCGCAATGGGACATATAATATTTGGCCTCCGCGCAGGAGGCCATTTCCTTGCAAGTCCGTTTGTTGCCGCAGGAAGCATCGGTTTGTTGCTTGGACGGTTGCGGCGGAAGTTGCGTGGGCGGGGAAGGCGGGTCCTGTCCAGCGTTTTCCCTTCCCCCGTGGCGATAGACCCAAGGGGGCATTGGGTTGGCATCAGCCCACAGCCCGACTCTGGCCTTTCGCGCTTGCGCCTCCAATTGTAACAGGGATTGGTCACGAAGATATTGGCGATAGGCCCAAGCCATGCCCCGTTTGATTTGCTCCCGGTTGACATCCAGCCCGCCGATAAAAATAGTGCCTACAAACCGGTCATGCGCGTCGATGGTTTCCACCGCGACTTTTACCGTCCTGCTGAAGGCCATGCCGGCCAGCGATTGCCTTGACGCTTGCCCAAAGGCTTGGTCGCTCTCGGGCGCGTCTATTTGCGCCAATCTTATTTTTATCCGTTGGTTGGACCCAGTCAAAAGCGTGACGGTGTCACCATCATGCACGCCAACCACCCGACCCGTTATAATTTCCTCCGAGCCACACGGCATGCTTGCCAGAAAAAGCAATAGGAGTGGCACTAACGCAGGAATAATGGTTTTGAATCGGCTTACGGTCATTTTACAGCGTTTTAATTCCAATTGATTACGTTGTTTAAGTTTTGAAATCGTTGGCGGCAAGGGGTTGCCGCCCTACAGTCCTTGTTACGCAGTCGTTGGCGGCAAAGGGTTGCCGCCCTACAGTCCTTGTTACGCAGTCGTTGGCGGCAAAGGGTTGCCGCCCTACAGTCCTTGTTACGCAGTCGTTGGCGGCAAAGGGTTGCCGCCCTACAGTCCTTGTTACGCAGTAGGTCGGCAACCCTTTGCCGACATGGGCTACAGTCCTTGATATGCAGTAGGTCGGCAACCCTTTGCCGACATGGGTATATATAAGTAAATAACTCTTTGATGTTGAAAACGCTGTAGGCCAAGCATTGGGGATTACCCGGCAGTCGGATAAAAGGTAAAACGTCAGCCCCAGAGTTCCGCAGACGGCGGGTAAACCCGGCTGCCATCGTACTTCAACCCGGGTCGCCGGTCCGTTGCCAGCAACAAGGGGCCGTCTATGTCCGCATAGGCGGCCCCTTGGGCGAGCAAAAACGCCGGGGCCATGGCCAGCGAAGTCGCCACCATGCAACCGACCATCACTTTGAAGCCCTGCCCCTCGGCCAGCGATTTCATCCGCAAAGCTTCGGTCAACCCGCCGGCCTTGTCCAATTTGATGTTGACGGCATCGTAAAGGCCGGCCAGGCCCTTGAGGCTGGCGGCAGCATGGCAGGACTCGTCGGCACATATCGGCAAGGGCTTTTGCAGTGTGGCAAGCCAGTGGTCGCAAGCGGAAGGAAAGGGTTGCTCCAGCATCTCCACCCCCAATCGTGCCAGTTCCGGGGCAAGGGCAAGGTAGTCGGCAACCGTCCACGCCTCATTGGCATCGACGATCAGGCGGGCGTTCGGCGCATTGGAGCGAACAGCAGCCACCCTATCCAAGTCGCCGCCACCGGCCAATTTCAACTTGAGCAGGGGCCGCCCCGCTTCTTTTTTGGCGGCGGTCGCCAAATTGCGTGGGGTATCGACGCTTAGGGTGAAGGCGGTGGACAATGGTTTCGGCGGGGGCAATCCGGCAAGTTGCCAGACCGGCTGGCCGGTGCGTTTGGCGGATAGATCCCATAGTGCGCAGTCGATGGCATTGCGCACCGCCCCTGGGGCAATTGAGGCGTTGAGTTCGTCCCGTTCCATGCCGGCTTCCAATGCAGGCACCAAGGCTTCAATTTCGGCAATGACTGCTT
>Ga0268283_1001533_pt1 | contig 11202 bp, 10 predicted proteins | sample saktaG_13_FD_190140 | JGI IMG/M metagenome (GOLD analysis project Ga0268283, IMG submission 190140) | Saline water microbial communities from Sakinaw Lake, British Columbia, Canada - sak_2013_06_06_36m | ecosystem: Environmental > Aquatic > Non-marine Saline and Alkaline > Saline ... | reverse complement strand
AAAAATTTTATAATCCAGGGCAGTTTAATTAATTGAATTAAACCTATAGAAGTTAGAGAATAATGTTCTGTACGCATTATCACAGGCATAACCGTTGAGAAAAAGCTCATCGGAATCGATTGTGCCAGATATAAATTTAGCAGTGTAAAGTATTTACCGCCGGTAGTTTTAAGCATAAATTTAGAAGTTTAATTTAGCGAAAACACCAAATTGTGCAGGTTTTCCAAGTTGTACATAAGATTTGCCAAGCGAGGTAAAATAGAATGCATTATAATTGGTTGCGAAAACATTCTTGCCCCAAAACCCAAATTCAACTTTAGAAGCTACAAACGTAATCTTAACATTGGTAATACCATAACTTTTCTGGAAGTCAATGTTATCCTCTTCCCAATACATTTTACCCATGTGCTGATAACTGAGATTGAAATGCGCTTTGTTGATAAATGATTCTTTAAAATCAATGCTGTAATCTGTTCCGATTCCAAAAGTAAATTTTGGTACGTTAGGGATCAAATTGCCGCTTAAATCATCATTTGTAGTATTAATATACTCAGTGAATTTTGCATCAGTATATCCGAAACTTGTCCATATTTGCCAGTTGTTTGAAATAACTCCATTTGCTTCAAATTCGATACCCTGACTTTTTGATTTTCCGGCATTTGTGGTCATCGAACCTTGTCCGCTTGGAACTGGTTGAGCTACTTGTTGGTTATCAATATCAATATGGAATAAACTTAAATTGGTTGTCAATTGTTTATTAAACCAGCTTGATTTAATACCGAATTCATAGTTCATGCTTGTTTCCGGCCCATAAATTCTGGCGTCATCCGATTCGAATGTGAAGTTAAATCCACCTGCTTTAAAACCTTTGGTGGTCGTAAAAAATGCGGTGAAATAATCGCAAGGAACATAAGATATTGAAACTTTTGGTGTCAGCTGATTAAATTTTAAGTCACTATTAAAACCGGGTTGCGCAACTGTATTCCCACTTTTAGTCAAGTCATAAGTATAATCTAATTTGGCAGATTCAAAATCTAAACGTAAACCACCGGTGAATTTAAATTTGCCTAATGGAACAGTTGATTGACCATAAACACCAAAGCCGGTTGTGGGTAAATTGTATGTTTTAAGATAAGAATAATCGGTATAAGGCAGATGGTGGCCAGTAATGAAATCATTACCGTAAGTTACATCAACACCTTTATCTGTAAATTGTTTAAAATACATAGATCCCAATAACCAGGTAATTTTTGCAGTCGGTTTCGAATGAATATTAACTTCCTGATAAAGTGTATGGTGGGTTCGGTTTTGATCAATAAAATACATGTCTTCCGGAGAAAAATCCTGATCAATAAAAAACTTATCTTTCATATATTGATATCCGGTTGAAGAATTTAACACAAACCAGTTTCCAATATGTTCGATGTTTAATCCAATCGATAATTGATCCCGATCATAAGAACTTTCTCTGTTGTAGTTAACCGCATCTGCTTTTTGTGTGTCGGTATTATAAACTGCATAAGCATATCCTAATTGATTGTTCCTTTCAAAATCAACCGATAAGGTAGCTTTAAAATCATTATTTGGGCGATAGGCTAATTTTAAACGGCCTGAATATGTGTTAAAAGCATCTGCTTTTTTATTGGTAAATTGATTTGTAAAATAACCGTCACCATGAGCGTAAGCCAGATTAAATACTGAATAAAACTTAGAACTTATTGGCTGATTGATATGCAGAATGGTTTTTGATTGATTATAGTTTCCATATTCAGTTTTAATATAACCTGCGAATAAGGCTTTAGGATCCTGGGTGTAAATTTTGATGATACCTCCCATGGTATTTCTGCCATAAAGTGTTCCTTGAGGACCACGGAGAACCTCAATCCTGTCAATATCAAGAAATTCAAAATTGAAAGATCCTTTTTCTAAATAAGGGATATTATCAACATACAAGCCAACTGATGGCTGAACATCCCGTCTGAGCCCCATACCACGAGAATAAACCGGAGGAGACATTTTAGAACCATAATCCAAAACAAAAAAGTTAGGGATGCGCGAGGTTAAATCTGCCATCGTATTAATTTCTTGTTGAGCAATTGCTTTGGCAGAAATAAAAGAAACTGCAATTGGTGTTTCCTGTAATTTGGTTGTTACTTTTTCAGCTTGCACTGTGATTTCCTCTAAATTAACAGTATGAGGCACATTTACAAAAATAGTGTCGGCTTGCGAAAAGGCAAACAAGGGGAAAAATAGTAGAATAAATATATATTTAAATTTCATCGTTATGATTATAAGTAAGTTAGTATAATTATATAGTCTTTGTATCATATTATTGATACAATAATGCACAGTTTCCTTAGATATGCATCTATGGTTTAGTAATTTGGAATGATTAGGTAAATCAGTGAGACTATGATTTTAATTCTCAAAATTATTTAAACGAACTGATCCCGAGCAATAGTCGAAGGATCTGAAAAATCAAATTTCAATTGAGATACCTCGTTAGCTTGCTGCGAGGAGTTTCATCTGAATTAATAAACGCTAAAATTAGCAGAATGGGGGAGGCCGTCCGAAACTTGCTTCAGCAAAATGAAAGGAATAGGCAAACCTAAAACTACGAAATTTTATTGGCCTGAACTCTTCAATTTGAGAAGGATCAATAGGTTCAACCAAATCTGCAGCGCTAACAACAGATTGAATAGAATAATCATAAAGCGTGATAAAATCACGATCCTGATTTAAATTATCTTTTGAAATTTCAATGGTAAAAGCTTCTTTTTCAATATTATGATTAGATTGTACAGTTGGCTGTCCAATATTGAAAAATAAGAATAGAAGATACAGTCCGGAGGAAATTCCTGAGGAAATGAGGATGAAAGGCAATTGCATTTGTATGAGTCCTTCAAACATTTTATCTTCTTTTCGGGTTTTTAGGGAACCATCCCTTGTTTACTCTGTTTTCTTGTTCAATAATTTCATTAATGCCCCAAAGGTAATTAAAACCTATGATTGCAACGATTGTTGAGAGTATGATATTTATCAATAAAAATGAGATTAATACCGCAAAAATTCCAACGATTAAAAAAACGATCCAAAGTTTTTTTGTAAAATAATATTCGCCTGCAATACATGAATAACGGGCAAACATGATAATTAAAAAGGAAGCTAATCCCAATATTATCCCAATTATATTTACACTATGCCCGAATAATTCAAAAGTCATATAGTTCTGTTAATGTTTATTTTTTATTGATTATTGTTTATTTTTAATTTGTTACTGATTCCTTGTTTATTGTTCCATGTTACTCATAACTCATAACTCATAACTCATAACTCATAACTCTTCACTTTACATATTCTCTTTTAGGATTCCTTTTCGCTCTCCCATTAATTACCCTTTCGTGTTGTTTGAATATTTCGATTGTACTCCATACACAGGCAAATCCTAATACCCCAAATACAACTGATAATATATCCTTGAAAAACATGGAGAGCATTATTAAAATAATTCCCGGAAATAACAACATCCACCAGCTTTTTTTGCCAAGATAATATTCCATCTTAATTACAATTGGATGAAATATTCCAATTGCAAAAAATGCAAACAATCCTAACAAGGGGCCAATATAATTAATGTCTTCCATTCAGGTAATGATTTACTGATTTGCAAATTTAGATATTTATTTTAATTACTTTCCACATATATTTTAATTAAATCAGAAGATGATAAGCTCACTGAGCGCAGTCGAAGTGAGCTCGAAAAAAGCCTTGTTTCGACTGCGCTCAACAAGCTGCTAACTTATAGGTATAAAAAAACTGCCAATGATTTCTCACTGGCAGTTTTTGAGTGTTACGTAAATTCTATTTCTAGAACGCGATACCTATTTTAAGCATAGGACGTGTCAAGAATGAAAACGTGCTATTATCAGCGCGAGCTAAATCCATACCTTCGCCTACGTTAAATTGTGCAAGCGAATAAAAGTAGTTTACGGCATGAATAGATGCTCCGATAAATAACCCTTCGGAAACATAATATTCAAACCCAACTGGTACTGCAAAACCCCAGGTTAAAACTTCGCCTCTTTGCATTCCACGTAAGTCAGCTGGTAATACATTCCCTTCTAAGTCATAGGATGACATAGGAACTTCATAACGATCTGATCCGTGTGCGTAAAGAAAACTAAATCCTAAATAAGGTAACAGCTTTTTATTTGGCAAATCAAAATATCGACTAACACCAACTTCCATGCTCCAATCAAAATCAGCTTCAAGACCAACACTATTTATAGTAGGGATAAAGTCAGTTGATGGTGATGTGCTTTTTAATGATCCTGAACCAGGAGTTAAATCAGGAATTCCCATGATGGCATCCTGAGCTGGGTTAGCTGTAAGAATCCCCAATCCGGAAAGGTTTAAACTCCAAAGGGGTTTAAACATCCAACGGAATTCTACACCAATCATATTGGTAGATGGATTATCATATTGATTTATGCCATAAACGTATGGTACTACAGGTTGTACACTAGAACTGTATGAGTTATAAGTCGAAGCATCCAGGACAATGGTGTTTGAGTTTGAAAAGGCTCTGCCAAAGTTCAAGCTGAACTTGAACTTTTGGCAGGTTGCCCCATTGTTAAATTCTCCTGAAGCGTTCTCCTGAGCACCTACTAATGTAACAACCCCTAATACTAAAATTAATATTATAAGTATTTTTTTCATATTATAAGGTTTAATTAACATTGTAAGTAGCTTAACCTGCAGCAATAGCAGCGTCTAACAGTTTTTTCCAGAATGCAGCATTTGCATTAGCAGAGGTTAACTCAGTTTGTAGTGAAGTAAGTATAATGGTATATTGATCATACAAAACTTTCTTGTCAAGATATGCCTGTTTAGCAAGTTTAATATTCAATTCAGTACCAGGAATTGTAGTATTTGTAGCAGTGGTAACCAAATTTAAGAAAGGTTGTAAGTAGTCACCCTGACCTATAACAACAGCTTTCCATAATGGAATCAAAGCCTTAACAGTTGCAAGACTAGCATCTCCTGTCTTTTTCAATGCATTAAGTCGCACCAATTCTATATTTGCAGGTTGTAATTCTAATAATGCTTTTGCATCAATAGTATTTTGTTTGGCTGTATTCCATAAACCTAATTTTGAAGTAACAGCAGCATCTAAACCTACAAGATAGGTATTGGTATAGTAAGTATCTCTCCATGTTTCGTAATCTGCTCGTTTGCTTTCTTTATAAGCTTTAGCTAAAACAACAGCTTGTTGAAGTGGAACATTGAATGTTAGGTGATACAAATAATTTGACCGCAAATCTGGTAAAGCAAGAACGGCAGCAGCAATATCTAAAGTTCTAGTCGTTAATAAACCTGTTGTAGCAGTCAATCGGGTTCTAATTCCTTCCCTGAATACTCCCATTGTACCAGCCCAAGAATCAGATAATCCAACAGGAGTTAATGGATCCACAATTCTAGTACCAGCCTGAGATAACCAGGTATTTCTACTATTAGTCAAAGCTGTTACAGAAGTTGACCAAGCGGTTCTTGTAGTAACAATTCTAACTGCAACCGCATAGTTAATTTGAGCCATATAAAAAGCACTGTCAGCAATAGCAAGAGCATCACTTACACTACGAGCTCTTTGTGCATCAGCACTATCATGAGCAACACCAACGAGTACCCACCATGCAGCGGTATCAGTTCTAACTTGAACAGTATCAGCAATTCTGGCAAGTCGTGCAACATTTTTTGCTACTGTATCAGCGATAAAACCTAATATTGTATCACGATATTTGGTTACTGAGTCAGTCTGGCTGAGAATAAGAGCATCAAGATCACTTGTTCCTAAGGCAATTACGCCTAATGCATTTCTGTAAGCTATACCAGAAGCTGTTGTATCAGCTGCATTGGCAGCTAGTCTTGCTTCTGTATTGGCAACACTGTCAAGAGCTTTTTTCCACCAAGATGGTACATTTGCATTTAAAATTGTATCTCTCAAGAAACGGGCAGCAGCAGTATCACGAATAGCAGCAGTAAATGCAGCGTCATAATTGCTTTTAGCAGTTGCTTCTAAAGTAACTTTAGACTTATATGAAACTGAGTCAATCAATCTGGATTGGGTTGTCATATCAGCCAACAAAGTTTTCAGCGTATTCTCCAGGGTGCTACTATCTTGTTGCAATTGTGCAACTTTAGCATTAGCAGCAGGAACATTACCTAAGAGTGCTTTTGCAGCATCATAATTTGCCTGATAAGTTACCAAAGCAGCTTTTTGATTAGCTAATGCAGTATTTAAGCTGTCCAAGGTTAAAGTTTGGCCTTTTACAACGTCAATAGATAAACCAAGAATGGTGTTTTGTTGTGCAAAAATTTGATTTTGAACAGTACGTACTGTGTCCATAGCATTTGAATATTTTGTGAAATATTCAGTAACAAGTGCATTTTTTGCATCACGAACAGCTTTGTTATAAGCATCCATTGCGATGTTATATGTAAGTGTTGCTTGTTGTAACTGAAGAGCCCAAGTTTTAATATCGGCAGCAAGTTGAGCGCGAATTACTTCGGCATCAGCAAGTCTGTTTTGAGCTTCAGCGTTGTCAAGGGCTGCCAATGCTGTTTGAACAGCAGCTTGTGCATTTTTGTATGCAGCATCAGCATTAGCAAGAGTAATCGTTGCTGTTGCTTGCGCATTTAATAGTGCGGCGTAAGCAGTACGTACCGATTCGATACCTGGGCTTACTTCATTTTTCATACAGCTTGTTAACATTAAAGCTGAAGCGAAAAATGCAATCAGTGTAATTTTGATTTTCATGAGTTTTTTGTTTTTAATTAAACAAATGATTAATAATTATTATTTAGATAAAAGAAATTGCATGAGAGTTTCCCAGCGAATTTCACGAATTGATAACAAATATACCACTTTACATCATCTTAAAAAAAAAAGTGTTAGAACTAATAGGAGAATTAAGAAATCCCCTATGTGTAAAAATGGTATAAGTGATTGAAAAACAGCACACATAAGTTATATAAAATTTTAATATAAAATATACGAAAATTGCTTATATTTGGATCAAAATTAGCCTTTTTGCCATAAGGGAATATTTTCTTCCCTTATTAAATTGAGCCAAATTTGTAAATGTTGTTTGTTTTTCAAAAAGATTGATATTATTATGCTTTCAGAGCCAAGATACGAAAAAATAGGGTATGTTTTCATGAGTGAAAAAGTAAAAATACTTAAAAGTTTAAAGGTGATTTTTTGTTATTTTTTTATGAACAAGAGCTTGTTGAAAAGCTTATTGGTGTTTTGGATGCTAACACTCTCTTATAATGCAGTTAGTCAGGTTGATGCGCCACTTAATACCGACAGATATGCTACTACTTTTATCGAAGACACCTTTATTTTAGGATATCAGGAATCTGATTTTACCTTTTATATTCTGACGAAAGAAGAGTTTTGGGAGCTCAAGATGGTAGGAGAACGCAACTGGGTAAAAAGCTATTATCAGCGAAATGACTTAATAATTGATAAGGCGGATATTAAAGATTTAACCTGGGTAACTAATGATAGTGCTGCATATCTGGTTGCTGAAGGTAGTGGGAATATCTATGAGTTTACAGGAAATTCAATTATACGATTAGACAATTCGTATGATCAGCGGGCAAACTCAGCCTCTACATATTTTGTTTATCATAACAATATCTTTAATTTTAGTGGTTACGGTTATTTTCAATACCCGTCTTTTATTTCAAAATATGATTTAAAAACCAGAAAGCTTTCTGCTTTTCTTACAAATGTTGGCACGTTGGTTCCTCCATCGCAAGTTAGACTTTTGAGCTTATTTAATAATGAACGTGGGTTGTTATATGTATGGGGAGGGGCCAGAGTTGCATATACAAATTCAGTATCAAGTGTGATTAATAATACAAATGAGCTTTGGTGTTTAGATATTGAATCTAAAAAATGGAGCAGAATAGGAATGGTTAATATGCCTATTGCTTTTGCCAATAATGAAAATAATGATTCGTTTATTACATTCAGTTCCAATTTAGAGCTGTTTTCAATTTTAGGTTCTCGACTTTATGTTTTTGATATTTTCAATAATAATATTTCGTCCTACAAAATAAGTGCGGAGTTTGATTTGAGTGTTGATGCAAATATTCAACCGGCCTATAGTAATTCAAGTAAAGCATTGCTATTATCAACCATCCCATTTCCTAATCAGAACATAAGACGTGTTCAGTTAGTCAGTTTATCTAATTATAGATCAGAATTTGTTTCGGAAACCAAACTTTTAAAAACACATGTAAAAACGATTGTTACCTATGCCATTCTAATAATCTTTATTTTGGGATTTGCATATTTTGTTTACTATTTATATAAGAACTATTACGTTTTCTATAATAAGCTCATCATTATACGTTCAACAAAAACCATTAAGTTCAATAATAAATTGATTAAAGTTTTAGATACTGAAGAAACAGAATTGGTTTTTTGGATTGCACAGAGTACTGATTTTGTATCTACAAATTATATAATGGATCGGCCTTCGGATGGATCACAGTCGTATGAAAGTATGAAAAAACGTAAATTAAGTACGATGAAATCTATTGAGGTCAAACTTGGTGCATTTTCACAGGTTAAGAAAGATGTATTCACCGAAAAGAAATCAACCGAAGATTTAAGGCTTAAAGAATATAAGTTGAATAACGAATGGATTATTGTAAAGGATTAATGTCAAATGATGAATGTAAAATGATGAATGTAAAATGTATGATGTAAAATGTTGATCAACCATTAAACATTTATCAATAATCATTTATCATTTAATATTTTTGCTGTTTTAAATGAATAAAATCGCTGTACAAAATAACTATAAATAACAACAACAATCGTTGTTAAAATCTTTGATAAGGTTGCATACAAACCAAACTCTTCCACAAATAATTTCAATAAAATATAGTTCAATAAGATTGCTCCCAAAACGGTAATTCCATATCTGAATAATTGAGTGTTGCCTTTTAAAAGTGAACTGGTAAATGTGATATATTTTGCAAGTAAAAAGCCTGTAGTAAACGTGATTGGAAATACAAAAATGAAAGCAGCTATATGAGGACTGATGGATACAAATCCCAAGTCAACAATCTGTTTGTCCAGGATGAAACGATAAAAGATAAAATAAAGGAGAATATCTAAAGTAGTATTGGCGCCACCGGTTGCAGCATATCTAAAAGTTTCGTTGGGAATGAATCTTGAGCATAGAGGATAGAAATAATCAATAAACCTGATAATGCTATTTTGGAAACGATGTAATTGTTTCATTCAGTTGAATAGTTTGTTTGCATTAGTGTTAAAGCGAAAATACAAAATTTTAAACGGGAATTAAAAAAATATAACATTCAAAAAAAAATCATTACAAATAATTTTTAGTTGGATGATTGTGCCAGTAATTATAAAAGGCATTTTATTAAAAAAAGCCGAAGAATTTTTATATTCTTCGACTTTTAGTAGTGTTGTTCTAATTAAAGAACAATAATTATGAAACGAAATTTTCTATAAATCGTTTTGAACCATATTTGGGTTGGCATCCATTTCTTTTTGAGGAATAAGCCATGTCCATCGATTATCACTTGCTGGAACTGTCATAACAGCAGCAAGAGATAATTTATGATTCGAGTTCTCACGGTCCAAAGGTAGATTCAAACGTTTAAGATCCAACCAACGGAATCCTTCACCCCAAAGTTCAACACGACGATGGAACATGATCTCATCTATCAGTGCAGCACCGGTTTTGGTTGATTTGGTATATGCAGGATCACGTGAGATTACTAGATCGTACAATACCTGAGCAGCAGCAGCATCCTGTCCCTGACGGGCCTTTGATTCAGCTTCGATCAAATACATCTCGGCAGCACGCATCAAGGGTACATCAACACGGGTATCAGAACCATCAACAGCAATAAATTTCTGGTTGGTATAAGGATACTTAGAATAATTACTTAGTATTTCTACACCTGCTTGTAAATTAGTATGTTTCCCGTCTTTGCTCCATAAGGTATGACGAACATCTGTATCAGAAATCTTGTCATACAAGGGTCCGTTTATTGAATAAGGATTAGTTCTGATTGCAGAAGTATTTGCATTCCTTGAAATTTGTCCTCCATAAGCAGCCCATTTATCGTTCTGGTCAACCGAAGTGATTTGGCTGGCCCATATAAACTCATCAATTTGCTGGCTATTGATTCTGAATCCATAAGCATAGGTTTCTCTATCCATCAGGTCGTAGTTAGCTTTAACCTCGGCAGCTAATTGTGCAGCAAGTGCATAATTACCCATGGTTAAAGCAACACGTGCCTTGATTCCTTTAGCAACATCAGCAGTCATATGCGATTTATTAGGCGCGGAAAAGCCTGCTAATTTGCCAATGGCAGCATCAAGGTCAGCAATGATATTTGTATAGACCTCCGCAACGGTATTCCGTGCTATACCTTCAGATAGGTTCTCCATCATATAAGGAATTCCTAGCTGTGCATTCGCTCCACCCGGTTCGTAACGTTTAGCATAAATGCGTACAATGTTAAAATGGGACCAGGCACGGTAAACCAAAGCTTGTCCTATAATTGCATTCTTATCTGCTTCAGGGCCTACTGCATCTTGGCCTTGATTAATCAAAATATTTGCATTTGCAATCAATTGATAGAACATCATCCAGTTAAAGTAATTGTAATAATGGGTTGGGTTTTCCTGTGCTTCCCATCTGTATATCTGACGATACCATTGAGAGGCATTGCAAACTAAATCCTCACCAGACATATCCATTTGGATCAACCAGGAACCGATGCCTCCCAAACCTTGTTGTTCCCAACGATAATATATTCTTCTATGCATCCCGTTTATGGATGCCCACATATTTGCCGTTGTAGATGTAACCGCCGCAGCCGAAACGGCATCTGTCGGATAGGTTTCCAGAAAACTTTTCTCACAGGAGGTCAACATAATACCTGCTGTAAAGATTATGATAAAACTATAAAGTATTTTTTTCATATCTATCGAAATTAAAATTTAACATTAAGACCCAATGTAATCACCCTTGAAGGGGTAAATGCATTTGAAGTATTGCCTGAGAATGCCTGTTGCATATTCATCCCTTTACGAGCATTAATAAAAAACAGGTTCTCACCACTACAATATGCCCTTGC
>Ga0268283_1001531_pt1 | contig 11208 bp, 11 predicted proteins | sample saktaG_13_FD_190140 | JGI IMG/M metagenome (GOLD analysis project Ga0268283, IMG submission 190140) | Saline water microbial communities from Sakinaw Lake, British Columbia, Canada - sak_2013_06_06_36m | ecosystem: Environmental > Aquatic > Non-marine Saline and Alkaline > Saline ... | reverse complement strand
TACCTCGTAAAAAGAGACATCCCCAGTTTATCGCCGAGCAAGATTGAACTACCAAAAGTATCACGTCGCCAAGTCACGTTTTTACGCTATGATGAAATCGAAAGACTATTAGAGAATATCGACACCAACAATGAATCCGGTCTTCGCGACCGTGCAATTATCGAATTACTCTTCTCAAGTGGGCTACGTGTATCCGAACTCGTAAATCTAGACAAGGACCATGTCAATACCACTAGGCGAGAATTCATGGTCCGAGGGAAGGGGCAGAAAGATCGACCAGTTTTTGTCAGTGAAGGCGCCAGCCTTCACGTCAACAACTATCTAAAAGCTCGACACGACAACCTGCCTCCCCTATTTATTAGCTACAGCAATAATAACGAGGCAACAATGACTGGCGACTATCGACGCCTTGGCGCCAGGAGCATCCAAAGAATTATAAATAAATACACAAAACTTGCCGGAATTACCAAACATGTTAGCCCGCATACGATGCGCCATAGTTTTGCAACAGACCTACTAATGAATGGCGCTGACCTACGAAGTGTCCAGGCGATGCTTGGTCACAGTAGCATAACAACAACCCAGGTCTACACACACGTAACCGACGAGCACTTACGTGAAATATATGAAAAATTTCACAGCGACACAGATAAATAGCCGACTATAGCGAACAACTATTTAAATAGTCAGAAACATTATCAGTAACCACAAAATCTTTACAAAAATTACCAGATAAGTACATGGCTGACTCAGGAAATGGGAAATTCGTATCCGTTAACTCTACCCTTGTTAATACTCTTCTGAATAAATCATTTGTTCGGCCAGTTGAGTCAATTTCTGGCTGAACAGCGTCAAACTCAACCGGCGCAGTACTATCGAGAAGCACTACTCTGAAACTTGAATTATTGTATAGAGCTGCTAGTCTCAGATATGCAGTTCGCGAAGTCCCGCCATTCACCGGAGTTGGCAATGTGATTTGGATAGAGCAAGCATAGTTATCAGTCTGCAAACTACTACTACACTTCACCAACTGAGGCTTGCCTGAGGCCGTCAAATGGGAGTCATTCAAGAACGATATTGGACTTACCCCAACAGTTGATGGATATAAAAAGAGCGTATCACTACTTTGAGCGCTATCAAGATCACTAAGTCCAAAGCCATTGCTACCAAATTGCATAAGCTGTGCTTGAAGTATCGATGGCCTGTTAATTGGCCATGACTGAAGAAGCGGAGTCTGACCGTCAGTCTGCAAATTGACGACTGAATTACTAGAACTAACGTCTCTTGAGCTAAACCACTCAATCTGGATAGTGTTAAAATCTGAAACACCATTTAATGGGATTATTTTTGACTCATTTGCAGATAGTGTTCCAAGATAATCAACCGTATTGAGTTTAACCTTTACACAGGTATAGGCTTGGTCCAGAGCGTTTTCGCCACCGGTTTGAATTTTGACCTCATCGCCCGATGCGTCAATATCAGTTAGCGAACTAACGGAGTCGTTACAACTTGATGAAGTAATGTTTTGGTATTCAGTTGAACCAACACTACAATCCCCACCACCGGCACAAAAACTCTGAAATCTCAGCAAGGCTCGTTTTGCATCTTCGACACCCGCTTGAGCCGAATCATACGCACTTTGCGATAAATCAGCCGTGCTGGCCTGCTGTTGGTCCTGAACCATAATGCCTACAAAGCCAACCGAAATAATTGTAATTAGTAAAGTCGCAAAAACAACAATGAATAGAGAAACTGCCCCATATTGTTTATTGATAATAGTTTTCATATTACCTAAGTCCCCCTCTTTCGTGAATATTTTATTATTGGACATAATTACCCGCCAAAGCGACAATATTAAACTGAATAACAGAACAATAGGCCGAATCTGACCCCGCAGTGCCCGGTGCTTTGCATATAATCGCACCTGTCGCATCATTTGCTAGTGCAGATTGATTGTTTGTACCAATCTCAAATTCGATGTTATAAAGCTTTTGACCTGTCTTGCTATCGCTAGTTAAATCCGAAGACGCAATCGTGAAACTATGAATAGCCAGATTGTGCTCGCCAACATTAAGAAGCTCAACGGCGTCTTCAAATATAACCTTTTTTGAAGGTACTATACAATAGCTAGCACTCGGGTCAATAACCTTTGCAAGACGGATAGTTTCGCTAGAGTTTGTAGCATAAACATTAAGCTTAGTTGTATCTGCTTTGGCTATGGCAGCGCCATAATTCCAAACATAACTATACATACCTATGCACAACCGACCGCCCCAATCCTGAACAATATAGCGACTATTCGACCCCAAACTGACATCAAAAGGAGAACTCTGAGTTATACTCCGCTTTAATTCAACCGTTAGAGACCGTCCGGCTTGGTTAACTTCCTTAAGCGTGAGGCCTTTATTGTATATTCCGCCAATTTGAATGACCGTCATAGCAATAGCCAATAAAAGGACCGACACAAAGCCCATTGCTAGTACAAGCTCAATCAGTGTGAATCCCCTACTGCTAACCCCGTGGTTCATATAACCTCACAATCGTACCAATAGTCGCCGGGACTGATTGACCCGGGCTGTCCCAACAGGATCTAATATGAAAATCAATATAGCCAATATTAGCCTGGTTGTTATCATTGACAGACACCGAACGAACGGCCTCTATCCAAATACCAGCAGCCGTAGTCAAATTACCGCCAGTGTCATAAATAACCTTTGAAAAAGTTTGAGCTAACCCCAGCTTGCCACTTGATGGAGAAATAAAGGTTGCATTTCGGGTATCAATAATGAAACTACCCTGGGGAGAAGACGGACATGTTGTCGCACCAGTTGTGCCAAATGGCGATGCGCTAGACAGGCCAGATGCAACAATACTATCGTGCATTAATTGCCATTGTCCAGCTGGTGTATTTGCAGCATAGCTAGAAACACCAATTTGATATGCCGCGATATATGAAGCATTCAAAAAACGTAACGCTTCAGCCTGTGAATCAATTTCATTCCGCACCAAAGTAATCTCAAGGGCTCGCTGCGATGCTGCCGTCCCCTGGTTCATTAAAGCCAGACCGCCAACGGCAATTAAACTAAAAACGGCAGTCGCAAACAGCACCTCTATGAGCGTATCACCATTATCTCTATGAAATCTAGTTACTAACATCCGCTTAATGTATCCCCCAGCGTCTCAATGCCACTTGCAGTAGCCGAACCAGCCGTTACAAGCACGGCCATTTTTGGCCCGGCATAAGTACCATTTGAATTTACGCACATTTTGACAGATTGTGAAATAAATTGTTGGCCAATAAGACTTGGGATGTCCGCATCAGCGACTACAGTATCTGGGTTAATAAAAGTCCGAATAATACCACTTAGTGGAGACTGCAATATTAAAATCGAAAACGACATTGCAGTATTACCCCCAGGCTTCACAAGATAAGCTCCCCAACTGATATCGTACGAACTACTACTGACTGGTGAAATTTTAATATTATATTGACCCAAAACGCCAAGATCATTTTTGGCCAAAACCGCACTATCACTCGGCACATTACCAACAACATCCCTTATCAATATCGAGCGACTATCAGCCGAAGTCGTTAAAAATCTGCCTAATATTACGCAGTTAGACTGCCCTCTTACCGTGCCGCCACCAGGCGTTTCGACTGTTATATTGCCGGCGCTATCACAGGCCCAGTCATTGTTCCGATCATTACTGACGCTTAAAACATCAGAGTATTGCTGTTGCAAAAAGGCCTGAAGAGAAGTTACCCCGTCACGGTACCTTTGGATATTTATCGATGCCCCAGTCCCGGCCAACACTCCGACAATCAACATGCCAGTTATGCCAAGAAACAGCACTGTTTCTATAATCGTAAAACCAACTTCATTTAAACGCCTCATTACCTATGATTATAGCATAAGCGAGTAAACCATTTTATACTGTCAAAAACTAAAAAAATAAAAATATAAAAGATAGCTCCCTAGCAAACAAGCCAGAACGGCGCCAACAATAAGTAGAGGCCCAAATGGGATATGAGAATCTCGCTTCATTTTTCGAGTTATCAGGGCTGGCAAAACAATAAGACAGCCAATAAAATTAGCTGAAAAAAGTGCGATAAAGGCCAGCCTCCAGTCAGCAAGCAACAAGGCCAAGCCTAAACCAAGTTTAATGTCACCAAACCCAATCCACTTACCGTGCGAGATTAGATATAAGACAAAATATATACCACTCAATATCAAGACTGAGCCAATAATACTAAATAGTGTACCAATCTTATCCTGTGAAGATAAGATCATCAATAAAGAGCTGGTGGCTCCAAGGCCTATTACAGTAAAGTTGACTGAATTTGGTAAAATAAACCATTTTTTGTCATAAGCGAACAAAATAGCAAAACCAACACCCGCTGCCAGCCATAGGCACAGTCTAGAAATTTCAAAAAAATTATCTAAGGAGTATGGCCAATATATATATGACAATAAGAAAAAACACGCAACCCCAATTTCAATCAGTGGCTCCATGCAGCCAATTGGTTTACGACACTTGCGGCACTTGCCTCCCAAGGAGAGCCAACTAACAAGCGGGATTAAATCATACCACTTTAATTGGTATGAACAGCTTAGACACTGTGAATGGTCTTTCGATATTTTTACGCCAATCAGCTTATGAAGCTTTTTATTCTCTTCCTTATTACTTGTCACGCCGTCAGCATTTTCTTGCGCAAGCTGGCGAGCTCGTAGCCGCCATACTGAGGCGCCAGCAAAACTGCCCAAACATAGTCCCAACAAAACCAAAATTAAATATATTACCATAATATCCATAAACACTATCATACCCTAATTGCCTACAAAAAGAAAAAGTCTCGATATCATAATCGAGACTATTTTCTAAAAACAATTCTACTAATTACTTTGGCAGGTGGAACCGCCGCCCTCGAGCGCCATACGTAGAGAAATTTTCCTACTGCCAGCTGCCGTAATAGCACCACCAGTGCCGCATGTATACCCAGTTGCGTAATATATTACATTCTGATTAGCGGCAGCGTCAAATGACACAGGATACGTCGTCAAAGTCGTATTAGCAGAAAAGGTATACGTTGTAGCGGTTAAATCTGAGGAGTTCGCCCCAGATGGGTCAAGGAACTTATCGCCACCTATGGTCAAATATGAAGATATAAAATTTGCTGCAAGAATTGGCGTAGATAAGTTTGGCAAGTCACCCCTATTATTATTTGAATAGTTACTAATTGCCGCCATCGCAAGCGTCAAATCACGTTTACGCTGAGAATCTCTAACACCTCGCGAAACAGCTGGATAAGCAATAAATACCATCAGGAAAATTAGCCCGGCAATTCCTAATACCAAAACGACCTCAATAATTGTGAACCCTTTATTTTTTTGCTGTATGCTCATAATCTTTTGGCCTTTCATGTATATAAATTTATTATTACTCTTATGCTTATATTACTACAATCAACCGTCAACGTCTAGACATTTATGCCATTGACGAGGCTATATATTGGCAGAAGAATAGCCGCCACCATACCACCAGCCACTACTGCAAGAACAACCATTAGTACTGGCTCAATGGCAGTTGAGATTGTTCTAATTTGCTCATCAAGCTCATCCTCGTAAACTTTCGCCGTCTTGCCCATCATTTCATCAATTCGACCAGATTGCTCACCTATCTTGATCATTTGGGGTACTAGAGCAAGAATAAATTCTTCTGGCTTCAACGCTACAGATAATGCCTTACCACCCTTAACCTTATCGGCTGCTCTAACGATACTTTTTTCGATATATGAATTATTAACTGCCTTTGCCGTAATCCTAAGCATATCAAGCATGCTCACACCAGAACTTAGTAGGGTTTGACCTGTGCGCATAAAGCGACCCATATAAAGCTTCTGGAACATCTTACCAAAAACTGGCACCCTAAGCTTTATAGAATCAAGCATTTTTTGCCCAGCAGGAGTTTTTAAGTATTGCGAAAAGAAATATGCACCAACCGCCAATAATATAATCACAATCCACCAAAAGCTCGCTAAAAAGTCAGCAGCGCTAACCATTGCCTGCGTAAGAAACGGTAATGAGCGCTTTAGGTCATGGTATAGTTTTTCAACCTGAGGCACAACAGTAAATAACATAAATGCCAAAACTGCCAAAATTACAAATAACACAATAATCGGATAAGTTAGTGCGCCTTTAATTTTGCTAGTTATAGCGGCGTCTTTTTCCTGTTGATCAGCCACGCGCCTTAACGCCTCATCAAGCGTCCCCGAGACTTCACCGGCAGCAACTAAAGCCAAAAAAACTGGGTCAAAAACCGCAGGAAATCTAGAAAATGATTCAGATAATGATTTACCACCCTCAACTGTAGCGGTAATATCCTGAGCAATTGACTTCATTTTCTTATTATCAGTCTGCTCAGAAACCGTGCTAAGACTTTGAGATAATGGCAACCCAGCACCAACCAAGGTAGCAAGCTGACGCGTAAAGACAATCTTGTCTTTCGTAGTAATCTTACCAGTTATTCTTTCAATTAAACTATCACTATTATTTTGCTCTTTAATAACTAGTGGGGTAAACCCCTGGCTAATAAGCAAGTTTGCCGCCGCACCCTCTGAATCGGCCTGGACCGTCGATTTGGTAATTTTGTTGGTAGCTTGGTCGCGAGCCTCATAGGTAAACTTCTTCATTTATTTAGCCCCTCATCAATCTCTCAAATTCAGATAAATCAACAGCAACCTCACGAGCGTTATCATATGTCACCGTACCACTCTGAACCAAATTTACTAGAGTACGGTCCATTGTTTGCATGCCCTGGTCAGAGCCAGTCTGGACAACAGCATCAAGTTGATGGGCCTTACCTTCGCGAATGATATTCCTCACCGCTGGATTAGTAATTAATATCTCGGCAGCCACAACTCGTCCCCCACCAATGGCCGGAATTAAGCGCTGTGAACAAACTGCCATCAATATACTTGAAAGTTGGGCCCTAATTTGTGGTTGCTGATGAGGTGGAAAAACGTCAATCATACGGTCAATTGACTGTGAGGCACTATTTGTGTGCAAGGTCGCAAAAACCAAATGCCCAGTTTCGGCAATTGTAATAGCAGCACTAATTGTTTCAAGGTCACGCATCTCACCAATAAGCACGACGTCAGGGTCTTGGCGCAGACTTGAGCGAAGAGCAGCGCTAAAGCTATAAGTATCGTAGTGGACCTCACGCTGAACAACAGCAGATTTTTTTGACTTATGAGTAAACTCAATTGGGTCTTCAATAGTAACAATATGCTGTGAACGCTCGCTATTTATTTTGTCTACCAAAGCCGCCAACGTCGTTGACTTACCACTACCAGTTGGCCCTGTGATAAGAACAAGTCCTCGTGGATAATCAGCAAACCCCATCACAACATTTGGCAAACCTAGTTCGGCAATAGTCTTAATTTCATTTGGTATCAACCTCATTGCCGCGGCAAGATTGCCCCGCTCGTGGAAGGCGTTGACACGAAACCGTCCAAGCGTCCCAAAGGCGAAGCTAAAGTCGAATTCTTTATCCTTTATCAATATTTGCCTTTGATCTTGGTCGAGAATTGAAAAAATCAGCGACTCAACAAGTTGCTCATCAAGCGGGTTGTAGCCAATAATTGGCAACAAAGAACCATCAACTCGTAGCATTGGTGGCAACCCAACCTGAAGGTGAAGGTCCGAGGCTCGTTTTCGAACCACTTCCTCTAGTAAAATCTCAATTTTTAATTCCTGATTGTTCATTACTCCACCCTTCTTATGCTGCATCCGTTGTTACGCGATTGACTTCCTCGATTGTAGTTATACCTTGTAGCACTTTCAGATAGCCGTCCTGCCTCATTGTCACCATGCCCTGCTCTTGGGCCTTATGCTGAATCTCGGCACTAGTCGCATGGGCAACTATTAGCCTTTGGATCTCTTCGGTGACGTCCATAACTTCATATAGACCAGCTCGCCCGCTATAGCCTCGCGGAGCCGGAGCCTGAGGACTATCAATTCCTCTAACTAAAGTATAAGCGCTTTGCCCGGCTAGTGGCAAGTCTTTATAACCTAAATCTTGAGAAACCCTTGCAACATCGGATGGCGTCTTAGGCAATAAGTGCCCGACCGTCGTTAATATATTTTGTGTCTCAATTGGGTTAGACTGATATGTTTCGCGCTTTTCGGCTACTCGGCGGACAAGCCTTTGTCCAATTATCGTGTTTACGGTGCTGGCGATCAAAAATGGCTCAACGCCCATATCGAGCAACCTAGGTAACACGCCAGCTGCACTATTAGTGTGAAGCGTACTAAATACCAAGTGGCCTGTAAGGGCCGCCTGAACAGCCAAGCTTGCCGTTTCGCTATCACGAATCTCACCTACCATCACGACATCGGGGTCTTGGCGCAATATAGAGCGAAGCCCATTAGCAAAAGTTAGGCCAACATCAGCATTCACCTGAATTTGGTTAACACCTTCAATCTTATACTCAACTGGATCTTCCAAGGCAACAATATTAACGGCGTCATTTTTAATTTCCTTAATTAAGGCATAAAGACTTGTTGTTTTACCACTTCCTGTCGGCCCAGACGTCAAAACCATACCATTTGGCCTCTTGATGCCCTTTCGCACAGTTCGTAGCGCACGGCCAGCATAGCCCATTTCTTCAAGGTTAAAAGAGTTACCAGACTTGTCGAGAATACGAACCACAACCTGCTCACCCCAAATAACTGGGCTAATTGCAATACGTAAATCAACTTCCTTGTTGGCTATCTTGACAGTGAACTGGCCATCCTGTGGCATTCGATGTTCGTCAATCTTTAAATTGGATAGAATCTTTATGCGGCTAACCAGTGCTGGTTCAATACTCTTTGGCAATTGCATAATCTCATGGAGCATACCATCAACTCGACAACGAATCTTTAGAGAATTTTCTAGAGGCTCAATATGCACATCGCTGGCACGCGATTTTAGAGCATATTCAAGAATGGTGCTAAGAGCCTTACTAATTGGCGAATCTTGCACAATAGTCTTTACGTCACGATTTGACTCTTGGCTGGCCTCTGCTTGGCTTACCTCGGCCGCCACATTCACGCTCGAAAAGTCTGTCTTATACTGGTCTAATACGTGGCGAACTCCTGCCTCTGAGGCCATAAAGACCTTTAGTGGGCGCTCAATACGACTAGCGAGATAGTCGACCGCCTGGACATTGTTGGCGTCAATCATTGCCACTGCCAGTCGGTTTTGGACCTCAGCAAGAGGCACTGCCATAAACCTAGCAGCTATATCTTCGGGTAATAAGCCCAAAATGCTCTGGTCAATAACACTATTTAGCAGGTTAACATATGGTACGCCCGAAACTTGAGCAGTGGCATGCGTCAAAAGCTCATCATCAACAATATTTTTTTCGGTTAATAATTCAAATAATGGCTGGCTAGTTTTTGATGAGGTAATTTTAGCTTCATTAATTACATCGTTGCTAACAAGCCCCTCACTTACAAGAAGATTCACTAGCTTTCCCTGAATGTCAGCAGTCAGAAGTGCCATTGGCTACACCACCTTCTATTTTGTCCCAGTAATCTCAACTTGGACAGCTGGGTTTATGGCATTTATATTAAAAATATCAGAACTTGGTTCAATAATTGTAGAATCGATTTTATCAATCGTCTTTACTTTCGCCGTGCCCTGATAAACATCACCAAAAATACTCTGAGCCACAAAGAAAGAAATAACAACGCTTGCCGAAGCAATAAGTAAAATCATCGCAATATCAGTTTTTTTCATTACTTTACCACCATATCTTTTAGCTGTACTACCCTAGCAGGCTCATAAAACGCTTGACCTTCTACGCTCAATACTCGAGCCGAACCTTGACTTTCAATCTTGAGAGATATTATATCAATCGTACGTATTGAGCTTTCAAGGTTTTGCAAAACCTGTCTAAGACTAGCGTCACTACCAGTGACTGAAAAACGAAAAGTAATATTATTTGCCGAAGCTGAAGCCGGCAAAGCACTAATAACCGAACCAGAACTTAGCGACTCAACGCCCACGACTGGGTCGACCTGGATTGAATTCAATGATAAGTTAGGAATTCCGCTTAATAACTTCGTTTGCAAAGAAGCTCCTAGCGCTAGCGAGTTAGCATCAGACGGTAGAGCATCAAGAATCACCTGGATAGCTTGGTCATCAGGTTTGGCCTTTGAGCTAATCAAAGCCTCATTAGTATCAAGTACCCTAATCTGAGACTCTAGGGCTGATACGTTGCTGTTATTTGTAGCCAGCGTGGAAATTGTTATGTTTTTTTGCTGCAAAACTCTTTCGTTAAATAGTAACATCTGAGTCAAGAATATTATGCCGACTAGTGCAACTCCAAAAACCACGGACACACCAGCAACCCAAATAAACATCGTTCGATTTGCCTTCATTATTTGCGTTCGCTTACGAATCGCTACGTTTTTTGGTTGCATATCAGTTGACCCCCGTTATATCTGTTGCACGATCAGCAAAAATACTTTTTGGCACACCTAAATATGAGTCAGTCACGTTCCCATCAATATTTATAGCTACAGACACGCCCTTTGAGGCCGGAGAGAATAATTCAGGCGCGTAAACAAAACTTAATGTAAATCTAAGTACTTTAGAGCCGGTGGTATCTTCCCCATAACTTGTGTTGCTGGTGCTGATATCAGAAGCTAAAGCAACCTCCTGGGGAGCATCATTTAAATCAGTATATCTTAACACCGCGCCCTCAATAGTCTTCTTAAAAATCTCAACTGCCGCATAGCTATTGGCGGCTTGCCCGTCGATTGTTATTAATTCAGAGTCAGAATTAATAGCCAAATTAGATATTTGAATATTATTTGGACTTGGTGGAATAATTGCATTTAATACATCAAAAATGCGTGAATCAATTTTTTTGTCACTATTTAATACTGATATCTTGGTAAGCTGATTTTGAATCGTGAGAGTTTTTGTTAAATCAGTAACATCGGCAAGCTTATCGCTACCCTGTTTGATTGAAGTGTCAGCCAGGCTACTACGAACTGCCTGAAAAGTGAAAACATAAATGACCAAAAGCACAACTACAACCATTGAAACAATACCTATTGTGACAGAACCAAAAATAACCCTGGCCCTAATAATTTGGGCACGCAATAACTCTTGCTTTATGTCTGGGACAAGATTAATCTCAATCATTTTAGA
>Ga0268283_1001530_pt1 | contig 11210 bp, 11 predicted proteins | sample saktaG_13_FD_190140 | JGI IMG/M metagenome (GOLD analysis project Ga0268283, IMG submission 190140) | Saline water microbial communities from Sakinaw Lake, British Columbia, Canada - sak_2013_06_06_36m | ecosystem: Environmental > Aquatic > Non-marine Saline and Alkaline > Saline ... | reverse complement strand
CGATTGAATTGGAGTGTGGGTGTAGGGTGGTGGTTTAAGCATATTTCTGATGAGGTATGATACTTTTATGGCTTAGGCGATGCAGCAGAACCCCGAAGGGGTTCAAGCCGTTAGCCGGGGGTTGAGCGTCAGCGACACCCCCGGATGGCAAGACAATAGAACATCGACCCCGTAGGGGTCGCAGTCTTTGCTTTCACTGCCCAAGCACCACTAGCCGAATGCAACATTCGCACAGTTTACGGAAGATCGCCGAGGTTCATAGGCCGATTTCTACGACCCCTCCGGGGTCGAATACCCCACCTGACACCTACCGGGGGTGTCGCTTCGCTCAACCCCCGGCTAATAGCTGGCAACCCTACGGGTTGCAAAACATGGGCATCTGCGTACTTGAGTATATCGAGAAACGATGGAACTTGAGAACAAGACAAGTTTGTAAAATAACCACTGGCCGTTATGCCACAAGATGATTGTACTATGGAAATAATCGGAATTGACAACAATTTGGATAACCTTCTTCGCGATGTAAAAAATTCGAGGGTGGATATTGCGGTTGCCTTTGCCACGAAGACAGAAAAGGTAATCGACGCTTTAATCGTCAACGGGAATGAAGTTTTTCTAACAGTTGGAACGATCAATTGTTTCTCTGATCCAGTATTTTTCAGGCACTGCCAAGAACTTGCCCAAGAAAATTCCAAGCTAAATCTAGCCGTGGATTTTAGATACGCCGACAGCATTCATTGGAAAGTTTATCTGATCTCTCCAAACATTGTCGTCATTGGCAGCGCCAATTTCACTAAAACAGGACTCTCCATGAGTCGCGATACAGCGGTGCATATTGAAGATGAAAATCTTTACACTGACTACCAAGCTCTTTTATCAAGCCTGAGAAATGAAAACAATGTCGTTGCGTTGATCGATGACGGATTTGATACACTTTTAAGCGAGTATGAAAAAAAACATCGCTTACCAATCCCAACACGCAACATTCGGAGCGGACAACTTCCAAGCTTTACAGAGTGGTTTGCTAGGGATGAATCTCAAGGGTTGCCTATATTAATATGGGATCAAGATTTTGATGATGAGCACCGAAACACCTTCGAAAATAAAATTGTCCCCACATTAGACCCTACAGATAATAATGGAACATATTTTCTTGCCGCTGTAATCTTCAGCAAACCACCCTCTTATTATGAGAGGAATTCAGTTCTTATTCTGAGTGACAAAGGAACATATCCGCAATTTAACTTTATCAATTTGATAATGCCCAGTAATGACAAATGGTATTTATGCGGCATAGAAGGGGCAGCGTTTCCAAACCCTTTTGCATTGTCGCCTGATTTGAAGAAAGCCATAAAAAGCTCAGTACAAAAATGGGCAAAAAATGACAAGACATTTTTAGATACAAAAGACCTCCAAGAATTAGCAGATAAACTACCAGCCAATCTAATATAAAGATGCATTAAACACATGGCTAATTATCAATTTTGAATAACATTTGAACAATATATGAAATACCTCTCAACTCGCGGCCTTGCAACGCCCAAATCCTTCACCGAAATTCTGCTTGGTGGCCTCGCCCCCGACGGCGGGCTTTACCTTCCTGAGGAATATCCGCAAGTAACCCGCAAAGAATTGGACGAATGGCGTACTCTGTCTTATGCCGACTTGGCCTTCGCGGTCATGTCCAAATTTGCCCCTGACATCCCCGCCTATGCACTCAAGACAATTACGGATAAAACGTACACGGCGCAAATCTACCGCAATGCCCGCGCCGATTCGGACACTCGCCAAATTGCGCCGTTGCGCACCTTGGAACCGGGCTTGCATATTCTGGAATTGTCCAACGGGCCAACACTGGCTTTCAAGGATATGGCGATGCAGTTGCTGGGTAATCTGTTTGAATACGCCTTGGACCAACGGCATGACGCATTGAATATCTTGGGAGCGACCTCCGGCGACACGGGTTCGGCGGCGGAATACGCGATGCGGGGAAAACGCGGCATCCGCGTGTTCATGCTGTCCCCTCACGGCAAAATGTCCGCCTTCCAAACCGCGCAGATGTACTCGCTGCAAGACCCGAACATCTTCAACATTGCCGTGCGTGGCGTGTTCGACGATGCCCAAGACTTGGTGAAAGCGGTATCAAACGACCTTGCATACAAGGCGAAATACAAAATCGGCACGGTCAATTCCATCAACTGGGGGCGCATTTCCGCGCAAGTCGTCTATTATTTCAAAGGCTATTTCGCCGCGACGCAATCCAACGATGAACAAGTGGCATTCTCGGTGCCATCGGGCAATTTCGGCAACATCTGCGCCGGTCACATCGCCCGCAGGATGGGACTGCCCATCGCCCAATTGATCCTCGCCACCAATGAAAACGACGTGCTGGATGAGTTTTTCCGCACGGGCGTCTACCGACCGCGTGGCACGGCGCAGACCTTCCATACTAGCAGCCCGTCCATGGACATTTCCAAAGCGTCGAATTTCGAGCGTTTTATCTTCGATCTAGTCGGGCGCGACTCGGTCAAGTTAAGGGCTTTTTGGGGGCAAGTGGAGGCTGGTGGGGCTTTCGACATCAAGGGAACCCCCTATTGGGATGCGCTGCCCGGATTCGGCTTCGTCTCTGGCAAAAGCACCCATGCCGACCGCCTTGCCACGATCCGCCATACATGGGAAAAATACGGCGTGATGATCGACACCCACACCGCCGACGGACTCAAGGTCGGCATCGAACAACGCCGCCCCGACCTGCCGCTGATCTGCCTGGAAACCGCCTTGCCCGCCAAATTCGAGGAAACGATACGCGAAGCCTTGGGGCGTGAGCCGGAGCGCCCGGCTGGCATGTTGGGCATTGAAAATCTGCCGCAACAGTGTGTTGTGATGGATGCGGATGTGGAGGCTTTGAAGGCATATATTGTGGCGAATGCGCCTAGGAGCCTAGGTTCCGGCGATCCATGCCGGAACGACGGTGTTTTTGACTTCGGCTGAAGAATCTTGCTGTCAGGTGTTAGAATGCCAGCTATGAATTGTAACCCACTCGGAGAACCGCATGAAAACTAGCAAACTGACCATTGCCTTAATTGCCACCGCCGGATTATTGTTAGCCGCCAACGTGCGGGCTGAGGACAAAGAGGTTAAACAAGCTGATGTCCCCCAAGCGGTTTTGGATGCCTTCGCAATTGCCAAGCCTCATGCCAAAGTCAAGGAATATGAACTGAAAACCCGTGATGGACAATCCTTTTATGAGCTTGAATACAAGGAGAATGGGCTAGAGCATGAATATTATTATGCGGCGGATGGAACCCTGCTGGAAACGAGCGAGGAAATCCAAACGTACAGACTGCCAGCGGAGTTAAAGCAAGCCATCAAAATCTCTTATCCGAAAGCGAAAATCAAGGCAGTCAAAAAGAAAATGATGGTCGATGGTAATCTGTCAGGCTATGAAATCGAACTGAAGGAGAAAGGCAAGGAAGTGGAATTGGATATTGATGCCAGTGGGAAGATTACTAAGATTGAGCTGGATGATTGAAGATAAATACCTATTTTGTGTCCTACACGGACTTTGAAGAGGTTTATTCCAGCGAATGCTTAAATGTAACAGATCACTATAAACGATTTCATTTTTTAAGCCATGACCGCCGTTAGCTCCCTCACCATCGTCGGCTACAAGTCCATTCGTGATCTGAGCGATTTCAAGCTCAACGACTTGAATGTGCTGATCGGAGCCAATGGCGCGGGTAAGAGCAATTTCATTAGCCTGTTCCGCCTGCTGAATGAAATGTATGAACAGAACTTGCAGATATATGTGCAAACGCAAGGCGGGCCAGATGCCTTGTTGCATTTTGGGCGGAATACAACTGAACAACTTCATGCTGAGTTTTATTTTGGCTTGAATGGCTACCAGTTCGACCTGATACCCACAGCGGATAATCGGCTTATTTTTAAGAACGAAGATACTTGGTTTGGTGGTGGCTCAATGAACAGACCAGTAAAAATCAAGGGAGGAAATTCCCATGTAATTGGGAGCGGCAATAATGAATCCAAGCTAAAAGAAACTAATGACACATTTGCAGAGTATGTTCGCCCGGCAATCCAACGGTGGCGGGTATATCATTTCCATGACACCAGCCATACAGCCAAGGTAAAGCAATTGCATCATGTCAATGATAATCTGCTGCTTAAAACCGATGCAGCTAATCTCGCAGCATACTTGCGGATGCTCAAGAATAAACACTTTGCAGAGTATCAGCGCATTGTGGATACAATTCGCCTTGTTGCTCCATTCTTCGGTGATTTCGTCCATCGTCCCGGCGAACCGGATTACATTGAACTTGAATGGACACAGCGAGGAAGACCTGATACCCCATTCAAAGCACACTTGCTTTCAGACGGAACATTACGTTTCATTTGTTTGGCTACTCTCTTGCTTCAGCCAATAGGACTAATACCTAAGACTATACTGATTGATGAGCCGGAATTAGGTTTACATCCCTACGCCATTTCGATACTAGCCGACATTTTCAAACAAGTGACTTTAGCCTCCAATTCGGTGAATTCTCTGCATCCGCATTCTCAGAAGTTATCAAAATTTTTAGACCCTACAAGATCAAATTCTCGACAATTGATCGTCTCCACTCAATCGGTCGAACTGGTCAACGAATTGTCACCTGAGGATGTGATCGTCGTTGATTATGAGGATGATGCTTCCATTTTTCGCCGTTTCAGCCAAGACGAGCTTTCCGGTTGGTTGGAAGAATATTCAATGGGCGAACTTTGGAAGTGTAATATACTCGGCGGGAGACCCTAGGTTGTGGTGGAGGTGATCGTAATTGCTGAGGGCCAAACGGAAGAGCAATTCATCAAACGGCTCGTTGCACCTGCGTTGCGGCATTTACAGGTATATGTAAAACCCCAAATGCTGTACACATCTAAGGACAGCAAAGGGGGTGCCATTAATTTTGACAGGCTCAAATTCAATGTGCGAAATACATTGAGAAGTAAGCCCGAAGTGATATTATCAACTTTTCTCGATTTGTACGGACTGGCCACGGACTTCCCGAAACTTGAAGAGGCCAAGCAAAAAAAGGACGTTTATGCTAGGGTGACTTGCTTGGAAATAGCACTGCAAGAAGTATTGATTGAGGAAACAGGTTGCCAGAATTACCGTTTTCTGCCACATATCCAACCCTATGAATTTGAAGGACTGCTGTTTTCGGATGTTGAAGCACTGACTGGCATTGAACCTTCATGGAATACCTGTTTAATCGGGCTGGATAAAGTTCGCAGTAAGTTTGAATCCCCTGAACATATTAACGATGGCTACGAAACAAAACCCTCGAAACGCTTAGAAAATCTGCTACATCCCAAATATCACAAAACCCGCCACGGCCCTCTAGCGGCTGAACGTATCACTCTTGCCGTGATGGAACGCGAGTGTACTCATTTTCGTGGATGGATGGATATGCTCCGGGGCTTGGCTATATCATGACTCACAGTTAGTGGATATCTAAATGGACATCGAAACCGACACTACTCCAGCCAATCCAGAATCAAACCGGGTATTACTAATTGATTTGGAAAACTGCCCCAGCCAAATCAATCAATTGATGAAAAATCTGGAACAATTCTCGCAGGTGGTAATTTGCTACGCGCAAAGCGGGGCCAAAGTGCCTATCGACTGGATACTGCCTTTGACCAGCACAGTCAATAGCAACAAGCTTAAGATATTTAAAACCCCCGGTGCAGGCAAAAATGCCGCAGATTTTGGCATTACTTTCTGGGCTGGGGTGTTGATGCAGCAATTGCCGCAGAACACGCATTTCACGGTGGTATCTGAAGACACGGACTTGGATCATGTGATTAATTTTCTTAAAAGCCAAGGCAGAACCGCTGAACGTATAAACACTAAAAAAGTAGAAATTCCAACATCAGTTGTTCCTTCCATATCAACTTCCCCTATAAAATCATATTGCGTTTATCTCCTGAAAAATAATAAGAACAGACCCGTAAAACCGGAGACTTTACTTAATCATATTAAAAGTGGATTTAAAGACGACACGCTTACCTCAGAAATGATTATAAAAGAACTCACCAAACAAGGTGCAATATCTGTTGTTAATAATCGAATCTCGTATAACGAGCCAGTCATAACTAAACTTGCCAATTCATAAGCAATCAAGTTTTTACCCAAGGCAAATCAAGCAGCACTCAATCAATGCCCCACCACCCCGTCCCGAAGAAAATCATCCGCCGCCCCGTCCCGCAACAGAATGGGCATTTTCCTAATCTATCCCCGCTACTTCAACGCATCTACCTGTCACGTAATCTGACTGAACCTGAAGAGTTGGACCGCAGCTTGGCGAAGCTGCCCTCGCCTTGGCTTCTTTCAGGCATGGAAAATTTGGTCGGCCATTTGATCGATGCCATAAAAGACAACAAGCATTTGCTCATCGTTGCCGACTTCGATGCCGACGGTGCCACCAGTTGCGCAGTGGGGATGCTTGGCCTAAAAGCGATGGGGGCGGAAAAAGTTTCCTATATCGTCCCCAACCGCTTTGAATTCGGCTATGGACTGACCCCGGAAATCGTCGCCGTTGCCGCCAAGCACCAACCGGACCTGTTGATTACCGTGGACAATGGGATTTCCAGTATTGAAGGTGTCAAAGCGGCGAAAGCCTTGGGGATGACGGTTTTGGTCACCGACCATCATTTGCCCGGCGCTGAACTGCCGGAGGCTGATGCCATCGTCAACCCGAATTTAAACGGCGACGAATTCCCCAGCAAGTCCTTGGCGGGCGTAGGGGTGATGTTCTATGTGTTGATGGCGTTGCGAATACGCTTGCGGGAAAGCGGCTGGTTTGCGCAGAAAGGCATTCCCGAACCCAATCTGGCGCAATGGCTGGACTTGGTGGCATTGGGCACCGTCGCCGACGTGGTGGCGCTAGACCGTGTCAACCGCATACTTGTCCACCAAGGTTTGCAGCGTATCCGGCTAGGCCAGTCCCGTCCCGGCATCGTAGCCTTGCTGGAAGTCGCCGGCCGCAAACCGGCAGCGGTACAGGCCGCCGACTTGGGGTTTTTTGCCGGCCCCCGGTTGAATGCCGCCGGACGCTTGGAGGACATGGCGCAAGGCATCGAATGCCTGCTCTGCCAAGACATACCAACGGCACGGGGCATGGCCACCCAACTCGACCAACTCAACCGGGATCGGCGGGAAATCGAGGAGCAGATGAAGCTGGATGCCTTCCTCATTCTCGACAAGCTTGACACGGACAGGCGGGCCAAGGGCTTGGCGGGTGTCTGTCTGTTCGATTCTTCTTGGCATCAAGGGGTCATCGGCATTCTTGCTTCCCGCGTCAAGGACAGGTTGCACCGCCCGGTGATCGCCTTTGCCCCGGCGGGCAATGGGGAAATCAAAGGTTCCGCCCGTTCCATCCCCGGGGTTCACATACGCGACGTGTTGAGCAATATCGCCGCCGCCCATCCCGGTTTGCTCGCCCGTTTCGGCGGACATGCCATGGCTGCGGGTCTGAGCCTCGATGAAGGCAGATACCCGGAATTTGTCAAACTCTTCGACGCGGAGGTCAGGAAACATCTGGAAGGCATGGATTTGGACCATGCTGTGCATAGCGACGGTGAATTGTCTCCCGACGAATTGCGTTTGGAGTGCGCTGAAATCCTGCAACAGGCCGGTCCATGGGGGCAAGGGTTCCCCGAACCCGTTTTCCATGGGGAGTTCGACGTGATCCAGGCCCGCATTGTCGGCGAGAAGCATCTCAAATTAGTGCTAAAAACGCCTGACCAGAAACGCATGATCGACGGCATCGCTTTTTTTGTTGACGACCCGGAAAGCTGGCTGGGTTGTCGACGGCTCAAACTCGCTTACAAACTGGATGTAAACGAATTCCGTGATAACCGGGCGGTGCAGATGCGAATCGAATACATGGAGGATTTTTGAAAAATTTGGGAAATAGAAATGAACGGCGAGATAAAAAATGGCTATTTTGATTTATAATTGAGATTATGCTAATGCAGAACGCAGAAAGGCGAACAAGGCCACCTCTTTTAGCTTGGCCTATCTCGTCCTCTACAACGATTACCCACAATATGTTTTGGATAATATAATGGAAAAAATCACTAAACTGCTCAAATCCCTCTATCATTTACTCCCTGAACCGCCTTCAACTAATTACCTATTTCGAGCCATTACGCCGAACCCCTACGACCTCCTCCCCCCCAATCCTCTCATATTCGACATAGGCTCCAAAGAAGCCCGTGGTTCCTATGCCTTTGGAAACCCCCCACCCGGTTCTAAAATAGTTTGCGTCGATATTGAGGAAAGACCTGGGGTCGATTTGGTCGCGGATGCCCATGACCTCCATATGGTTCCTGACAATAGCGTGGACTTTGTCTGCTCCATTAGCGTTCTCGAACACGTTCGCCATCCCCATCGCGTCGTCAAGGAAATTTACAGAATTCTTAAACCTAGCGGCATCGTTTACATTAACGTGCCATTCATTTTTCCATACCATGCGGATCCAGATGATTTTTATCGTTTCTCCTACAATGGCATAAACATACTTTGCGAAGACTTTGAACGTATTGGCAGCGGATTCAACCGGGGACCGGCATCAACTATGCATCATCTGTCAGTGCATTTCCTAGCCATGCTATTTTCCTTTAACAATATGGCTTTATATGGTATCAACGTCGATTTGTTCAAGTGGCTGTTATTCTGGGTCAAATATCTTGATAAATTTTTAGCCCATTACAAAATGGCTTATGTCATCCATACCGGCAGCTTCTTCATCGGAAGGAAATAGCTTGGCAGATGTCATTGTCCAGTCATGGCTTTAACACCTTATCCGGCCTGTTAGTCTTGTGGCAAGGCATAAGAACTAAGCGCCTACAAGACCAGCGAGTCTTACTCGACTTGGGCCAATGCTTCACCGCCCGCCTAACTTTGGATGATTCCACCCCTTAGGCTTTAGCGAATAATAGGAGGCAGGAGCGCGAAGATAGGAACCTGCCATCCACGCTTGTTTTCCCTTAGGCGTCAACCGCGCCAATTTTTCTGCATCTTCCCCGGTGTCATTGGGATCGGCGTAACCCGAACCGGAATAGACTTGCAACTGGTCCGGGCCGTCCTCACTAATAAGAAGGCGATGGCGAATGCGCCCGTCCGGCCCACGGCCAGTTACCTGCCCTGCCAAGCCTTGGCTTGGTTGTGGCGCGTCACCTCCGGCCTGTAAACCTGATTTGGGGTGTTCTTGAACGCGGCTTGGACGGGGCTTGAAGAGGGCAGGTTTTTTTTTGACGCGGTTAAAGCCCTCGGTTAATCCGGTTGTTTTCTGTTGACGATCCACATTGCGCTGATTCAGCCATTCGCGCATTTCGGCCACGCCGTTTTTCTTTTCCACGATAATTTTTTGCCCGCCTTGGCCGGATGTCGTCTGCGTCTCGCCACTGGGCGCAACCTGCGCCACGCCCGCGCCGATGGCAAACGCCATCCTTGCCGGGAAAAGCACTATCATCAGACTGAACAAGACAATCAAACGCCCGTTGTCCACACCTTCCTCGCTATTGTTTCGATGGATGAATTGTAGACTGGATTAGCCACTGGTAGTAGGGCGGATTTTCCGATTCCAAGGAGGCTTGGCCCAATTATGGTTTTTTATGTTTCGCAGCCAAGCGCAAATCTATTGCTTGACTCTGAACCCCTAAGCTGTAAGAATGACACGTTTAATTTTAAGAAACCATCTGCGCGGGGCTTTCCAATCATGTATGCGGTTATTCAAACAGGCGGCAAGCAGTATCGAGTAAAAGAGGGCGAGTACCTCAAGGTTGAGACCCTGCCTGTCGAGGCTGGCGAGCAAATCGAATTCGACAAGGTATTGCTGATCCAAAACGATGCGGGCATCACCTTCGGCAAGCCATTTGTCGAGGGTGGCAAAGTGACCGCCACCATCAGATCCCATGGGCGGCATAAAAAAGTCCATATTATCAAGTTCAGACGGCGCAAGCACTATATGAAAAAGCAGGGCCACCGTCAGAATTACACTGAAATCGAAATCACCGGCATCTCGGGTTAAGGCGGGAGAAACTCATGGCTCACAAAAAAGCAGGCGGCAGTTCCAGAAACGGCCGCGATTCAGAATCCAAGCGACTCGGCGTCAAGCGCTTCGGTGGCGAACTCGTTTCCGCCGGCAGCATCATCGTGCGACAGCGTGGCACTCAATTCCATGCGGGTCAAAATGTCGGCATGGGCAGGGATCACACCTTATTCGCCAAGGCCGAAGGCAAAGTGTTGTTTAAAGTCCGCGGGCCGCTAAATCGCAGGACTGTCAGCATAGTCGTGGCGTGAGGGGCATTGCCCTGGCGGGGGCATATCCTTGAGACATTGGAATACCATAAAGCCTCGTCTTTGACGGGGCTTTTTTGTTGGAATGGCAAAGTGGCAACATGAAATTTGTAGACGAAGCGGAAATACGGGTTGAGGCGGGTGACGGCGGTGACGGCTTTATCAGCTTCCGTCGTGAAAAATATATTCCTTTCGGCGGGCCTGACGGCGGTGACGGCGGTGACGGCGGCAGTGTTTATTTGATTGCCTCCAATAATCTCAACACCTTGGTGGACTTTCGCTACAACCCGACCCATCGCGCCGACAAGGGCCAAAAAGGCTCCAGCGGCAATTGCACCGGGAAAAAAGGCGAAGACCTTCATCTTCCCGTTCCCACCGGCACGATTGTGTATGATTCGGAAACGGGCGAAACCCTCGGCGACTTGGTTCGCGTCGGCGATACCCTGCTGGTTGCCCAGGGCGGTTTCCATGGGTTGGGCAACACCCGCTTCAAGAGCAGCACCCATCGCGCCCCGGAGAAAGCCACCAAAGGCTCCCTCGGTGAAAAGCGGCTTTTGTCGTTGGAATTAAAGCTAATCGCCGACGTGGGCTTGTTGGGGATGCCCAATGCCGGCAAATCCAGTTTGATTCGTGCCGTTTCTGCCGCCAAGCCAAAAGTTGCGGATTATCCATTCACCACCCTGCGTCCAAATCTGGGCGTGGTTCGCGTGGACGAGAACCGTAGCTTCGTCATGGCCGACATCCCCGGTTTGATTGAAGGCGCCGCCGAAGGGGCTGGCTTGGGGATGCAGTTCCTCAAGCATCTTGCCCGCACTGGCTTGCTGTTGCATCTGGTGGATGTGCAACC
>Ga0268283_1001529_pt1 | contig 11218 bp, 5 predicted proteins | sample saktaG_13_FD_190140 | JGI IMG/M metagenome (GOLD analysis project Ga0268283, IMG submission 190140) | Saline water microbial communities from Sakinaw Lake, British Columbia, Canada - sak_2013_06_06_36m | ecosystem: Environmental > Aquatic > Non-marine Saline and Alkaline > Saline ... | reverse complement strand
CGCCCGTAGAACGCAAACATTTGATGACTTCCCTGCATTATCCTGACGGTGATTGCGAGGGTCGCGCATTGACTGAATTATCACGCAGGCTTAGGAAGAAAATTAGCCACCAAACCGGCTTGGAATGCCCCCTCCATACCTTCCGCAGCATAGGCTATTGCTTTACCGGCAGTATCGCCATCATCGATTAGCATTGTCCTACCGGAGCGCCAAGCCGGAGCGTCAAAGCTTGCTTTGACTGCCAAAGCAAGCTTTGGCGCTCCAAGCCAACATCATTTAATTCAATAACATAGCCTGATTTTGTGTTATTTCGTGTTAATTCGTGGGATTTCGTGGTTTGAAAATGCTTAGGTTTAGGTTTATTAAAGGTAGTTGGAAAAAATTCTGTACTGTGGGCAGGGCAAGATTTTTTGTCATGCCTACGCACTAACCACTCAATGATAGGAATAGACCGATGAAAGCACTACTAAAACCATTAACCCCCCTCGTCCTGCTGGCCGGGATGGGGCTTGTCTCCACTGCCGAAGCCTCGCTAATCAGTAGACTCGGCGGGCTGGCCGTTTACGACACCGACCGTAACATCACTTGGCTGGCGAATGCCAATGCCAACGGCCAGATGACTTGGGCCACCGCCAATTCCTGGGCAGCCGGTTTGAATATCGGCGGCTACACTGGTTGGCGTTTGCCGACCGCGCTGAATACCAATGGCAGTGGGCCTTGTTCAGGTACGAACTGCACTGGCAGCGAACTGGGGCATTTGTATTACACCGAATTGGGTGTGGCAGCGGGGAATAACATCACCAGTTCGACCAGCACTTATCTGCAATTGTTCACGAGTGTGCAAAATTCCGTTTACTGGTCTGCTAATTTGTTCGCGTCCAATCCCAATAATTTTGCGTGGAGTTTTCTTGCCAACAGTGGAGTCCAGACCAGCGTCACTAAAACCACACCCTATTATGCTTGGGCCGTGCGCTCTGGCGATGTCGGTGGCAGCGTACCCGAACCCGGCATCATCGGCTTGATGGGCATCGGCGCATTGGCTTGGGCGGGGACTAGTCAAAAGCGGCGGGGGTGATTGCATGAAGCGGGAGCGCCAAAGCTTGCTTTGGCATTGGAGCGTCAAAGCTTGCTTTGACATTGGAGCGCCAAAGCTTGCTTTGGCATTGGAGCGCCAAAGCTTGCTTTGACATTGGAGCGCCAAAGCTTGCTTTGGCATTGGAGTGCCAAAGCTTGCTTTGGCATTGGAGCGCCAAAGCTTGCTTTGGCATTGGAGCGCCAAAGCTTGCTTTGGCTGTCAAAGCAAGCTTTGACGCTCCCAAGCTTTGGCGCTCCGGTGGGATTGGCCAAAGCAAGCTTTGGCGCTCCGATGGCGCTCCATGATTTTTTAATATATGAGGGTTTAAACTATGAAAACCATCCACACCTCCCACCTCCGGGTGGGACAAAAGGCGCTCCCGGCAGGGGGCTTTGGAATTTTACTCGGCTGGCTGCTGGCGCTGTGGCTACCGCTGGCTTGGGCCGGGTTGCCCAACACCCCGGTTCCGGGGGCTTATGTCGCCGACGGGTCGGTCAATGCCATCGTCATCGACGGGGCGACCACTTACATCGGCGGCCAATTCACCCGGCTAGGCCCGGCCACCGGCGGCGGGGTTCCGTTCGATGTCGGCAGCGGAGCGGCGACCACCTACCCGCAAGTCAACGGGATTATCAGGGCAGTGGCGGCGGACGGGTCCGGCGGCTGGTATGTCGGTGGGCATTTTAACCAAGTCGGCAGCTTGCCCCGCAATAATATTGCCCATGTCTTGGCCGACGGCAGCGTGGATGCCAGTTGGAACCCCAATGCTAACGGATTCGTTTATGCGCTGGCGGTGGGCAATGGCAAGGTCTATGCCGGCGGGCGCTTCACCCAGATCGGCGGGCAAGCCCGTAACCGGATCGCCGCGCTTGGCGCGAGCGGAACCGGTGCGGCGGATGCCAGTTGGAACCCCAACGCGGACGGTGAGGTTTTCGTGCTGGCAGTCAGCGGCAGCACGGTTTATGCCGGCGGCGCGTTTGGCAACATCGGCGGACAGGTTCGCAACAATCTTGCCGCCCTAGCCAGCGACGGGACCGGCGCGGCGGATGCGAACTGGAACCCCAACCCCGATGCGCCCGTCAGAGCCTTGGCGGTCAGTGGCGGCACGGTCTATGTCGGTGGCGAGTTTTACAACATCGGCGGCCAGGCCCGCAACTATCTTGCCGCCCTAAGCACGGGCGGGACGGGCGCGGCGGATGCCAGTTGGAACCCTAGCCCCGATTTTTACATATACGCACTGGCGGCGGACGGCGACACGCTCTATGTCGGCGGTTACTTTAGCAGCATCGGCGGGCAGGCGCGCAATTTCATTGCTGCCGTGTCCAGCAGCGGAACCGGCGCGGCGACTGCTTGGAACCCCGATTCTAATTATGTTGTCTTTGCCTTGGCGGTGTCTAACGGCCTGGTCTATGTGGGCGGCGACTTCACCCAGATCGGCGGCCAGCCGCGCAACTATCTTGCCGCGCTCAGCCCGGCCACCGGCTTGGCGGATGCCCAATGGAACCCCAACCCCAACCGTTCACCAAGCGGCACAAATGTGATTTTGGCCTTGGCGACGGGTGTCGGCAAGGTCTATGCCGGCGGGGGATTCACCAGCCTAGGCGGCGTGACGCGCAACGGTCTGGCGGCACTGACCACCGCCACCGGCATCCCCACCGCGTGGAACCCCAATCTCAGTGGCGGTCAGGTTAATGCCTTGGCGCTCAATAATGGCACGCTATATGTCGGCGGCAACTTCACCCAGATCGGTGGGCAAAGCCGCCAGAATATCGCCGCGTTCAGCACCGCCACCGGCCAGCTCGACGCCGCTTGGGACCCGAATGCCGATAATGAAGTGCGTGCCTTGGCGGTGAACAGCGACGGCAACACCGTCTATGCCGGGGGTTACTTCAACAGCATCGGCGGACAGAGTCGCACTTACATTGCCGCGCTCGGCCCGGTCGGCAGCGGCGGAACCGCTACCGGCTGGAACCCCACTGTCGAAAGAAATATATTCGCGTTGGCGCTCGGCAACCACACCGTGTATGCCGGTGGCAGTCATTGCGGGGAAGGCTGCCGGAACCTGATCGCCATTGATAAGGACACCGGCACGGTGGAGGCCAACTGGAACCCCAACCCTGATGGGCTCATCTTTGCCTTGGCTCTGGGTGCGGATGGCAACACGCTGTATGCCGGGGGGGGCTTCTTCAACATTGGCGGCCAGCCGCGCAACTCTCTCGCTGCGTTAACCAGCGGGACGGGCTTGGCGACCGCTTGGAATCCCAATCCCGACTTTGGCCCTAACTACAGTTTGGCAGTCAATGGCAGCATGGTGGTTGTGGGCGGGTCATTCAACCACATCGGCGGGCAGTCGCGGGTGTCCATCGCCGCCTTGGATGGTGAGGGTGCGGTCAGCGCATGGAACCCCCGTGTTGAAAGTTTTTCAGATGCAGTTGGGATACTTGCACCTGTTGTTTCCATCGCGCTCAGCGCGGACGGCAACACCGCCTATCTCGGCGGGGATTTTACCGGCTTCGGCGGCTACAGCCGCAGCCGCTTGGGCCTGTTCCGGCTGGCGGCCGGCAATGCCAACCTGAGCAACTTAGTCAGCAGCGGCGGGGCGTTGACACCGGCCTTTGCCAGCGCCACCACCGGCTACACCCAGACCGTGGGTTACGGCACGACGAGCATCACCGTCACGCCCACGTTTGGCGACGACTACGCCACCGCGACGCTCAGCCTGAATGGCGGGGCGGCGACGGCGATTGCCAACGGCGCGACCTCCGGCCCACTGGCGTTGAACCTCGGCGATAACACCGTGTCCGTCACTGTCACCGGCCAAGACGGCACGACGACGAAGACCTACACCCTCACCGTCACCCGCGCCAAGGGCGACACCTCCACCGAGGTCAGTTCCAGCCTGAACCCATCGGTCTTGGGGCAGCTTGTCAGCTTCACCGCGACCGTCACCCCCTCGGCGACCGGCACGGTGCAATTCTTCGACGGCAAAAAAAGTTTGGGAACCGGAACCTTGAACGGCAGCAGCCAGGCCAGTGTCTCCACTGGGGCTTTGACCCTCGGTAGCCACAGCATCACCGGGGTGTATGCGGGCGATGCGAATTTCAACGGTTCCCCGTCGCCGGTGTTGACGCAAACCGTCAACACCTCTGCCAGCCTGTCCGCCGCCGTCACCGGCAAGAGCGAGACTTACAACGGCATCCGCACTTGGTCCGTCACCGTCACCAACACTGGCGGCAGCACCGCCTCGGCGGTGACGCTGGACAGCTTCTGGATTTCGCTGAGCGGGCGTTGCCAGCCGGTGGCGACCACGAGCTTCCCGGTCAGTTTGGGTGACATTGCCGCTTTCGGCTCGAAGACCGGCACGGTGTCGATTGACTTCACCGGCTGCGTGAAGCTGGCCAAGTTCAATGCCTCGGTCGGCTATAGCGCGAATACTGGCGCGGTCAGTGGCACTACGCCGATGGCGGGGGTGGGGCAGTAGGGGCCAATGTTGTTGAATTAAGCAGTAGGTCGGCATCCCCATGCCGACAATGGACTTGCCCATTCCCTTGGCGGCAAAGGGTTGCCGCCCTACAGATCATGATGAGTGGCCTTAATTTAACGGCATTGCAGTAGGGGCGGGTTCCAAACCTGTCTTAGACAGCAGGCCGACTCGGTTTGCAAACCGAGTCGGCCTTTGGAAGTAGGCCGGAATAAGCCCGCTCCAGCGGGCGTTTCCGGCAAAACGACAGGACGAATGCACTAAAGGGAGCGTCAAAGCTTGCTTTGACAGCCAAAGCAAGCTTTGGCGCTCCTAAGGTAAATATTCTTATAGAGAAAACACATGAAAAATTTGCATAGCCTTTGTTTGATAATCCTGCTTGCCGCCGCCAACCCGGCGTGGGCGAGCGACATCAGCTTCGCCTTCAACTTCTCCGGTGCTGCCTACGACGGCAACAATGCCTTGGCGAAGGGAACCATCACCTTCGACAGCACCAAGCTAAACAATCCGGGCCGCAACCTGTGGGACCCGAATGACCTATACCCCGGCTATGGCACACGCACTGCGGGGCTGGTCACTGATTTAACCGTCACCGTCACCGGCTCGACCGGGGGCGCGGGCGACGGTGTGTTCAGCCTTGCCGATTTCGACGCGGTGCTGTTCGATACATCATCAACCGCATTGAATCTTGGGCAACAACTGATCGGCCAAGCCACCTCCAGCCCCAACGGCAAGACATGGGGGCAGGACGACCCGATCAACCCTCTGCCCAGCCCCGCAGCGTTTTACACCGGCGACTTCCAACTGTTCGCCAAAAACACCAGTGCCTCGCCTTTTGGCCTTTACCCGTTCCAAGTCGGCACCGACCATGGGGGCAATGACGGGATGCACTTGGTTTCCTTCGCACCCGCCAATAATGACATTCCCGAACCCGGCATCATCGGCTTGATGGGCATCGGCGCATTGGCTTGGGCGGGGACGGCGAACAGAATGCGCTCGGGGACCAATTAACGGGCTTGTACGGCGGGTTTTTGCAAGCATCATCCATCATCGGCGACAACCCCACGGTAACGCCCTTTAACGGCGGGGTGTCATATACCGGCGCGGCCTTCACCCAAGACGACCAATACGAGGTCGTCCACTTCAGCTTGACGCAGGCCGACACGGTCACGTTTACCAGCTTCGGCGCGGACGGCGGCACCAACGGCGCGGGTGCAGTCATCCCCACTGGCGGCTTCGTGCCGGTGGTGGCGCTGTTCAGCGGTGCCAACGGACAGTCCGACGACTACTCGACTATTTTCAGCGACTCCGGGCGCGGCATCGGCGGGGTGTATGACGTGAGCTTCGCCCAGGCCCTCGCCGCCGGGGACTACTATGTGGTGCTGTCGGTCTTCAACAACTTTGGCAAAGGGTATCTCCCCACCAGCCTGGCCGTTGCCAGTCCCTACTCCAATTCCACCTTCGACTACGCCTACTTCAACTACAGCGTTTTAGGGGATACCGACAACTTCACCTATCCGCAACTCGGCGGTTTTTTAACCGGAGACCCCACCCCGTTCTGGTACGACTCGACCACCCAACGGACAGGCAACTGGGCGCTGGACATCATCGCCTCGTCCTTGCTGGTGCCCGAGCCGGGGAGCCTGGGGTTGCTGCTGATGGGCATGGCCGAGCTTGGCCTGAGCCGCCGGAAAGCCGTGTAGGCTGGCATCCCCATGCCGGCAATGGGCATGCACCTTTCCTTGGCGGCAAAGGGTTGCCGCCCTACGGTTTGTAGTCGTAGGCCGGAATAAGGTCGTCCCGCGACCGTTTCCGGCAAACGGCGGGAATCCTCCAGCATTCGGGACGACTTGGGACCCCATGCCGGAAACGCCCGTGAACGGGCCTTTCGACTACGCTCAAGATAGGCTTATTCCGGCCTACCGATATATTTTTGCCCGTTCCCAAGCTCCGGCTTGGGAACGCGGGCTTTGAAGCTCCTGCTTCCCGAAGCGCGGCGGGGTTTGCAGCCCCGCCGCTTACGTTTTGTGCGAGTTGATGACGCTGAGGAAAGCTCAAAACGTTTCGGACGGGATTACAAATCCCGTCCGGCTCCGGTGGTCGGACAATGTAGCTTCCGACAATCCCATTGGCTGGGCGCAAAACCGCGCCCGACTCAAATGGCTTGCTATGAACCATACAATGTAATAATAAGGACATTTACGAGAATGTCTATACCCGTAGGGTGGCCTTCAGGCCACCAATGCGCCCTGAAGGACGCCCTACAACGGGGGATTTTATTTTCGGAAATCGCCTAACGCTAGTCAAAACCCGCCTGATCCGCAAACTCGGGAGTATGGATGGAGATAGTCACTCGGCGTGTTGCAAGAATTGTTTGCGGGATAGGCCAAAACCGGTAGGATTTGGAAAGCGATTGAATTCTAAGCATTGCCGTCTCCTTAATCAGTCGCGTCGATAGTTTCAATGGCATCCAGTGACAGGCATTGGACTCTATTACAAACAAAGCCCCTTGTTTTCGGGGTGCCAGTCGGACTGAGGGGTGATAATATGACTTGTACGGCCCATAAGTGGGTGTTCATAAATTTTTTACATTTTCAATAGTCGCAGGAGCGTCTCAACCGGGACAATCGTCCTCCGTCCCACTTGCCACCAATCAATCCATTTGGAATTATTTTACACTGCATGATGAAAAAGTTATTGGGCGTTTTGGTTTTATGCGTAGCTGTTTTTTTTGCCTGGCACTGGTTTTCCCGGCTGGGCGTCAATCCTGCCGTCGCCCCTGCGGCGGGCGGCCCACCCAAAATGATGTCTTTGCCAGTCAAAGCCGCACCCGCCCGAAGGGAAAAGGTTTCGGCGAAGATCGAGGCGGTCGGCGACTTGCTGGCAGGGGAGTCGGTCGTGTTGCGCCCGGAAATCGTGGGCCGGATTTCTGCCATCCGCTTCGAGGAAGGGCAAAAGGCCAAGGCGGGCGACCTGCTGGTCGAACTCAATGCAGAGGAACAGCGCTCCGCTTATGCGCAGACCCAAGCCGCGTTGAATCTGGAGGAGGAGAGCTTCAAGCGCATTCGGGATGTGCGGGCGAAGAACCTGGTGAGCCAGCAGCAATACGACGAGTCCTTGGCGCGGTTGCAAAATGCCCAAGCGTTGCTGGAACGTGACCGGGTGCGATTGGCGAGAACCCAGCTTTTCGCGCCATTTGACGGAATATTGGGGTTGCGCCAAGTCAGCCTGGGGGATTATGTGAGTCCTGGGCAGGCACTGGTCAATTTGGAGTCCGTCGATCCAATCAAACTGGATTTCAAACTGGCAGAGAAATATGCCAGCAAGGTGGTCAAGGGCTTGAAGCTCGAAGTGAGTGTGGATGCCTGGCCGGACAGGGTCTTTCGCGGGGAAGTCCAAGCGGTTGACCCAAGGCTGGACGAAGCGACTCGAACGGTCAAAGTCCGTGCGCGTTTGCCCAACCCCGATCTGGCATTGAAGCCGGGCATGTTTGCCCGCATAGTCCTTGATTTGGGGCATCTGCGGGAGGCATTGTTCGTGCCGGAGCAAGCGGTGCAGGCCAAGGGCAGCACATCCATGCTGTTTCGCATCGTCAATGGCAAGGCCGTGCTTAGCCCTGTGAAGACCGGCGAGCGCCGGTCGGGTTCCGTGGAAATTACGGAAGGCATCAAAGACGGCGATTGGATTGTCATTGACGGGCAAATCAAGCTGCGCGACGGTATGCCGGTCATCCAACTGAAGCAGGATGCGCCATGATTTTATCGGATATGTCCATCCGCCGGCCCGTCCTGGCGACGGTGATGAGCCTGGGGTTGGTGCTGGTCGGGCTGATGGCCTTCGAGCGCCTGCCGGTGCGGGAATACCCCAACATCGACGCCCCCGTAGTCTCCGTGCGCAGCGTCTACCAAGGGGCAAGCGCGGCGGTCATCGAAAGCCAGGTGACCCGTCCGCTGGAAGATTCGCTGTCCGGCATTGAGGGCGTCAGGTCACTGAAGTCGGTCAGCCGCGAGGAAGTCAGCCAAATCACCATCGAGTTCAATTTGAACCGCAACCCGGACGGGGCCGCCGCCGATGTGCGCGACCGGGTTTCACGGGTCCGGGCAAGATTGCCTGAGGAGATCGACGAGCCGGTCATCAGCAAAATCGAGGCGGATGCCTCGCCGATTGTATGGCTGGCATTTTTTAGCGACCGCCACACGCCGCTGGAAATCACCGACATCGCCGACCGTTTCGTGCAAGACCGGCTGCAAACCTTGCCGGGTGTCGCCAGCGTGATTATTGGCGGCGAACGCCGTTATGCCATGCGTCTGTGGCTGGACCGGGACCGTCTCGCATCGCGGCGGGTGACGGTCAAGGATGTGGAAGATGCGTTGAAGAGGCAGAACGTGGAGATTCCCGGCGGGCGCATCGAAAGTTCCATGCGCGAATTCACTGTACTCAGCGAGACCGACCTTAGCACTCCGGAACAGTTCAACGCATTGATCATCCGTGAGGAAAACGGCTATCCGGTGCGCCTGTCCGATGTCGGGCGGGCCGAGATTGGGTCACAGGACGACCGCAATATTGTGCGCGTCAATGGCGATTCGGCGGTGGGCTTGGGCGTGGTCAAGCAATCCACGGCCAACACCTTGGCGGTCGCCTTGGCGGTGCGCAATGAGTTGCCAAAAATCAACAGTGCCTTGCCAGAAGGGCTGAAGCTGAAGATCGCCTTCGATTCTGCCTTGTTCATCGAGGAATCCATCAACGGGGTTTACCACACCCTGCTGGAATCGCTAGTGCTAGTGCTAGTCGTGGTGTGGTTGTTTCTGCGTTCGCTGCGCGCCACGCTGATTCCCTTCGTCACGATTCCAGTGTCCCTCATCGGGGCTTTCATCTTTATCAACGCCCTCGGCTTTTCCGTGAACATCCTGACCTTGCTGGCACTGGTGCTGGCCATCGGGCTGGTGGTGGATGATGCCATCGTGATGCTGGAAAACATCCACCGGCGCATCGAAGACGGCATGGATCCGATGGAGGCCGCTTTCGCAGGCAGTCGGGAAATTGCTTTTGCGGTGGTGGCGATGACGTTGACGCTGGCCGCCGTTTTCGCCCCCTTGGCGTTCATGAGCGGCAACACCGGTCGATTGTTTTCCGAATTCGCGCTGGCAGTGTCTTGCGCAGTGCTGGTATCCGGTTTTGTCGCGCTGACGCTGACCCCGATGATGTGTTCGCGCTTATTGCAAGCTAACGTCCATGTGGAGGAACGAAGTAGGATCGAGTCGGTTTCAGGAAGCCCTCCCCAAACGACTGGGAAATCCCCCCTGCCCCCCTTTGAAAAAGGGGGGAGTGGGGGGATTTCCTGGAATGGCTTCATCGGCCTGTACCGTGTGTCACTGCTGTTCTGCCTGCGTTGGCGTTGGCTGGTGGTTCTGGTTTTGGCCTGTGTGGCCGGGGCGGCGGTGTTGCTGTTCAACAACCTGAACGCCGAGCTTTCGCCGGTGGAGGACCGGGGCAACATCTTTGCCGTGGTGTCCGCGCCGGAAGGGGCGACCATGGATTATACCGACGGTTATGCCCGCCAGATCGAGTCGTTCCTTGCGCCCATCCCCGAAATCGACACCTATTTCGTGGTGGTGGCGCCGGGGTTGGAACGGCCCAACCCGGTCAACTCGGCCATTGCTTTCATCCGCATGAAACCCTGGGGTGAGCGGCAGCGTAGCCAGCAACAGATCGCCTTGGAGTTGATGCCCAAATTCCTCGGCCTGCCCGGCGTGATGGCGTTTCCCATCAACCCCCCCTCGTTGGGGCAGAGTTTCCGCAGTTCCCCGGTGCAGTTCGTGATTCAGGGCCCGAGCTACGAGGAGTTGGACAAGGCATTGGGCGGGTTCATGGCGAAGGCGGCCCAGTTCCCTGGCCTGGTCAACTTGGACACCGACCTCAAGCTCAACAAGCCGCAACTTAGCTTGGATGTGAACCGGGAAAAGGCCGCCGCCATTGGCGTGGAAGTGGATGACATAGGCAAGACTCTGCAAACATTGTTAGGCGGGAGGCAAGTGACCCGCTTCAAACAGGCTGGCGAGCAATATGACGTGATCCTCAAATTGGGTGACGAGGCCCGCGCCACGCCCGCCGACATGAATACGATTTACCTGCGGGGCCGGGAAGGCAAACTGACCCCGCTGGGCAATCTGGTCGCCATCCGGGAAAATGCGGCTGCCAAAGAGCTGAATCATTTCAACCGTCTGCGTGCGGTGGTGGTGACCGCCAATATTGCGCCGGGCTACACGCTCAGTCAGGCACTGGAGTTTCTGGGCAAGACCGCCAAGGAGGTATTGCCGTCGTCGTTCCAGACCGAACTGGACGGGCAATCGCGGGAATTCATGGAATCGAGCAAGACGCTTTATTTGACTTTCGGCTTCGCGCTGATTTTCATCTACTTGGTGTTGGCGGCGCAGTTTGAGAGCTTTCGCGACCCGCTGATGATCATGTTGACGGTTCCGCTGGCCATCACCGGGGCGTTGCTGTCACTGAAGCTGTCCGGTGGCACACTGAATGTCTACAGCCAGATTGGCATGGTCATGCTGATAGGTTTGATTACCAAGAACGGCATTTTGATTGTCGAATTTGCCAACCAGTTGCAAGAACAGGGAAGGGGTGTCAAGGAGGCGGTGGTGGAGGCGGCC
>Ga0268283_1001528_pt1 | contig 11220 bp, 7 predicted proteins | sample saktaG_13_FD_190140 | JGI IMG/M metagenome (GOLD analysis project Ga0268283, IMG submission 190140) | Saline water microbial communities from Sakinaw Lake, British Columbia, Canada - sak_2013_06_06_36m | ecosystem: Environmental > Aquatic > Non-marine Saline and Alkaline > Saline ... | reverse complement strand
GATCTTCCGGCACCATCCGTTTCCCGGCCAGACATTCAATTTGGGCGAAATGCTGGAGATTTTTCGACCGAGAATCTGACTTGCCGGGTTTTCCACAATCATGCAGCAAACTGGCATAATGATGACTGCCCCGAATGATAAAATCCGCTACCTCAGACAGTGCTTTCATTATTTCCTTTTTGAGCCACGCCATACCTCTTCCACTTGGAGAATCCAATTCAATAGGATGATTAATAAATTTGGCACATCGTCAGGCAGGTTTATTATCAAGCTGGGAATATCAGACCCTTTCGCAAGAATGCCAAGTGGATTCCTCATTTGAATATTCCCGACATCATCGTTCATTCTGAGATATATAACGGGGTTTCTCCAACGATGAATAATATCTTCAGAATTGATATTAGTCGGATGATCACTGATTACGTCGGTAAACAATAAAATTGTTTCATCTTCTTCATAAGGAATATCCATCTGCAGTTTGGGGTCATATCCAAACGCCTTTAAGACTTTGTGGATACTTTTAACAATTGTACTATTGCCTATGCATATAATGTTCATGGAAGAATACCAAACCCCCAAATTTAAGATACATTATTCTCTTTATCCGGCACGCCCCATCACAGCAGTCTGGCATCACCAAAATTGGAAACGGTTCTACTATTTTGAGCTGTCGATCGCGCTTCCTGTAAAACAGCATTCAAATCAGCGAGAGAAACATGACAAAACTTTGAGATTGAAAGCTGCGTTAATAGATTATAGTCAAATACGTCATCTTTATTTATATCATATCCATGCTTGTTATATTCTTTAACGAGCCCCTCATCGGATTCAATACGTGAGAATAAGGTTGAACCAGGCAAGGGAACGGGAATGGACAGATAATATGTTTTGATATTGTCATATTCCTTAACGACTTTTTTTAGAAAATTCAGATTGCCAGTGGCTGTTTCCAAGGTTTCGCCGGGAAGTCCGAACATCAGGGCCAGAATGGTATCCATTTCGGCTTCTTTTAAAACATCTAACACTTTCCAGATGTCGACACCCACCGCCAAACGATTGGCTGCCTTTTGAATTTTAGGATCACAGTGCTCAAATCCTATGAAAATTTTATTCACACCGACTGATTTCAGCAACACCAACCGTTCTTTGGTAATGGCGTCTGCACGCTCATATATGCGAAAAGAAACATCAAGATCCGGCGGTTTTGAATCCAGCAGCAATTTGGGATATAATTCCATTTGACGGGTTTTGGGGTTCGGGATTTCCACTAGAAAACTGTCACCGGCTTCAAAAAAAGAGTGGATGCCATACTGTTGGTTGAGCTCTCGAATCTGAGCCCAAACCCGTTCAGGATTCAGTGTCCTAAGGCCTGTAGCAGTGCTTACGCAATAAATGCATCTGCCCATCTTGCATGCTTTCGCACAGCCCCGGATACAACAGATGGGGTGAGGCTCATCACTTTCAAAATATTTTTCCTTCGAGATTAGATGTTCAAGTGAAAACAATGGTTCAAGGTTCACATCGATATCGACATTTTTGTTTGTATGAATTTTCGATTTGAATCGATACACAAGATTCGGAATATCCTCAGGGGCGTCACCCATCAACAATCGGGCCAAGGCATCTTCCCCGTCGCCTCTTACCACCCAGTCTATAAAGGTATTGTTTTTGAGAATTCTTTCCGCAAGGAAGGTTGTATTGGGACCTCCGAAGACAATCTTCGCCCCCTTGTCTTTGGCATATTCCGCCAACTTTAGACACCCCTTGTGGTTCGAAAACAAACTACTGAAGCCGACAACATCGGCATTGATCATTTTTTTGATGTCATACTCATCGATCAATTCTCCATCTATGATTTCAATCTCAATATTCAGGCCCTTTTGTCTGAACCTTTGCTCAACAGACGCACTAAGGACTTCTAAGCCTATTGGCGGTCGAGCGACATTCGTGGGGCACCCCTTTTCAGTGTGTTTGGGTGTAATCAATTGCAGTTTCATGAAATCAAAATGCTCCTGTCAGCGGCGAATCCTGGTGACCCCCACCTCGTGCAGTATGTATCCGTTTTTAATAATAGCCTGTCCCAATTGGGCAAGATGAGTCTGTAAAGCGTCATTCTTTTCTTCATAGCAATCCAGAAGGAAAAAATCCAAGCACTTTCGATCCTGCTCGTCGGGATTCTCAAAGTTAATTGTCTTGAAAGCAGAGATAAAGGTGGATGTCTGAAATTTAATTCCCAATTCCGATAACCGTCGCCTGACATGATCATGAACAAACCACCGTTCAAAATAGGGGTTCTTTATATTCAGAAACGGTAAGGCTGTCTTCACAATCTGGTTGATCCCCGCATTCTCTTGAATGATTATCCATGCTTCACCGTCTGCAGTTAATCCGTCTCTTAACTTGAGCAGAAATTCATCCACACTGCTGTCAATATATTGCATAGCATGTGAACACAGAATGAAATCAAACCGAATTGGCGAAAAATCTTCAAAATGCCTGCAATAGAAAGTGATATTCCCTGGATTGGGCGTTTTCTCCTCGGCGTATGAAACGAATTCCCTTGATCTTTCAACTGCGTAAACATCGTGCCGGTTGAAAAGAGCTGCCAGGAAACCTGTTAAAGATCCCAACCCGGCACCAAGATCAAGGACCTTTTTCCCGACATCCCCCGGTTGGATGGGAAGTTCGCCCTGGAAATATGCACCGGCCAGCAATTGCTTCAGGATTTCTTTTTCGGTGGTTCTATCGACGTAGGCTGCATATTTTTCCGGCTCACGGATCCACGCTGTTTTGTTTTGAGTCAACTTTGAATATACCTCTGCCTTTCTTATTTATAATTTCTCAATGCGCCCCATTGACGCGAGGAATCCGGCTGCTTCGTGAAGCGAATCCAGGTGTGGAAGAAATTTCGTCATTGCTCCTGCCAACGATGATCTCTTACTGAGCCGGTTTTTTGCTTCCTGGGCCAGTTTACTTAATGAACCCCAATCGCTAATTTCATAATAATGGATCATTTCCCCTGTTGCAATGCCGGATTGGTCCATTTCAGCGGCCAGCGCCCCTTTAAGTTTATGAATAATGTTTTTGGCCTGATTTTTACTCGCCTGTTCCTTTTCCTTGAGATATGCGCCAAGGAGCGGCTTGAAGGCCTCATGCAATTTGGGATCGGTCATGATTGCCCGGTTGCCCCAGGTACCTTCAACGATGTTGTATGCCAATCTTCTGAGGTATGTTTCGGATGGTGCATCGACATTCGGGAATAACGCCTTGATCGTCTGGGTGCTGTTATCTCCCATACGTGCCAATGCCTGGCATACAAAACGTATTTCCCACATGGATCGGAAATTCGCCCAATCAGTATCCTGTTCCGGCAATGTCGGAAATTCTCTTGCGCCCGGCACGGTAACACTGCTCGGCATATCCGTGTTCCGGACATAAAGCGGTAAATGTTTCACTTCAATTTGCGTATCGTGTGCGATTTTGTAACATTCAACAATCGCGCTGCCGAGTGCCTGCACCAGTTGGCGCACGTTTCCCGGCCAGGAATGCGCCATTAAAAATTGGATGGCATCCCTGCTGATCCGAAAGGGGGAATCCGAAGCGTATTCCCGGTAATGCCAAAATGACAGCCAGTAATCCACCAGTTCCGGTATGTCGGAGACTCGTTCTTTCAACGCAGGCAAATTAACCGCAAGACCATATAGCCGGAAGAACAGCGCCTCGCTGAATGATCCCTCGGCAACCATTTTTTTTAAGTCGGAATTGGTTGCGGCAACAAGCCTGACATCCACATTACGATCTTTTGTATCGCCAATCCGCCGAATAAGTCCGTCTTCAATAACTCGAAGGAGCTTTTCCTGGAGACCCAGTCGCATGGTGCCGATTTCATCCAGGAACAGGGTTCCTCCGTCAGCCGCTTCAATAAGGCCGACTTTGTCTTTATCAGCACCGGTAAATGCACCCCTAACATGACCGAATAGTTCGCTCCCCTCAAGGCTGTCTGCGATTTGAGCGCAATTGAGGGCGATAAAAGGCTTGGAGCGTCGGGCGCTGAGGCGGTGAATGTTCCGGGCGGCAAGTTCCTTACCTGTTCCCGTAGCGCCGGTGATAATCACAGCCTGAGATGGTGCGGCCGCATATCCGGCAAGGGTGGATCGGATATTGTTCATTACTTTAGAACTGCCGACAATCCGGTCCTTGGCCGGTATGGCGTAGTGTTGAATTTCCTGTTTAAGTTCTTCTTTGGAAAACGTGTCTTTGATAAGGTAAGTTTCAGCTTTACGGAGGCATTTGTCCCTGATTTCTTTTTCGGAAACACTTGTGAGCATGATGACAGGAATGTAGGAATAAATCTCTTTGATTCGCTCCAGGATATCCAAACCGAGTCGGGCATGGGAGCCAAACATGATGTCAAGTAAAATTAGAGAAGCGTCGAGATTGATATGGACAAATTCGAGGGCAGCATCAACTGAAAAATGTCCATCTTTTTTCCTTGAATCGCAAAAAGTCCACTCGAATCCAATTTCTCTGTATTTCTTGATAAAAGCCTGGTGCTGAGAACTTCTCTGAGATCCGATTTCATCGTCGATGACTAAAATTTTTAATATTTCAGGTTTCATTTAGTATCAAGGTTTTTCAGTTTTTCTTCAAAAGCATTTAATTGATTAAGAAGGAGCTCCAACCCGGATTTACCGAATTCAGGTCTATGATCTGTGACCTTTATAATATCTTCAGCCAATGCATTTTTATTCAATTCGAGCAGTGTATCGATGAACACTCGTAAAGAATCGTAAATAAATCTATGGCACGCAATCAAAGCCTCCCGACCTTTTTGACCTTTTCTTACGGCAGGATTCCAAAGGTATGAATCTAAATTATATCGGGCTTTCCATAAATACTTGTCGCAAAGAATGTCTTTTACATTCTTCCCTATGATGTTATTTAGCTTTTCCTTTATAATATTTGTTAAATTTATTGCTTCTTTTATACCATCATCAGTACTGATGCTTTCAGACACTGGCATTAATTCGAAAGTGTATTTATCAAAATATTCGCCTGAAAGTAAGCCAGGTGTATTGTTATCCTGATAGGAATATAATCTTTTTAGGTGATCTTCGATATCTTTGTGTATATTAGTAGATAAACTTTGGTTGTAAGTTTTGGCAATCTTGTCAATAGAACTAACGACACCTTTAACTAAATATGTGTCATTTTGAAACCGAGGTTCATGAAGGCACCAAATTTTTCTCACTGCATCAAGAAAATCGATTATCTTTTTTGATAAATTAGGCCATGCGCATTTTAACAGGATTTCGAGATTAGAATGATTTTGCTCTTCGCCAAAGTAATTTAAGTAATGTAATAAATTTTTTATATCATCATGATTCAATCGTATCCTTGCATTGGCCATTGGGGCATGGCATCTGTCAGAACAGCCTAAATAAAAAGCTTCCTGAAGCGCTCTATTTGCCTTTTCAACTGTAGGCGGAGATATCGTATCATCTGTTGTTTGATCATCTTTAGCCCATTTAGAAATGCTGTCACAGATATTTATCAATTCTTCTCCACCATCAAAACGTGGTAGTTTCAATGCGCTAAGAATTTCATCACTACCTAATATTTCTAAAAATTGCATTGTGGAAAAAATATTGTCTTCATCTTCAACTGTTAATATCTGTTTGTCAAAATATTTAGTTTGATTTCTGAGTTGGAGATTTTCGTTAGGTTGGGGAGAACATTCAGCAAAGAGCGTTAAAGTTTCATCCTTATAACATTCCTCGAACCAGTGACGATGAGATTTGCTTTTTGAAAATTCTGATTTAGCATTTTCCAAGGATTTTTTTATGTTAAGTATAAAATTAGGATTAATATGTACGAATTTATTTAAAAAATTGTCAGGATTATGAATTGCCTGATATCCTTGGAAAAGGATATCAATCGTAGTAAAAGGCATCAGAAGTGTCTTTGCTGAATTCTTTTTTAGCAAATGAGAGATTAATATTTCGACATTTATATCTGATTTAGATGTTATGTATTTTAATGCTCTCTCCCAATCTAATCTAAGATAATCGTGAATTCCAATTGATCTGTCGATATATGATATCCTATGATGGGAATGAGGCTTGCTTAATAGCCCTATCTTATTTTTTTTATGATCAGTGAATTGCCCTTCTGTGGTGAATAAAATTGTTTTACTATTTTTATTAAGATTAGATAGATATTGGCGATCTTTTTCATTGTTATAATGGAATAAAATTAAATCGTAATTATTTATGTCGAAATTCCCATTTTGATATTCTTTACACAAAGAAACGACAGAAACGAAATTAAATTTATTACTGCTAAACTTCAAATTCAGTTCTAAACCTAATTTGTCTAGATTATATTTAAAATCACTTTCAACAAGTTTTGCATCAATGATTAATATATTGTACATCAGTACCTACCTTATTAAGATAATTCAATTCCGAAATACTTAAGGGTATTCTTCTGAGTTTCTTGGTTTGTTGGATCGGCTATTCGAAAATGTGGGGTAGTTTCGACTTGCTTATACGGATCAGGAAATGTTTCAATTGGGACAAAAAAGTGAAATAGTCCATTGAGAATACAATTCGAAGGTAACTCCATGACATCCATTACTTTCCATGGTATTTTAGTATTTTCTGCATGGAACTGCTTCTCAGCATTATCAGTACTCAGCATAATTATACATGAGCGGGTGTTTTTTAGAAAATTGGGATAGTCATTGAAATAATTATAGCCAGAGTGTACGATCCATGAAACTCCGGAAAAAGCAAATTTATTTAATATATAACTAATTGATTTAGATAGTAATTTATTCTTGGATAAAGGAAACATTGGATTAAAACAAGCCTCAGTTCTATGACGATTCTTACCGTCTCGACCACATGGATTTTTGGAAACATCATTTAATAGTTCAAATGGATCAACTGGCGTTTCTTTAAGAGTAACCATCAAACCCATTGGCGTAGATATGTCACCGACAATGTGATCTATATGTTCAAATGATAGTGAGAACTTTAAATTTGTTCCACCCCCCTTTATTAAATGCTCAAGAGCCTCAAGGAAACAATTGCAGTTGAACCATAAGAAATCACATTGAGGAGGAACTGACCATGTTAAGAATATATTGTTATTAGTAATTTCTGAGATCTTACTATTCCATGATGCTATAACCCAGGTCAGGTCATGGACTTCGTTCCATTTATCGGGACTTTCATTATCCACAAAATCTACTTGTAGTAACGAACGGGCAGTGGGTTTCCATTTAAGGTTTCGGCTATTAATGTTATTATCAGTCAGAAGACAATCGGCAGTTTCGAAATTATAGGCACATAGCAATTTCTTTTGGTCATCTGTTAGCTTTCCATAAAGCTCAACGTGATAATCCACAATTTGATCTTTATTATCAGAGCCACCTCCTGGCAGATGATGAGGGTGAAATCCTGTACTCGGCATTTCATTATTCTCAATTCTTTTAAGTTTTCGCCAATCAGCCCAGTCAAGAGGAAATAAATTATTTTTTCTTTTATTTAAACAATTTTGATAAAAAATATTTATGTTCTGGTATCTATTTGCATATAGACTATTATTAGGAAGCATAAATTGGATATCATTTCCAATTATATTACTGATAAGAGTCCTTATATCTCCACTCAAATTATCTTTATCCATAACCCCTTGTTCTTCATAATCGCGCCAATTATTCGATGTTATTACAACGCATATTTTAGAGTCCTGAATTTCATTCTCATGTTTTTTTAAAAATGTTACTGATGGTAAATATTGACTATTTCCAGGTTTATTAAAAATTTCTCTTATATTTGTTTCATCACAACCACTGTCGCTCAATTCTTTTATAAAAAGTTCAATGTCTTTTTCTTTTAATGAGGTATTAAATTTTAAATCAAGAAAGACTAAAAATCTTGTTTCAGAATCAATGCTTAGTTCTTTTTCTATAATCTTAGTTGGAATCGCATACATATAGGTTGGTATGGTTCCACTACCGATCGGATAGGCTTCTTGATCTTTATCTTTATCCTTCCAATTAGCTTTTGTTGACTTGCTCTTAATTATTTCATCAACCATACAATCCATAGAACTATAAGATCCCTGATTAATATTTTCTTGAATTGAACCGGTGATATGGTAAAATTCTAATCCATCAGGGATATTATTAGGCCATTCATTACCGTAAGCATCAGATCGATCATCAACTATTAAAAAATAAATACTCATATCATCCTCCGACATCATCAATACGACCAAAAATTTGAGGGTAATGGTACGTGAAGATACCAAATGGAAGCGTTGTCATCATTTAAATTGTTTTTGCTGTGGCTTTCGTTTACAAAATCAATTAAATTTTTGGCAACAATATCGTCATCATCGTTATCAAATTTTTGCCGGTTCAATTTTTCCATTGACCCTTGAATTTGTTCTCTGGTTGCAGGCAGTTTGTTTTTTCCTTCCCATTTATATTTGTCCATACTAAGTATGTGATTCAGTGGGCTATCATAAGATTTAGTAGATAATCTATTCTTTTTAGCAATACTCATGATTCCTATAAATTTCTCAAAAATAAGGACTCGAAATCCCGACCCTTGACTACTATCTTTGATTTTTAATAAACTTTGATTTTCACGAATCGAGAATATGGTTAGATCCTCATTATTGTTCTTTTCATTGTTGTCTATTAGATATATGAACATATGACGAAGAGATCCAAAAAAAGCAGACATTAAAAGTGCCTGACCTATCGATCTAAGTACATCAATTTTATACCATATATTATTATGTCCTATCTTTTCAGAATAAATTACTTTAAGATTGCTGGACAGGTCCTCAATAAAATTATCCGCTAAAAGCTTATAACTATTGCTTTTAAATTTAACTCCCTTAAATTTTTCTCCAGTTAGTCCCGCCAATGTTGCTGCAGCTTTAGCAGCCGCCTTAAATACCATTTTTATTATTTTGGTAATTGTGTAGACTATTATAATATCATTATTTTCATTAAACTCTACCGCGATATCATAGGCCTCGAGATAATTAGGGCTTTTGGGGATCAATGAATAACTACATATTCCAAGCCACTTTAATACGCCCAAATCCATATCAGACAAATAATGTTGATTTAGTAATTTTGCGGTTTGAATTATAGATACAGATGCTTGAGAGGCCCTTGCAAGATCATGGGCAGTTGTTTCTGAGGACACCTCTTTTATGGTATTGGCATACTGATATTCTCTAAATCGCAATACAAATGGCATTCCCAAAACAGAAAATGCGTGCCTTAACTCTAAAATATACTTAAGCGCATCGTTATATTTGTGGTCGTTTGGGCTGGCAGATTTTTCTTTTATGTTAAAAAGTGCAAGATTCATGTATTCGGATACACCGACAACACTGACATATACAAAGCATCGGGAACCGCTCATATCGAAAAGAGGAAAAGCGATCAGTCCACGATCAAGGCTACAGCAATCATATGACGCATCTCTATCTTTTTCATTATCCGTAATATTGATCTTAAAATTACTACCGTTCTTGTCAGACAAATACTCGCCTGGGAAGCCTAAGTATTTATTCCCAGCATTACAACGCCTCATTGCAGCATGACCGACGATATTGAAAAGCTGCATACACTCATTTTCTGTTTTAATAACATGTTCCATGATACATTTAAAAATTTTGACAAGTATTTTTTGTGTAAGCCCTTCACAGAGTCGGCTCATATTATCCCTGTTACAGCAATCCCCTCCATAACGAACACCCCTTTGACAGCCATTCCCAACATCACAATCTTTAAGCCAGGCATTAATATCATCTTGCATTTTTTTATCTTTTGACAAGAAGCGGAGGAAAGGTTCTCTCGTAAGAAATCCCGAATAAATTTCTTTAAATTTTTCTTCCACAGTAACTTCCGCTATCCATTTCAACATACGATAAGCTCTAGGTGTTGTTCCCCATAATATTTTACCCTTGTTTGGTTTGTTGGTAATTAAGCCCATGGTCACACAGAAGTCACGAAAATGTCCGTCAAAATCTCTATCTTTAAATTGATCTGATTTGCAAAATTTTTCGGCATCAACACGGAGTATTGCATAAAGCTCAAGTATGCGAAAAGACATTTCACCGTCTTGGACAATAAGAAATTTATGTTTTCGTTCAAATTCAGTTCGATTGGTAAGGATCTCATCAAAACTACGCTCACGAATAAGGATTGTTTCAGGCTTCTGAGCGTCTTCACCTTTTTTTGGATTTGAAATCTGAAAACCCCTTGTACCTATAGCGGCATACCGTCTGATCAGAGCGCCTTGCGCTTGTTTGATATAAGTGTTTTTATCGTAATCTGCTTTATAAGGGTCTAGGCTTTGAAAGTTTTCAGAAGGCCCTGCGAATGGTTTTAGCCATTCAGGTGAGAATACAAAACCGGCAATATCTTTTTTGTCTGTTAGATGAAAAAAGGTGTAATTCGACACACGATATCCAAAAGATTTTGCAAGAAAATATGCTGTTTCACGCCAAACTTTTCTAACAGACTGATATAAAACCTTTAAATGGCCATCATTATTCTCAGAATATTTAAGCCATGACAGATAACAATCATCAAATGACCTACTTGAAATAGGGAAAATTTCTGAAAGAGGATTTTCTCTTATTGTACTTTCCGTATTTCGAGAGATATAATTACAAAGGTCTTTATAATCTACTATAATCGGTGCTGAAAGCTTTAAAATTTTTGCTATCCGGCTTATCGGCAAGGCAACCTTATCCGTAGCATTTCTTACAAACTCTCTGATTTCTTTTTCTTTTATTACATCTTCAAATTTTATCTTAATATTTTGTTTTTCGTTAATCTCATAAATTATTTTTTTAATGGAATCTACAGTTAAAAAATGCCAATTGTTATCGATAGACTCATCCAGATAATCTTTTACAAATTCGGCTGCCTCACCGGCAAGACTGGCAAGTTTATCATAATACTGCCTGTCAAATTTCAATTCAGGCGGTAGAGCGGGGCCATCCGTGCGGCCACAAAACACACATGGTTGCGATGATGGTTGTATTTTAGATAATGACATCGCTTTCCTCCCAATAGATCAGCTTTTTCTCGGCGAACTCAATACTATAATACAAAATTATCCCCAACAGAGACGCCAGGAAAATTCCACAGAAAAGCATCGGTGTTTCAATGCG
>Ga0268283_1001527_pt1 | contig 11221 bp, 9 predicted proteins | sample saktaG_13_FD_190140 | JGI IMG/M metagenome (GOLD analysis project Ga0268283, IMG submission 190140) | Saline water microbial communities from Sakinaw Lake, British Columbia, Canada - sak_2013_06_06_36m | ecosystem: Environmental > Aquatic > Non-marine Saline and Alkaline > Saline ... | reverse complement strand
CAGTTATTTCCGACGGAAAGCAGGTAGCAACTGTTCCATCCGACCCCGCCGGGAAAGACTATTTTTTCGTAAAGACGGATACGCATATTGAAAAAATAACGGCATCAGAAGTTTTGTATGTGGAAGGAATGGGAGATTATTGGCGGATTGTGACCAAAAACAAGCGCATTATGACGTTGATGAATGCCCGTGGCATTGAAGAAGTTTTACCGGAAAATCAATTTTGCAGGGTTCACCGTTCGTATTTTGTAGCAATCGCTAAAATTGAATCGATTGAACGCAAACATATTAAAATTGCAGATCAGCGTATTCCGATAGGCGATACGTACCAGAAGAATTTCTTCGATATTATTGAAAAGAAGTAGGTATTAAGGTTTGAATAAAAGACATAATGTTAGTTAAGGTATAAAGTTCCCCCGGAAAGAATATTTCTTTATTAGAATTTCATCTGATTCTTTCCAGAATCTATTCCAGGCATTGCCTCTTTACAAGATCTGTAAGTTTCATCCCGAAGGCTTCTACCTGGTTAAGGAACCAAAGCATGAAACGGAATCATTATTTTAATTAGAGCACCGGATTTTGTTCCTGATTTCTTCCTAAATATTTTAAAATGCGGAAATTCCCCCTCTTTTCAATCTAAACAACCCCTTTTTGTGTATGCTGGTCATCGCCGAACAGTTCATTTCACCCTGCGAAAAGGCCGATTAAGCCGGCTAAGCGCTCGTCGATTCTTTTTGCCGTATTACAGATTACATTTGCTTCACTATCAGTTGGTTATGTACCTTTGAATCATTATTTAACAACACTAAAAATAAGGAGGACCAAGCAATGAAAAAACTATCTGTATTCTTAATACTGTTTATGTCGGTTCTGATGTTGAAAGCCGGCGGCGAAGCTAGCAGCTATGTAACTGTTAATGGTAAAACTATTTTCTGTCAGACGGTAAGGTCGGGATTGCTTACTATGAACCTGACATTGAGCGATGGAACTATTATGAAAGTACCGCTTAATAAGGTGGATTCCTATTCCTGCAACGGACGCTTGTTCGAAAGGCTCCCGGTAAAGTGCAAATGGGCACCGGCAAACTGTACTGTTTTAATGGAATATGTTACATCTCGTAACGGGTTGCGTCTTTACAAGTATGGCAAAGTCCAGGAACATGGCGAATTGTATGATTGCACATACAAAAATGCCCACATGGAATTGGAGTACTTTGTTTTTAAAGATGGGAAATTTTACCTGCATATTACCCCTGATAATGCTGAATCCACACTGCCGTTCTTTGGTATCAAAGCAATCTGAAAACCAATAATGTAAAATATTGGCAAACAGCCAAATAACTTAAAAGACAGACTTATAAAACGAGGCTTTCTCAAAACCGGGATGGCCTCGTTCTTCATTTTGGTAGTTTATATTTTGAAATTTTGTTATTAATTTTTAAAATGAAAAAGTAAAGGACTCATGGGAATTGGAATAATGGGTATATTTGGTGGGTTGAATACTATTGGTCTTTGACCAAATCGTACAAAAATTAATAGCCATAGTATAATTGATGTTAATGCATCATAAAATATTTTGCGAACATCTGCTTGATATGCATTTAACCTACCTGCACCCAACTCCCCAACTCTCCATTGCCGAGCTAACTGACGAGAACTTTCTGATTGGTCAACCCCAGGATGTTCTGGATATTTTCGGTGATTTAATGGCTCAGGATTGCGAGCGGATTATTATTTACGAAAGAAACCTGCATGCCGATTTCTTCGATTTGAAAACCAGGCTTGCCGGTGAGATTTTACAGAAGTTCTCAAATTACAGAGTAAAGCTTGCAATTGTTGGCGATTTCTCAAAATACCAAAGTAGGAGCCTGCAGGATTTTATATTTGAAAGCAATAAATCAAATTATGTCTTTTTTACCGACAGTTTTAGTTCGGCTGTTAAAAGGCTGGAAAAATGATAAATTAGCATAGACGATTAAATAAAAGTTTCCACAATCAGCATAATCAGTAACCAGAAAACAGCGCAAAAATGAAAAATGAAAAAAAAGTAATAAAATTTGGAGAAGATGTTGATGGATATACTATTCCTGTTTTAAACGAACGGGAAATACGGGCAGCAGCAGGAATACTGTTCGTATTAATGTTTATTTCCATCTTTCTGGCAGCAACAAAAGGAGATTTCGTGATGCTGAAATATGCAGTTATCATATTCCTTACAGATATCCTGATTCGTGTTTTTATTAACCCTAAATTTTCTCCTACGTTAATAATCGGGCGTTTGATTGTCAGGAACCAGGTACCCGAATATGTAGGTGCCAAACAAAAAAAGTTTGCCTGGATAATAGGTATAATCCTGGCAACAACCATGTTCATTCTTGTGGATTTGGTGAATTCATATAGTCCTATTACAGGTATTATATGCATGATCTGCTTAATATTCTTATTCTTCGAATCGGCGTTTGGTATCTGTTTGGGATGCAAATTTTATTCGTTGGTGTATAAAGAAAAAGCTCAGTACTGCCCCGGTGAAGTTTGTGATGCAAAATCGAAACAGGACATTCAAAAAACATCCGGGAATCAGATACTGATTGTTTTGGGTTTTATCGTATTCATTATCCTGACAGTATATATTTTTAATACTGCGTTTAGTGTAAAACCGCATAATTTATTTGGACCCGAAAAGGCTGAACAAACAAAATAAATAATTGTATCCGTCAGTAAATTAATGAGATAACCATTTTTTACTGTATTCAACGATTCTTCAGTAAAGCGTTTTTATTCTTAGCAACCACGCTGTGTATTTACCAGTAAGCCAGGTTGTCTTTTACGCTATGCCCCCGGAAAGTACATTTCTGAGGCACTAAACTATTTTTCAACTTATGTGTTACTATTATTCCAGGCATGCCATATAGCAGTCTGTATAGCCCGTTTCCGGTCAACACTCATCCATTCAACTTAAATCCGAAAACCTATGCCTACAATCATAAAACCCGAAAACTTTGAATTCAAGACTGATAATTCCTCACTGGAGGATTTTGGAGTAAAAACTCTTATACCCCGCTTAGGGGCGGTATCTGAATCAAAAAACTTTGTTTTCGATATCCGGCAGCTGGATCCGGGAAAGTTCTCATTTCCTTATCATTTTCACAGCAGTTCCGAAGAGCTTATAATGATCATTTCGGGTTCTATGACGTTACGTTCGGTGGGTGGCTTTGAAATTCTGAACCAGGGAGAGCTGGTTTTCTTCGAAACAGGCGAAAAAGGGACGCATCAGCTTTACAATCATACCCAATCCCCATGTACTTATCTCGACTTAAGAACGACAATCGGAATTGATATTACCGAATATCCTGATTCCGGGAAAATCAATATTCTGCCAAGCTGGGAAGTATATGAAAAAAACACCCGCGTCGAGTATAACAAGGGCGAACAAAATGTGAGAGAGATTTGGGATAATCTTCAAAAAAAGTAAGCATATTTCTACGTTTTATAGTCCGGTTGCCATATTTACTTAAGGGTCCGATCTTGTATCGGGATGATTTCTCCATGCCGGAAAACAGAATTTAAATGGCGTATTAAAAAATATTTTAAATGAGGGTGTGATATTTATACCCACTTTGCGAATAATTAAGAAACAGAAAAAATTGGCTATTAATAGTTAATCCGATAAGCAACAAAAACACGAATTTAATAACTGGTACTTCTTCAGCATTTTTTTTTGCTGGCGAGCAATTGTTGGCCTCAAAAAGAAATCGGTATTCAACTTGCCCGAGATTGAAGTTAAAAAATTACAATGAAAAGCCACTTACAATCGCAATGTCAATAACCGACACGAAACGCAAATGAAAGCAATGGATAAATCGGAACTGTTTCTATCGGTTATTGACTCTAACAAAGGGATAATCTACAAAGTTGCAAACTCATATTGCAAAAACAGCGAGAACCGGAGCGATCTTGTTCAGGAAATTATTATTCATTTGTGGAAATCATTCGGCAACTATAATGAACAGTATGAACATTCAACCTGGATGTACAGGATTGCGCTGAATGTGGCAATATCTTTTTACCGGAAGGCTAAAAAAGAATTAGCTACACCTCTTACAGATAACATAATAGCGTTGGTAAAAGATGATGAACCCGGTGAACTGGAGGAGAATGTGAGTTTACTGTACCAGTTTATTAATGAACTGGATGAATTGAATAAGGCATTAATGCTTCTGTACCTGGATAATAAAACCCATAAGGAAATGGCGGAGGTGCTGGGTATATCGGAAACGAATGTGGCGACCAAAATCGGACGGATTAAGGAAAAGCTTAAAAAGAAATTCTCACTTGCTAACAGTTAATATTATGAACGAGCTGGACTTAAAAAATGCATGGCAATCGTACGACAGGAAACTGGATCGTTTGCTGGAAGTAAATTTTCAACAACTGAAAGATATTCAATCTATTAAAGCAGAATCAAAAATAAACTCGTTTAAAAGGAGCCATGTTATTGTGATGCTGTTAGGCGTAGCCTGGGTTTGGTTTCTCGGATTCCTGGTGTATCATACAAATGGGAATCCGTACTTTTCCTTATCGATTGGTTTGATCATCCTTTTCAATGTTTTTGCTGTACTCCTTTATTTGCGCCATATCATAATCCTCAGCAGTATAAATATAGCGGAAAGCATTACCGAAACACAACGCCGGCTGGTTAAGGTATATACTTCATATGTTCAGGTGGGGCGGGTTTTGCTGTTACAAACACCTTTGTATTGCACCTGGTGGTACACCGATGAGCTTGTACAACATGGAGGACCCCTGTTCTGGACAATTCAGGCGGTAATTGTCAGTGTATTTACCGGGCTGGCTATTTACCTGTTCAGAAAGTTGTCACTTAAAAACAAATCGGGAAATTGGGTGAAGCGCACAGACAAATTCTTTGGCGCCGAAAAATTACAAAATGCAATTGCCTTCCTGGATGAGATAGAGGAATTTAAAAAAGAAAAGGATTCTGACTAGAATCCTTTTCTTCATAAAGTTCACAGCTTATAGCTTTTCCTTAGAATGGACAATATTTATTGCCATTATCTCTCCGAAATCCTTTCAGAATTCAAAGAGTACGAAATTTACCGGCTTTTCTGATTAGAGTGTTTTCTTCTTTCTAAGCGAGAAAAACAGCATAAATGCGCCAAACACCAGCATTGTTACTCCAGTCCAGAGATTAATATTCCTGCCCAGGCAACGCGCATACAACTCAGTATCATTCGCTGAATAAAGTCCAAATGCTAAAAGTATAAAACCAAGGATTGCAAACAGCAGTCCAATGGGAATCCGAATATCCATATCCATAATTAAACCTCCTACCAGATAATGATTGTTAATATTATACTAATTGCACCAACGATGACAGCCAATACGACAGGTTTATCGTACCAAGGAATTCCGGGTTCATCTTTTGTTTTAGGGGTAAGAGAATAAACCAGGCCGGTGAGATCTGCATCCGATTTCAATTGTTTTGTCGAAAACGAAAGAATTACGGTAAGTATCAGGCATACAGTAAAGGCATAAATTGCTGTCCAGAAACCTTGTGCCATAGCGCTTGGATATTCAACCAAATGAGCGAGCCAGCCGCCTTTACCTTCAGCTATGGTAACCGAATAATGCAATGCGGCAGCAAATGTACCAGTGATAAGTCCCCAGAATGCTGCGTTTCCGGTTGTCCGTTTCCAGAACATCCCTAACAGGAAGGTTGCGAAAAGGGGTGCGTTTACAAATGCAAAAATAAGTTGCAGCAAGTCCATAATGTTGTTGAAGTTTGCCGCCACATAAGCCGCGCCAATACTTACAGCTACTCCAAAAATAGTAGCAAATTGGCCGACCTTGAGGTAATGAGCATCCGATTTACCTGGCCTGATGTAGGATTGATAAATATCATACGTAAAAACTGTATTAAACGCAGTTACATTGCCGGCCATTCCACTCATAAACGAAGCCATAAGCGCTGTAATTCCCAAACCTAATAAACCGGTAGGATAATAATGAACCAGCATGGTTGGTATAATCATGTTATAATCTGTCTGACCGTTATTCCCAATAAGCTGTAATCCTTTTTCGGGCATACTCATAAGAGCCATGGCAATCATACCGGGAACAATAACCAGTATAGGCAGGAACATTTTAGGCAAAGCGCCGATAAGAGGTGTGCGACGGGCAGCTGACATGGATTTGGCAGCCATGGCACGTTGAACCACCAGGAAGTTTGTACACCAGTATCCAAAGGCGAGTACAAAGCCCAGACCCATAAACATGGCAATCCAATCTACTCCCATTGGGTTTGTAGACGAAGAGCCGAGGTATTTCCAGGTGCTTGTCCAGGTACCGGCTTCAAAGCCTTTATTAACGGCTACGATATCCAGCTGATGCGTAAGGCCTTGCCAGCCTCCGACATCCTGCAAGCCTATGATAACAAGCGGCAGAAAACCGATTACAATAAGGAAGAACTGAAGTACTTCGTTGTAAATGGCTGATTTTAAACCACCCAGGTAAGTATATACCAGAACAATTATTGCAGATGCAATGATGCTGTAATGAAAATTCCAATGCAGCATTACTTCCATTAATCTTGCCAGGGCAAACATTGATATTCCGGAAGCAAACACCGTCATTATGGCAAATGAAAATGCATTGAATCCACGTGTTTTCTCATCAAAGCGCAATTTTAAGTATTCCGGAACCGATCGTGCTTTGGAACCGTAATAGAACGGCATCATGAACAGCGCAAGGAAGATCATGGCAGGAATAGCTCCTATCAGGTAGAAATGAGCCGTCATCAACCCATATTTGGCACCAGAGGCTCCCATTCCGAATACTTCCAATGCACCAAGGTTTGCAGAGATAAATGCAAGTCCTGTGATCCAGGAAGGCATAGATCTTCCGCCTTCGAGAAACTGTGTGCTCGATTTCATGTATTTCTTCAGGGCCCAGCCTATGCCGAGCACGAAAATGAAATAGATCGCCATGATGGCATAATCTATAATACTCAGGGAAAATGTTTCAACCATGTAGTCTGTGTTTATTTATTATAAGTGGGAGAATAACAATTTGATTCAGGCATTCTGATCCGGGAAAAAGCAATTCCGGTACATTTTTTACAATTCGACTTTCGAAGAACCGGTATTCCGGATAAACAGCTTTTTGCAGGATCCTTTGCCGAAAACATGTTCGAGAGTTGCAATATACATTGGGAGCAGATTTTGTGGCACAAATGCCTGTATGGTACCGGCAAAACCTCCGCCATGAACGCGCCATGCGCCCTCACCTTTCAGGATCATTTCGCTCAGTGCCAGTGCCAGCGAAACACCTTGTTCTTTTACATTATTAACCGGGTAAATATTCTGGTTATACATAAACGAACTGTAACCCGACTCAATAACCATTTGCAGGAAAGCCGGAAAATTGTTTTGTTCAAGAGCTTCAACCTGTTTTACAACCCTGGCATTGTCGCCCTGGAAATGGTATGCCCGGAGAATTGCCCTGTCACCTGTTTTTTCACGAAGTTCGGGTATGGCTTCCACAATCTGCTCCAGGGTTACTTCACGAAGAACTTTGGCGTCCAGTTCTTTGGCAACCGATTTCATTTCGACCGGAAGCGAGGCGTATTCATCATTTAAATCCGCATGATTTCCACCGGTATCCGTTATTACCAATGAAAAACCGGTTTTAGTGAAGTCGAAATTTACTTTTTTAACGATCGGATTAGCCGGAGTTTTGAAATCGATGGTGATAAATCCGCCGACAGCACACGCAGTCTGATCCATAAGACCACAGGGTTTACCAAAGAAGTTATTCTCTGCATATTGTCCTATGATTGCATTTGTTATCGGGTCAAGTTTTCCATCGTTGAACAGTTCACTAAGGATCGTTCCTATCAACACTTCGAACGAAGCAGATGAACTCAGGCCCGATCCTTTTGGGACTCCGCCATCAATTACCGCGTTGAAACCACCAATTGCAAATCCAAGTTCCTTCATTCGCGAACATACTCCACGAACCAGGGACGCAGAAGTATAAAGCTCACTTTGATCAGGATTTAATTGGGAAAGATCCACTTCGAACCGGGGGTAATCAGCCGATATGATGTGGATAATATTGGAGTTGTTCTTTGCAGCTGCAGCAACATTGTCGAGGTTAACAGCACCGGCAAGCACACGGCCATGGTTGTGGTCGGTATGGTTCCCGCCAATTTCGGAACGGCCAGGTGAACTGAAAATATCAGCCTCATCAGCATGGTATGTTTCCTGGAACTTTTCTAATACTGCCGAATAGCGAAGTGCTTGCTTTTGTAGTACATCAGGATCATTGCCATACAGGCTTTTAAGGGTGTTGTTGCCTGCGTTTAATTTTACAAGCAAGGTCTTAATATGTTCCATTATTGTGGTATAAAATATGCAGGTTTAAATGGATGTATTTAAATGTTCGCTGTACACTTAATGGTCAGAAGGAACAAAGATACAAATCTTAAACATTAAAGCATTCTGTTTTAATGAGTGAGGATTGAATTCATTTGCTGCTTCGCTCCCTGGTGATTTAAATCCATTGCGAGAACCAAATGAAGTTGTTCCTTTGCCAATTCTGGCTGACCAGATCCCAGAAATCCCAATCCCATAAGGTAACGTGAATTTATTTCGTTCCGTCGATCCAGGTCTTCGTCCCATATCAGCAAATCGGGAAGTGACACAGCGAAGTAGTCCACTTTAATATGATCGTTCAAATGTTCTTCTCCATATGATTTCAATCGATCAAAACGATCGGTGGCTTCTGATTTCCTGTTCAGTTTCGATAAAGCCAGTCCCTGGTAGTAGATTTTATCCGGATGCTGATCGTTATAAAAAATGGCGGCAGTTGGCTCAGAGGAACCCTGGGTAGCTTGTTCCCAAAAAGTTCTGGCAGTTTCCATTTCACCTTTGGCTTCGTAAATACAGCCCAGCCAGTAATGAATATCATTTTCTCGGGTTCCTGTTAATTTGCCTTCGCCCAGGTTGTGTGGATACGATTCGGTTGCCTGCAAATGTGCAACTGCTTTATCAAAATCGCGATTAAGCAGAGCTTTCTTCGCAAGTTCAATGTGAGCGTACAAAAATTGCCCGGTAACCTTGCCTTCACCGCCTTCCCATGGATGAAAATTTCGGAAAATCAATAACTCAAGTGCTTTTTCATAGTTGCCAAGCTGGTTATACAGGGTAGCTCTTTCGAGGTAGAGGTCATCGCGATAGTCAACACAATCCAGATGGTTTTCGAGTAAAGCCAGGCGGTCCGCGTGTGGCCGGTTCAGCTTTTTATACAACTGGTCGAGTTCCATTAAAACGCGGGCATCCGAAGTATCAAGGTAAAAAGCTTTTTCCAGTTCATTAATTGCCCTGGATGGTTCGTTGGTTTTGTTGTAATAAGCCAGGGCAAGGTTGCGTCGCACGGTGGGGAAAGTTCCATCCAGGTTTCGCGAAAGCTCCCAACAGCTGATTGCTTCGTTGTATTGCCGTGCGTTATACCAAAAGTTGCCGAGATAATACGGCGCTTTGGCATCGGCCGGATTTATACTTATTGCACATTGAAGTGCTATAACTTCTTCCAACCGGTTGGGAAAGCAGAAGGCTGGATTCATTTCAGCCGCTTTTTTAAAGGAGTCCAATGCAGCCTCACTTTTACCTGGAATACCCTCGAACTGCTTGCTTGAAAAAGGAGTCTTTAACGCATACCAACCAATAAAATACCAGGCCATTGGGTAAACTTCTTCAAATTGTCCGATACCAGCATGCAATAATTGCTGCGCTTCGTCGAACATGCCGGCCATGGCATAATCCAGCGAAAATTCGATATAATTGTGAATTGTATCAGCTAAATTCAGAAGCAGGTTCAAATCTTGCTTATCGTTTGACAGCAGGTATTTTTCATATAAAACTCCGAGGTTAAACGCATCCAGTTCCAGCGACTCGTCAGCTAATTTTACTGCTTCATCGTTCCGGTTCAGTTTTCGTAAGATGGCGACTTTCAGGTGACGGGCTTTATGGTTATGCCAGTTCCTGATAAGCGAACGGCTTAGGGTGTCAAGGGCTTCATCCCAATTTCCTTTTACCGATGAAAGCTGGGCCAGGTTAAAGTAAGCTGCATCCTGCATGGCAGCATTCCAGGTGGCTTTATAGAATTTATCGAAAGCCTCATCGCTCCTGCCAAGGAACCGTAAACACTGCCCGAGGTTGAATAAAGGTTCGCCATCGTATGGATTAGGATTCCGGGCCATTAAGGTGTCAATAGCCTGCCTGAAATAAGGTTCAGCCTGTGCAAATTGTGCCCGGCGCATGAGCAGTAAACCCATGGCGTTGTTGTTACGGACATCTTCTGGCTCACGGCGAAGCGCCTCCAGGTAATAATCGGTCGGTTTATAGGTTGCATGACGATATTGTTCCAGGTGCAAACCCGTCAGATAAAGTTGTTCGATCGAACTGATCTCCTGAGGCTCTTTGGCGGCTTTAGCAGGTTCCGGAACAGGTTTTGCTTCAGGTTTTTCAGGTTTATAGTCAACCAGTAACTTGCCGGAATTTGTTTTAACGGTGAGATAAAAATCTTCCGGTTTCAATCCAGGTTCAATTGAGATAGATTTTTTATATGATATCGCTGGTGAAAAGTCCACGGTCTCATCCAGGTAAACCTTATCCTTTGTTTCGAGACGGATGGTTGAGCCGGCATACTTAGCTGTAGTATATGCTTTTACAAGTGCTTTCCCATCTGCTATTTCAAAATTGACCATGGCCTCCTTGGTGGCATTCTTCACCATTCCAAGGTCGCGGTAAGGCATGAAATATTGTTTGAAATCCCTTTCTTCATATGGCATTATCCACGAGAAATCGGGCTGATTATCGGTGTAAACACCACACATCAATTCAATATATGGTCCATCTTCGTCGGTAAGATTACGGTCCCAGGCCTGGCCAAAATCGCCATGGCCCCAGGTCCATTGCTTTTTTCCCGGCGAAACATGATGATTGGCAACATGAAGCAAACCGCCCTGTGTGTCATTTTCGTACCCGCCAACGAAATTGTATTTTGATTCAACAGCCATGTAGGAGGTCGGAACCGGGATGTTTTTATATTTCGAGATATCAACACCGGCCGAATAATCCACTTTGTAATAGGTGCCTGTCGCAATCGGGAAAGTGGAAACATCCCGACGGCCATGATCATAA
>Ga0268283_1001526_pt1 | contig 11231 bp, 12 predicted proteins | sample saktaG_13_FD_190140 | JGI IMG/M metagenome (GOLD analysis project Ga0268283, IMG submission 190140) | Saline water microbial communities from Sakinaw Lake, British Columbia, Canada - sak_2013_06_06_36m | ecosystem: Environmental > Aquatic > Non-marine Saline and Alkaline > Saline ... | reverse complement strand
TCGCTCGATCTCCTCATTTAAAAATATTTTTCTCATATGTTTTTGATTATCTATTAATTATACCAAAAGAAAAAGTGGGCACTTTATTAAGTGTCCACTTTATGGGGTACAGATCACACTTACTAGGGTTTTTATTTTTTGGATTTGACATTTTTAGAATAAGTAGTAAATTGCTTATGGATATGCCGCCACAAAACAACAAACCATAACGAATATGTACAATGTAGCATTTCGCAATATTACCAATGGCCCATATAATGGCCTTATTACATGGAATCAGTTCGCTTCTGAAGAGGACTTCAATAATTACTACACTGAGGAAATCAAAAGTGAAAAGGAAGTTGTCGCACAAGAAATCTCGATGGGAGAATGTGTTTCTCTGGGAAGTGAGACACCTCTTTCCACTTGGTTGTTGATCAGTATCGACAAAGCCACAGACCCAACCTCGAAAGTTATCGATCAACACCGATTAGCTATGGAGTTGATGAAGCTGAGAACCTGCGGGTTCCTAATCTAAACCCAAACCCGCTCCCAGAATTTCTGGTGAGCGGTTTTTATTTTGCATTTTTACCACTTTGCATTTGTCATTCCGGTGGAGGTTGAAATTCTGGTGAGTACCAGAATGAAAAAGCTTTTCAGAATTTTTGTGAGTGAAGCGAAACAAAAAGTCGAAAAGGTGTACTGCGACAGTAGGTCGGGAAATTCCAGTCTGAAAAATTTCGAGTCGAGTCCTGGATCCCAGATAATCCTCTCGGGTCGGATTTCTGGGATGACACAAAACATAGTCGCTTCGCTCGTTGTTTTGTGTCACTTCACATACTCCGGCGTATTCGCATACATCCACTCCAAAAGTGTTCTCATCACAAACACACCTCCCACAGTATTTTTTACAGAGCCCCTTTCCATCATCACCACAAAAGCATATTTTGGATTTTCATAAGGAAAGAAACCCGTCACCCATGAGTTCACAAAATCTTTTTTTACACCAAGCTCGGCTGTACCTGTTTTTGCGGCCACGTGCAAAGCTTCCATATTCAAACCCTTAGCAACACCCTCTGTTACAGAGAGCCTCATCCCCTCTTTTGCAATTTGTATATTTGCTTTATCAACAGGTATTTCTTGAGGCAACGAGTCAGCAGTAACATCCTTCAAAATAACAGGTGAAAGTAATTTGCCATTATTTGCCAGAGATGCCACAGCTCGAAGTGCCTGCATTGGTGTGACCTGAAAACCATATTGTCCAATAGAAGAGTGATATGTATTTCCAAGACGCCACACAGAATCTGTTGGAAAAGTCTTTGCTTTCCACTCCGGCGTAGGAATCAAACCTGCTTTGCTCGCAAAAAACGAATCCGGAAGTGGCTGTCCAAAACCAAAAAGTCTCATATATTTTTCGATATTTGCAATACCTAAACCCTTTTGATCTGCATATCCACCACCAACAGCATAAAAATATACATCGCAAGAAACAGATATAGCATGTCGCATATCCACCCATCCATTTGCCTTCCAATCCTTAAAAATAGTTTTTTCTTTTGGATTATATGGATTTGGAATACTTATAGAACCGGTACTTAAAATTTGTTTATTTGGAGAAATTGTATTTTCCTCCAAAGCAGCGATAGCCATAAAAGGTTTTATAATAGAACCAGGAGTATAAAGCCCATCTATTGCCCTTTCTATAAAAGGATTTCTTTTATCTTTAAAATAATCACCAATAACTTTAGAATCCTGCCCGTCTGTCATAACATTTGAGTCATATTCTGGATATGAGGTTACTGCGAGTATTTCTCCAGTATTTACATCCATAATCGCTCCCGCTCCTCCATCAAAACCAGAATCTCTAGAGAGTTTTGCAATTATTTCATACATCTTTGCCTGAACACCTTTATCAATAGTGAGCTTCAATTCTTCTCCATGCTTTGGTGGCTCGAGAACACTTGTAGAAGTAACTTTACCCAAAGCATCTGTCTCTGTAAGTTTTTTACCATTTGTACCCTTCAATAAATCATTATAATATTTTTCAATTCCTCCATATCCATCATAATCTTCTTTATAATAAAAACCTGTTTTATCTTTTGATGGATATTTAACATAACCAAGCAAAAGAGAAAAACCGCCTTCTTTTATGTATAATCGTTTTGGAAAATCTGATGTTTCATCTTGTGGAATATTACTAGCAAGAGATACACCGTTTCTATCTAAAATTACACCCCGCTCTGAAAATACAATTTCATGATGTAAACGATTATTTTCGCTTCTTTGTAAAAATTCTTCTCCATGAATAATTTGTAAATGTCCTATTCGATATAAATATAAGGAACCAATTATAAAAAAACTTATTCCCAAAACAAAAAGTGCCTTTGAATGAATGGGCTTCTCTATTCTCCCTTCAAATTGATTTTGGTCAAAGTCTGGCAAGTTTGCGGCATCAAGAAAAATCTCATCGGGAGCGATGTCACTATACAACCGTTTTTTTCGTTTCCACCAAGACATTGTGGAAATAGTATAACATGGGTAGCGATTAGCTAAAACACTTTATACCAAAATTCTATCGTGAGGCTAAGCCTCACGATTTAGAATGTGCAGATATAAAATAATTCACCCCCACCAGCGCAAGCGCCGATGGGGGTAAAAGTTAGGGGTTGAACAAATCCATTAATAAGCTCGGCAGTGCCACGCGTTACTTATTATTGGTGTTGCTACCGAAACTGGCAATCTTTGTCAGTCCGGTACCGATATTGTTTTGTGTCGTTTTCATTGGTATGGGGAAACACAAACAACCCAACTGTCGAATGTGCTTCCAATTAAAATTATAACAAAATAGTATAATAGTGCAATTAAAAAATTTAAATTTTAAACTTTTTATCGTGATTCTAAGCCTCACGATATGTTATTTACTTTAAACTTCTTCTTCTGAATTAAAATTAATCCATTCATCTATCATACTTTCAAAATCAATCTGGATCGAAAAATACTTTGGAAACTCTGTTATATTTAAAATAATATTTTCTTCTCTTTTTTCACCAAAATAATCCTTATAACTAGAATATTCATAGTCTTTTAAGAATTTTTTTGCTTTAAATTTATTTGAAATCATTTTCTTTTTCCAACCTTTATCAATAATTCCAATTGGATTTAAGTGAATATACGCATATTGGTACTTCAAATACTGATCTGTATTCAAATGTTTTGCCATAAATGTAGTTTCAAACAACCTTCCCTTACGGTGATATTTTCTATTGAAATACATAGAATAACCAGTCAACAATTTATGCATAAACACACTAAGACTTTTCATATCTTGAATCTTCTCATCTTGAGGCTTAGCCTCAAGATAAGGCACTTTAATCAGGACATGAAAATGATTAGGCATCAAACACCATGCCCCAATATCAATAAGTCTTTTCCCCCTTTCGATATCTTTTAACTCCAAACTAATACCATTTTGGTATTTATAAATGTCAGTAAAATTAAATTTAATGTTTCCATTCGACAAATATAGAAGCTTCACAAATCGATCATAGTCTTCCTTATCCATAAATAGTAACCTCTTCTCCACTCCACGATTATAAATATGATAATACCCACCCTCTGAAAAAATTATAGTTCTACTCATTTATATATAATATCATATTTTTATCTTTAGGCTAAGCCTCACGATGAGTAATTAACGTACTCTAGATTAGAAGCCTCTTCTTTATAACTGGTATAAATACACATAAAATTAATGCAATAATTGGAGCTGAATGATAACCCGAAAAATAATAGAAATCTGGTGCATATAGCCAATCAAGGAATAATGCCACAACAACTGCCTCAACATACAAATCAAATAAAAAGAAAGAAAAACAAACAGCAAAAAAAGTTATCCACCAAGGTAGCATATAAATACTTAAAAGTAGAATAATGGTTGTGATAATTCTTTTCATAATTTATTCCTTAACAACAGTTAACCACTCAACCCTAGAAGGTGAAAATGGCATTTTTACATATACATCAACAAAAGAAGTAGAGGTATTGTTATCAATTTGAGATACATTGCCTATTGGGATTGTACCATCAGCTAAATATACAATATCCCCAATTTGAATTGACACACTTTTAGGAAGAGTTAAATATATATTACCTTGGCTTTTTCCTTTTGCTTCAGCTTCAATTTTATTTGAACCAACAAGAACCCTAAACTGAGAAGATGAATGCGAAAAAAGAAAAACTCTGGCATATGAGCCTGTTTTAGACTCAATAATCCCCGCAGGTATACCAGCAAAATAAACTTTTTGTCCAGCTTTTATAGAATTATCACTTGCCTCAATTAACAAAACATCAAACGGTGTTTGTGGCGGTCGCGAAACTACCCTAACAATAGACTCATTTGCTCCAATATCTTTAATTGCAATATATGAATCAAGTTGTTTATATAATTCTACTTGATTTTTTATTATCATTATCTCAGCATTTTTAGCATCAATTTCTTTTTTTAAAGAATCATTTTGATTTTGAAGTGAGGACTTATATTCAAAATATGAACTAATTGAAAACAGTCGACCTGAAATTGTTTGGTGTAAAGTCCACAATGGGCCACCCACAACATATGCAAATCTACTAAATAAAAAGCTTAAAAGGATAATGAATATCAAAACTCCGTAAGCAATTTTTGCTTTCCTAGAAGAATGATTTCGATTACTACTTGGTCGGAGGTAAGTCATCATCAGTTTGAATTAAAACATCTTTAAACTTTTCAACATCTTCTAAAATAATTCCTGTGCCACGAGCCACAGCAGTAAGTGGATCGGGTGAAATATGAATTGGTATATTTAAACAATCAAAAAGTAATTCATCTAAACCCTGTATAAGAGCACCACCACCAGTTAGGTGTATTCCCCTATGCATAATATCTGAAAGTATTTCGGGCGGAGTTGCTTCTAATACTTCTTTTGTCGATTCAATAAGAGTGTCTATTGATTGAGCCATTGCCTCACGAATATCTGAGTCGGTAATAATAACTTCTCTTGGTAAGCCAGTTACAAGGTCGCGCCCCCGCACTGAAGCTTCTAATGTTTCTTGCCCAGGAATTACCCTACCTATCGCCATTTTAATTGTTTCAGCTGTTCTTTCACCAATCAAAATTTTAAATTCACTTCTTATATATGCAATAATATCAGCATTGAGCTTATCCCCAGCGACCTTCAAATTTCTAGATCGTACAATACCCCCCAAAGATATAACTGCAATATCTGATGTTCCTCCACCAATATCAATAATCATACTACCTACTGGCTCATGTACAGGCAAACGAATACCAATAGCAGCGGCCATGGGTTCTTCAATCACATATACTTCACGAGCTCCTGCATTACGTGTGGCGTCTCTTACGGCCCTACTTTCAACATTAGTAACACCTGAAGGAATCCCAACTACAACCCTTGGCCCAAGCATCTTTTTCTCATCTTTCTGAGCCTTATTTATCAAATAAGCAATCATTTCCTCAGTAACTTCAAAGTCAGAAATTACACCATCCACAAGTGGCCGAATTGCGATAATGTGTGGTGGTGTCCTACCAAGCATTTGCTTGGCTTCCATACCCACAGCCACAACTTGACCTGTTTTCTGATTTACAGCCACAACAGATGGCTCGTTTATCACAACACCCTTACCACGAATATACACAAGCGTATTTGCAGTGCCGAGATCAATCCCGATGTCATGAGACATCATTTGTTTTATCTTTTCTATATAATTCTTCATTTTAAGCAACTTTAGCAAACAACTTGTCTTCTGTCATCATCTTAGCGTCCCCATCCGTTCGCCCCTTCACCTCATACACATTTGCTTCAATTGTCTTTGTTGATACTACCACGCGATATGGAATTCCTATCAAATCTGAATCAGCAAACTTTTCTCCTGGGCGAAGTTCACGGTCATCCCACAACACCTCAACTCCCATATCATTTAATTTTTTATATAAAATTTCCGATTCTTTTTTAACTTTTTCATCTGTCCCCAAAGAAATTAAATGTACTTTAAATGGAGCAATAGATTCCGGCCAGACAATTCCCTTTTCATCCGAAAACACTTCCACAATAGTTCCCATAAGTCGTCCAAGGCCAATTCCATATGAACCCATTATTACATATTGTTCATTTCCGGCTTCATCTTTATATTTCAAATCAAAAGGTTCCGAAAATTTTGTTCCAAGTGAAAAAATATTTCCAACCTCAATAGCTTTCTTTTCTATCAACCTGCTTTGATCTACTCCCAATTCCTCAAGTACCTCTGGCAACATAGCTTCTTTGTTTATTGCAATTTTTTTCTTTTCATCTATATATATCAAATCCTCTCCAGCATCACAAATAGTTTGAAACTCATGAGAATATTTTGAAAAAGAGCCACCCAATGCAAATGTTTTATAAGTGACATCGCCAAGCCCAACTGCTTTAAATATATTTTCATATGCTGTCTGGGCTTTCAAATAAAAAGCTTCGTGATCTTCTTTTGTTTTTGAAAATGAATACAATGCTTTCCAAAAAAACTCTCTTCCTCTTAAAATACCAGACTTACTTCTTGCTTCATTTCTAAAAATATCCTTAAAATCGTAAGCGTACACGGGCAGGTCTTTATATGAATTTATATACTGCTTTAAGATATTTGCATAGGCCTCCTCATTTGTAAAAGATAATCCGATTTCACCACCATTTTTTAATTTAGTCTTAAACCATGCATCCACTACTTCATCATCCCATCTTTTTGATTTTTCCCAAACCTCCTTATTTTGAAAAATAGAAGTTTTCATTTCAACACCTCCCAAAATATTCATCTCTTCACGAATAATATTCTCAATTTTTTTAATCACTTTTAAACCGAGGGGCAGAAAAGAATAAACTCCAGCCATTTCTTTATGAATATAGCCAGCTTGAATAAGTAATTGTGCATTTTTAGAAACCTCATCTTTTGGGGCTTCTTTTCGGGTTTTTGTAAAAAGTGTTGATTGCTTCATATGTAGGCTATTTTACTCGAAAAAGCAGATATGTGCAAAAGTAAAAAAAACGCGCCACATGTCATTCCTGCGGAGGCAGGAATCCAGTCTGAAAGTCTTTGTATTAAAAATCTAAACTCAAATCACTCCAATCCGGATTAACACTTTCAATCAAGCTCAGTTTCCACTGCCTTTTCCACATCTTTAATGCTTTTTCTCTAGATATCGCGCTTTCTATGTCTTCTGTTGATTCAAAGTATACAAGCGTGCTTATGTTGTATTTCTTAGTAAATCCATCTGCTATTTTACGTTTATGTTCATCTATTCTACGCTCTAAATTATTAGTAACTCCGATGTACAAAGTTCCATTTTTCCCATTTGTGAGAATATATACATAAAAATTCTTCATAAATTCAATAAGACTGGATTCCTGCCTCCGCAGGAATGACAGACTCAACTCCTTCTCTCATCCTCTTCAATTCCTCTAAAGTAATTTCTATTGGATTTTCAGGTGCTTGTTTTTCTTCATTAACAGATAATTTTTTATCTACCAAAAGTCTAAAAAATTTAGAAAACTCGGTATCTATCCAATAATTTAATATTTCATTTCGAACCTTCCAATCCTTAAAATTTAGTTCCATATTAGGATGATCCATTTCATATAACTCTTCAGCTAATGCCATTTGTAATTCACCCACAGTTTTCGGAGCCTCTTTATGAGCAAGAATATTTTCCTCTCTTTTTTCTACCTCCTTATGATTATGTGTAAGTGTCTCTAGCATAATTTTATATTTTACCCTAAACCAATTTTGTACTTAAATTGGTCGGGCGAACATTTTGTAATCAAAATGTTTTAGCCTAAAAAAGCTTAACAATGTCAAAATAAGTTACATAAAGCATAAGCCCAATCAAAAATATAAACCCAAGTGCATTTACAAAATTTAATATTTTAGGAGAAATTGGTCTACGAATTATCGCCTCAATAATAAGAAAGAAAACTCTACCGCCATCAAGCGCTGGAAAAGGCATAAAATTAATTACTGCTAGGTTAATAGAAATAAATGCTGTAAACCCAAGAAGGTAAATAAATCCGAAATGTGATGCATCGCCCACAAGCCCTGCAATCCCCACTGGTCCACTCACTTGTGAAATATCTGCCTTACCTCTAAAAGCCTTTCCGAAGAAATCTAGAAGACCAAAGAAGGTTTGATATACAACTTCATAAGTCAATTTTCCACCCTCCCAAAAAGCTTTATAAAAAGGCAAACGAACCTCTCCAACCTTAGACATCGAAATTCCAATAGCTCTATTTTCTCCCGAAACACCAAGCGCGGGTTCTATATCGATATTTTTATTTTCCCCATTTCTATTATAGGAAATTTGTATTTTAGATTTTGATTCTGAAATAAATTTTTGAACATCAGGAACTTCATTTGGAATTACAGAAGCTAATGTGCCTTCCGTCATCGATATAATTTCATCTCCAGCCATTAAACCCGCCGTTTTTGCTGGCGAATTTTCTAGAACAGAAAGAATTGTAATCTTTGTATTTGTTACAGGATATCGTGCACTTTCCACAGGCATTTTATATCCAGACATTAAACTCGCTGATATCAAAAGCCAAGCAAAAATAATATTAAACAAAATACCACCAAGAAGAACTGCTGCTTGAATATATTTTGGCTTATTTACCAAACTCCTTCCCGAGTCCTTGCCTTTTATAGATTCTTCATTAGGATCTTCCCCAAAAATTTTCACATATCCTCCAAATGGAATAAGGTTTATAGAATATGTGGTTTCTCCTTTTTTAAATGAAAAAAGCTTAGGTGGGAAACCCACGGCAAATTCATCCACGCGCACACCTGATTTTTTTGCTATCAAAAAATGACCGAGCTCATGAATAAAAACAAGCACTGCTAAGATAACGATAAATAGTATAGCTGACATTTAATTTAAGATTTCTTGCTCTTTTTTTTCAAATAAAGCTACAAGGTTATTATTCCCCTCATCAATATATTTTTGCATTTCTTCTTTTGCACGAAATTTATCATCCTCGCTAATAATTCCTTCCTTTTCCTTTATCTGGACATCATCCCATGCACTTTCTCTTTCTTTTCGAAGCGCAATACGAGCATCTTCCATTTTTTCTTTTGCAACTTTTACCAGCATAGCCCTTCTTTCACCTGTTAATTCTGGAAAGAAAAGTCGAATTCCTTTATCATCGACAGCCGTGGAAAGACCAAGATTTGAACCCGCAATTGCTTTCTCAATAGCTTTTGAAGCACTTGAGTCCCACGGTGCAATACGAAGAGTTCGCACATCTTCAAGCGAAATATTTGCAAGCTGATTCACAGGCATATACGAGCCATACATTTCAACTTGTATAGTATCGAGCACCGCCATATTTGCTCGGCCAGTTCGGATTGCTGTAAGCTCTCTTTTAAGCCATTCCTCCGTATCTTTAATTCTTGTTTTTAATTGTATAAAATCGTAGGCCATAAATGTTTTGAATAATTTTTAATTTTGTAATTTTTTTAAATTCTGGATCCCCGGAGTACCGAGGACGACTCAAAATATAGTCATGAACGTCACAAATATTTTTCTGCTGAAAAATTTTCTGACCACACCTCGCACCGTCGTGCTCCGGTCTTGCACTCAGAAACTCTTCTGAGCTCACATTCCTTATTTTGAATCGATTTTTAAATAATATTACCCTCATTTTAACAGACAAAGCCAAAAAAGTAAAAAGCGTTGAAATGTTCTAGGCTAAAACAATTGAATACAATTGTTCGCCCGAATTTTTGAGTACAAAAGTTTTAGGGTGTTCTAAATGTTCAAGATGTTCTAATGTGAAATACAAATTTCCCTGAACACTTTCCGCGACCGCGGAAAGTGTTCAGGTATTATCCTCAAAAATACGATCATCCTGAACGATCGTTCAAGATAGATGTATATATAAAAAAATACACAAATACAAAAAAATCGCGTAAGCCCCCTGTTGGGATGCTTGCGCGATAACGAATTAAAAATCAAGACTAGTCAGGATCCTTCTTGAGCAAACTTTTTATACGCGCGATACGCTGATTAGCATCGGCAAATAATTCACTCTTCGAAAACTCTATCCCGAATGTAGACTTCACAAAATGGTAATAGATGTCGAACCTTGTCTGAGAATTTCTTTTGCTGTCTACACATTCTGCGATTTCGCTAAAATAACATTTCGGCAAAAGTCGGAGTCCGTCGAGAATCACTTCAGCATCGACTATTTTTTCAGCCAACATAACAAGAGTGACACGAACAGAATCTTTCGAATGCTTGAGCACTATCGGGATTGCAACGGGATTAAGTGCCTTTACCGCATCTCTAAAACCATCAAATATGCCATTGCATTTTTTGAGAATTTCACACCCCTTATCCAATTGCTCTTTCTTAAAAAACCCAAAGTAAAAGAATGGCAACATACAAACAGTTGTAGCAATTATGAAAGATACAGTGTTCGCAAAAAAACCAAAAGATAAAAAAACTAAAATAGTGATGATTATGTGCCAGCTAGAAAAATTATTCCATTTTTTTAATGAGCGATCTGGATATCCTTTCACACTTTCATATTCAGCACACACCGCTTCGAGGATGGTACCACCAAGGACTCGTTCTTCGTAATTCTTCCTCATTTCAGGACTCACAGAGTTCATAATCGATTTGAATTCAGTCGTATTCATCTGTCAATTTCTTTCTATTCTTTTGTCTTTTTAGGACCATGGTCTTGCGGACATTATTATGAGCTTGCGACCCACAACAACACGATTTCTCGCCATGTAATCCAAAATAGTTAGACGACTATTCTACCTTATATTATATCACACATATATAGTTTTTGCAAGAATTTGCACCCCGCCCCGCAAAAAAGAACTCAGCAGAGGTTTTTTTGTGGGGCCAATCCAACTGTCTGTATTTTTTACAAAAAAAATACAGCCCTCCATCTCCACCCTAAAACAAATTTGAGTACAAATTTGTTCGGGCTAACATTTTGTTCAAAAAATGTTTTAGCCCAAAACAGTGGCGTATAATTTATAAGATCGTTGAGCGTGAAAGTTTACTAAATTATTTATAGATAATACAACCTCGTTGTGATCTGTACCCCATAAAGTGGACACTTAATAAAGTGCCCACTTTTTCTTTTGGTATAATTAATAGATAATCAAAAACATATGAGAAAAATATTTTTAAATGAGGAGATCGAGCGACTCCTCCAAAA
>Ga0268283_1001525_pt1 | contig 11242 bp, 10 predicted proteins | sample saktaG_13_FD_190140 | JGI IMG/M metagenome (GOLD analysis project Ga0268283, IMG submission 190140) | Saline water microbial communities from Sakinaw Lake, British Columbia, Canada - sak_2013_06_06_36m | ecosystem: Environmental > Aquatic > Non-marine Saline and Alkaline > Saline ... | reverse complement strand
AAGGAGGATAAGATACACGCGTTTTATTGGACAAAATTTTATTAGCATTTACCTAATAATATTTATTTTATGTACCTGTTTTATGAGTAGTTTATGCGTGTTTATTTGATAGTTGTAACAAAATTATATAAGTAGCTGTGAATTTGGTTTATAAAGATGGTGGGAAGAAATATTACTACAGGTGTAGATAAGTTAGTTGAACTTATATCTGACAAGAAGCGCTTAGATATAGATATTGCTGCAAAAGCCTTGGGTGTTGGAAAAGACGTAGTTCAAGGATGGGCAGAGTTTCTAGAAGAAGAAGGAATAGTTACATTAGAGTACAGTCTATCTAAGGTATGGATTGTTGAACGAAAAATAAGCAAAGAAGATGTTTTAACCAATATTAAGGAAGTATCGTCAGAAAAAGATGCTTTAACAAGAAAAATAGATGTTGCGATAAATTCTCTTAAGGGAGAAACAACTGATTTCGAAAGTATACGATCAGAATTTTTAAATATTCAAGGTCATATTAAAGAAGAAATAGACGTTGTTAAGAAACAATTATCCGAGCTAGATAGATATGATTCTCTGAGAAAAAATTTAGGAAAAGATATTGATAAACAGAAAGATGATTATAATTCTCTTGTGATATTAGCGCAAGAAAAATTAAAGTTAGAGTCTCAGAAATATGAAGAATTACGTAATGTTATTGCAAAAGAAAGATCCAATATAGATCAGTACACTAAAAAGATTGAAGAGTTAATAAAATTACGTAGTGACTATGAACGAACACTAACATCTTTAAAGGAGTCTTTAAAAAATATAGATAAAGTAGTTGTTGATTATAAGCAAAGATTTGAAGAGGCTAATAAGGTTGTTAAAAATTATAAAGTTTCTTTAGATGCACTAGATAAAGAGATTTTTGAACAAAAAAACAATCTTTTAATAAATAAAATAAATATTCTTAAGGCCAATGAAGATAGGCTTTTTAGAAATCAATTGCAGATAGAAAAAGAGATACGCACAAAAGTAGAAAACATAGAATCTCATTCAGGAGTAAGTGATAAGATACATCAAAGTTTTGAGGGTTTCTTCTCTAAAAATATTGCAACTGAAAAACTTATATCAGAGATAGAAAATGATAAGTTATCTTTAACAAAAGATTTAGAGGCTTTAAAGGCTAAAGTAATCTCGTTTACGCTTTTAACATCTAATGCTGAGATAAAATCGGAATTAAAAGATATCGAGTCTCAAATTAAAATGTTTGAAGTAAAAAAAAGTTCGATAAAGTCGAAAATCGAGCAATTAATATCATTGTTTAAGAAAAGTTAATAAATATTTTTATTGAATAATTTATTCGATAAAATATTCGATAAAATTTAAAGAGGGTGAAGAAGTGAATAAAACAAAAAGTTTACATAAAAAAGATTCAAAAATCACAAAATCAATATTAAAGTCAAAACATTTGACTACTTCAAAACATCCAATAAAACATTCTTCTACTAAAATACCTTCTAGTACAACAAAAAAGGTAAAACATCTAATTATTTCAAAAAAAGCACTACATTCTAAATTTAAAGAATATACTCTAAAAAAGAAGAAGGTTCTTCTTGGAAGCACCATCATTAATACCTCAGAAAATATTACACCCGGTCAAATTTCTTATGATCAAAATGATGATAAAGTTTTAGATTCATACGAATTTAAATCAGACGGAATACCAATAACCGTAACTGTTATTAAGAAAAAAGGAGAATTTGTTCCAATATATAATCTACAAATTTCTTTAATAAGTAAGACTACAGAAATGATTCTAGAAAAAGTAAGACTAGAGTTAATAAGAAGAGTAAGCCTAGGTGCTGAGGAAATAAGTAATATAAAAAAAACAGATCTTGTAGAGGATAAATTTAATCAATTAATTGACGTATTAATAGATAAGTATTTTCCAGATAGCGATGTTGATACAGTAGGATTTTTAAGATCTTATTTGAAAATAAACAGTTTAGGTTTGGGAAATTTAGAACTATTAATGAACGATGAATTACTTGAAGAAGTAGTAATAAATCAAGCATCTGAACCTGCATGGGTATATCATAAGAAGTATAATTGGCTTAGAACAAATGTTTATCTGAAAAGTGAAGATCAAATAAGACATTATGCAAGTATTATTGGAAGAAGGGTTGGAAGACAAATAACTGTATTAACTCCGTTACTAGATGCAAATCTAGGAAGTGGGGACAGGGTAAACGCAACACTTAGTCCAGTATCTACAAATGGAAATACTATTACAATAAGAAAGTTTTCAAAAGATCCATGGACAATAACCAAGTTTATTAGAACAGAAACAATTTCTGCTGAAGCTGCAGCACTAATATGGACTGCAATACAATTTGAATTATCAGCATTAATCGCAGGAGGAACAGCATCGGGTAAAACTTCTGCACTAAATGTTTTCGCTAATTTTTTCCCACCAAATCAGAGAATTTTAAGTATTGAAGATACAAGAGAAATAGTTCTACCAAAATTCTTACACTGGGTTCCATTAAATACCACTCTTCCTAACGCCGAAGGTAAAGGGGAAATAAATATGGGTGATTTGCTTGTTAACAGTCTTAGAATGAGACCCGATAGGATACTTGTTGGTGAAGTTAGAAGAAAAAGAGAAACAGAAACATTATTCGAAGCAATACACACGGGTCATTCAGTATATGTTACTTTTCACGCAAATAGTGCAAAGGAAACAGTAGAAAGACTTACAAATGCACCATTAGATGTACCAAAAATTATGTTGCCAGCAATATCTTTAATTATAGTACAATTCAGAAACAGAAGAAGCGGTAAGAGAAGAACATTTCAAATCGCAGAGATACTACCAAATGGAGAAGCTAATGTTATAATGCAGTATGATATAAAAAAAGATGTTTTGTTGAAGGTTGGAAAATCTCAAGCATTATATGATAATATTGCACTATTTACAGGTATGACTGATATAGAGATTAGTAAAGAATTGGCTGATAAAGTGAAAGTACTAAAGTATCTTGTTGCAAAAAACATAGATGACGTTGATGGTGTTGGTAGGATTGTTGCTGAATATTATACTTCTAAACAAAACCTTATGAAGTATGTGGATTCAAATAAAGATTTTCCATTAGCTTCGCAGTTGAAAGTGGAACTACCTATAGTCCCATGATCTACTACTTCTACTAATTCCAACAATTCTGTTACAGATAAAATTAAAGACACTGTCAAAGGTTTAGTCAAAGGAATAAGTAGTTCTGTAGACTCTAGTGATGTGAAAACGACTGCTCAATCTTCAGATATTAAAAAAGATGCTGGAAAAGATTCAAGCAACACTTCTATTAGTTCTGAAAGTTCTAATAATAAAAATAGTATAATACATGATTCTTTAAGTAATTCTTCCAAAGTAAGTAATTTTTCTAAGGATAAGTCTGCATCTACAAGTTCTGTCAATTCTAGTGATGCTCCGCTAGTTCAGACGCCATCAGAAAAATCATTTGGAAAATTACCTGATAAATCTCTTATGAGTAAGTTCTTTGATAGATCCGATAGATCAAATGTTAAAAGTATTAGTGATAAAACTACTAGTCTGTTAGATACTAAACTAGACAATAAACCGAACAATAATTCGGATAAATCGAATACAAAGTTAGATAATAAATCAAATGCACGAACCAGAAATAAAACTGAAAATAAATTATCAAAAAACAATTCTGATAATTTAAATGAAGAAGAAAAAGAAGAAAATATTCCTCTCCCACCAGAAATGTTAGAGCTCCCATCAAATAATTCGAATAAAAATAATAATAAAAACAAATCCAAGTAAATTTAATTAATAATTAAACTATTAAATATTTAGAAAAAGTGATACTATGCTATACTCATATCTTGCAAAAAAGATGCCTGAACTAAGATTAAAACTTAGACAAGCAGGCATAATGTCAGAACCAGAAGATTATATTAAATCAATTCTTGCAACAGCAATTTTATTATCTATAGGATTATTTTTTACAGTATTCTTTTTTACGTTATCTGTCTGGGCCATTCTTGTTATTCCTGCAAGTATTCCATTATTATTTATCTATTTTATTAAATATGTTGATATAAAGATAGAAAAGATTCAAAAAAAAGTTGATGAAGAAATAATATTTGCGGCAAGATTTTTAATCATTGGTATAGAATCTGGCGTTCCAATACATAAGATATTTGAAGATATGGAAAAAAATTATGAGTACGTAGGATATTATTTTGGAGAAATATTAAATAAAGTATATTTCGGAACAACAATGGAAGATGCTATCAGTGATACATTAAACGTATCCCCTTCACAAAATCTTAGAAGGTTATTATGGCAAGTAATGAATTCTCTTCAGACTGGAACAGAAGTTGCTGGTGCATTAAACTCTGTAACAGAACAAATAGTTAGAGAACAGGCAATAGCAGTTTCTGAGTATGGAAAAAAATTAAGTCCACTTGCAATGTTTTATATGACTATTTCAATAATTGTTCCATCATTAGGAATTACTATGCTTGTAATACTTGCATCATTTATGGGTATAATAATTAGTATGCCGATATTGATTGTACTTGCGATATTAATTGGCTTTGTACAATTTATGTTCTTGTCAGTGGCAAGATCATCAAGACCTTCAATAAGTACTTAGTAATCATTTAATATTTAATTTAGATTAAGTTAACAAGTATGTTAGATATTATTAATATAAATACGAATGATAGATATAAACGAACATGATAGATCCACTTACTAAAAAAGGAAAAAGAGACATCAAAACTTTCAAAGAAGAGATGCTTGCAGGTCAAGATAATGATTTCGCTTTCAAAGAGTTCAAATCATTTAATGAATTTAAAGATAGATGTAATAATTTTATAAAACTGCATTTTGATCAAAAAACATTTGAAAAAGAATCAAAGAAAGTAACATTAAATAAAAATAAGAGCAGATTTGATAAGACTGCAAAGCCAAAAAAGAAGCTAATAGGATTATTTGCAGAATTTGTTTCTAAAATGGGCTTTGATTTAACGGCAAGAGACGTAAACAATAGAGTACTAGTAGCAGTAGCTATTGTTTCAGGAATATTATCTTTACTATTAGTTAATCTAGTAATATTTAATCATAAATCTATTGATGTTCTTGTCGTATTTTTACTCTCTATTTGGATCCTATTTTTTACAGTAACATATTTTCTAATAGTATTATGTATCTTATTGTATTTGGATTTACAGATGTATGCTCGTGTACGTCAAATAGAAGAATCATTACCTGATTTTCTACAGTTAGCTTCTGCAAATATTAGTGCCGGAATGACTGTTGATAGAGCATTATGGTATGCTGTAAGACCAAAATTCGGAATACTTGCAATAGAGATGGAAAATGTTGCAAAATCAACAATTGCCGGAGATGACTTAGAATATGCACTAACAGCACTTGGTAATAAATACGAATCTAGAATGTTAAGAGAAACCATCAACCTTATTGTTGAAGGTATAAAGAGTGGTGGAGAGATGGCTATGTTATTAAACAAGTTGTCTAATAATATCAAAGAGACGCAGTTGATGCGTAAAGAAATAGGTGCAAGTGTTACAACTTATGCAATATTTATTGGCGTAGCATCTGTTTTTGCAGCACCAATATTGTTTGCTTTAAGTACTCAATTATTAATAATTATACAGCAGATTTTTGGTAGTTTACAATTAGATAGTTCTAGTATGGGCTCATTTAGTTTTAGTTTTTCAGATACTAGTATTAAAGTTAAGGACTTTAAAAGATTTGCAATGTTAGTTCTTGTTATATCCTCATTTTTTTCTGCTGCAATAATTAGTGTTATTAAGAAAGGAAATGTTAAAGATGGAACAAAAATGATTCCACTATTTATAATAGTCTCTCTTATAATTTATTATGTTGCATCATCGATGTTTGCATCATTAATGGGCGGGATGTTTGCACCATAATACAAATATTCTAAGAATTATAAATAAACAATAATTACGCACTAAATATATACTAGAGTATTTTTTATTTTTGTAATTTTTTACTAATCCAGACTTAGATATTCTTCTTCTGTTATTACTTCAATATTATTATTCTTTAGAATTTTAGTGAATATCCCGTCTCCATCCACAACCTTTCCAGAAAAAGTACCATCGTATATTTTTCCACATCCGCAAGATGGAGATCTTGCTTTTAGAATAGCTTTATTACAATGATTATTTTTAGCCATTTCTAATGCTTTTTTTGCACCTCTTTCAAATTGCATTGTGACATCAATTCCGTCCTTTGTAAAAACTTTATCTTCTCTTTGTTCTGAAGGAGATCTTGGAGTAGCTAATCCTCCTAATTGTTCTGGACAGACAGGAATAGCTTTTCCATTCTTAACTAGTTCCATAATTTTTTGACAAGACTTTGATTTACCGTTCCATTTACAGTTTACTCCTGTTAAACAAGCGCTTACAATTATCATATTACTAGATTTAATCATTCATTTATATTTTTTTGGATAATTTATACTAATGTGAGATTATTGGTGTCTTGTTATCTCGCACGCATTTTTTAGCGCGCTCATAATCGTTTCATTTCTTGATTATGCTTTGAGTTATTTGTATCAAATATTCTCTTCTAAGGTTCGCCAGGCGCTAAAAATAATGCAGATTATAATAATTGCATACTATCTTAATTTATTAGAATAGCTATTAATATTAGAAAATTAAGAAATAAAAATAAAAGAATAATTAAAAAATAAAATATGTTTTTGTAGTTATGTTACACACTTATTGTGTAATATGTCTTATTGTTATATCTGTAGTTGCATGTTGTAGATATACGTAGCTTAATCTTAGATCTAATGGTACTTCTACAATATTATTGTTACCAGATACATCAATTGTACAGTATAACATTGTTGTTTCTTTACTAGTTCCGTCTTTGAATAATCTTACATATCCATCAGAACTAACGCCTTGACATACTACAGGAACACTATGACCTGATATTAATACATCTGCGAACTGTACTTTAACTTTTCCCTTGTCGGTATTACTTTCAACATTGTTACAGAATAATTGATCATCTTTAAAGAAGTTATCTCCGGAACCCGAGTGTTCTATTTTTAATGTTATACCTATTTTACCATTACCAGCGTATGATTCTTTTAGTGAAGTTACTTGTATTGGACCGCCGCTATTTTGTGGATTTCTTTCTCCTTCTACTTGGCATATTTCTTTTCCAGTTATGCCTTGTTCAATATTATTTTTTACACATATCTGTGCTGCTGTTTTAGTTGTGTATTTGTAACAAACGTTTGCCCATATTGTTTGAGGCATATCTCCTTGAATTGTTGGCATATATTTTAAGTCACCAAAATCAATTGTTGCAACGCCACCATTAAGAACACTACCATCAAAATTTTTAACAGCTCCTCTTAATTCAGTTCCAAATCCTTGTTGATCGCTAAAGAATTTTTTAAAATCTGGAATATTTGAATTGTATGTGCCAGCATCTAGGCCCCATATTTGTACATATCCATCGGTTGCTTGTATGGTATTTTCTCCAACATTTTCTAATTTAACAACTATACTAAATCCTCCTGTGCCACCATCTGTAGTCATAACCGGTGGGCTTCCTTGTAGAAATGTTGTTCTTAATCCTTCGGTTCCGCCGATAAATGTTTTACCTGTTGTTGTTGTTTGACCACAACCAGTTAAAAACAGTGTTATAGCAAAAATTGCCATCAATACTAATCCTTTATTCATTTTATCACCTTTAATATCGTCCTATCTCTAAGACTTATATTCTTCTTATTATCATATCTTTATATATTGTTTTTGAATATCCGTACCATAATTCCACTTCTAATGGTGCCTGATACGCGCTACTTGCCATACCCTCTGGAAATTGTACTGAACATGTTATTTGTCCGTTACCAGAATCATCAAGTCTAATTATTTGATTAGGAATACAAGTCATTGTGATATCGTATTGTGAAAGGTATACATATCCGACATAGACAATGTTTTTATCATTAGTTTTTACAGTTGCACCAGATGCAGGATCGCACTTATATAAACTAAAATAATCATATAATTCATCATATGTCCCCTTTTTAGTGTGTTTAACATTTATAATAAATGTTGTTCTTCCTCTTCCAGGTCTTTGTTCAATATTAGTTACTGCTACTGGTGCTCCTTGTCCGCTTCCAGCACTAACAGTAGCAGGTGTACATGCTTTTTTAACATTAGAATATGGTTCTGGATCAATACAAACCATTGTTGATGCGTGCGTTGCATAATCAAAACATGATGTGACCATAACTCTTTGTCTAAATTCTTCAAGTGATGGAGGCAATGTTAATATGGTTGCAGGAAATTCAATAACATTCATTCCACCTGATGGATTGTTAGGATTTCTGCCTTCTAAACCAAAAGCCTTTATCCATCCAGTCCATCCAAATTGATTAAACATTCCGCGGGTTATAGGATTTATTACTGCACCGATATTACTTTGAACTACTCCGGTATTTATTGTTGGATAAGTTCCAATCATAGTGCCCGCATTTGATGAAAATCCTAATGAATTAAATAATGATGCTCTAGTTCCAAATGATGAAAATGATATTCCTGTTTGACCATTAACTGCCTGTAGACCCAAACTAATAACAGTATTTCCAATAGGAATGCCTAATGCACTTATAGCATAGTTATTATTATCGCCAAACCAACCATTAAAAGTTCCGCCGCTACCCTGCATAGGTCCACTGTATCCAGGATATCCTGGAGTATAACCTTGAATTGCAACAATGTTCGGATCAAATCCATGGATGAATAATGCGCCATATGTATCAGAAGATCCTTTGTTATATAATTCTACAAAAATAGGTATAGTATTTACTTCTATATCTTGTGCTTCGCTATCATAATAAAATGTAGATGGAGGACTATCGCTTAAGAATCTCATTTGAACACTATCATATCCAGTGTAATATTTTTTTTGAGCATTACTTGTGGTACTTCCACAACCAGTAATAAGAAATAGTACTGACATCAATGCAATTATCATGACTAACTTATTTTTTAATTTGAATATCATTTTACTTAACTCCTGTGTCTATAATATATAAAGATTATGCTTTTAAGTGTATTTTTAGTATTATTATCCGAGTGATTACTATGTCTTGTTATTATATTTTATATTATTTTTTATGTTGTTTAAATTGTTCTTGTTTAAATTTTATTTAAATTTATACAATATTTATTTATATTTGCTCCTCCACAATATCCGCTTATACATGTTTTATTTTTCGCATAGGTATCACATTCTAATTTTGTTACTTCTTCACATGTAAATCCTGTAAAATTAAAGCTTATTGGACAAAGTATTTTATTTTCAGAATGGGTGCTGCAATAAGTACATTTGTCTAAGCATTTACCATTGTATTCTACTTGGTATTTGTCACACTGATTTGTGCTACAGCAATATAAATTTCCAGGACAATATCCTTTGATACAATTACCGTTAGGTTCTTTAGTATTACATTGTTGTAATGTGCAAGCACATGAAAAATTTTCTCCAAATATAAATGTCTCAAAAGGTTTATTCTCTTGACATCTCTCATCACCCGAGTTATTAATACAAAATTGACATTTATCTATGCAATTATTATCATTATCTAATATTTGATATGAGTTGCAGTTTTGAGATGCTGTTTGTTCAAGAGTATCATCTCGCTTAATTTCAATTTCTTGATTTGTAATCAAAGTATATGTATAATCTATACTAACTGTTAATGGTGTAAGATAATTTTTATTTTTTCTAGAATATCCTTGCTCGTTATTTGGTAAATAACACCTGATAAATGATTCTCCATCTACAAGTCTTAGTGTTGTAGAATTATCAGGTCCACATTCTAAAGGTTTTCCAGAAAGATAGGCATATACATTTACTCTTCCAGAAGAATTTCTATCATTAATATTTGTGTCGTAGCAATTGGCTTGATTTGTAACATATCCATTTCCTTTATTTTCAATATATATTTTAAATTGTGGACGCACATACTCTGTTTGTAGCATTATTTCTGGAACAATTTTTGTTATAACTATTGGTGCACCTTGGCCGGCAGCACCATTGTATGTTTCACTTGCACATGCTGCTGCTGTTTCATCTCTATTAGCAATTTTAGTATCTATACATGTAACTATTGTTACTTCAGTATTATATGGATAGCATAGATTATAATTAATATTTGTTTTAGAACTCTCTCTTAGATGAGTTAATCTTAATGATTCGAAATAAAATTCTGCTGTAAGTTCATCTCCTTTAGGAAAATTTTTACCTTTACCACTAAGAATTACTGTTGTTTCATTATAATTGTTTTTAGAATTAACAAATTTTAGTCTATAATCATCAAAACTTATTTTTAATAATCCAGGATTTTCCTTTGAGACATTAGCGCTTCCGACATTATTTACAAATAATGCTGTTCCGAAGTTTTCTCCTTCATATATGCTTTTAGGATTAGATGATGCAAATTCTATTGTTAATCCATCTGTTCCTACCTTGTATGTTTGAACACTGCCACTTTGACATCCGACTAAAAATATAAATAAAAATATTACTAATACTAATGTTATTTTTTGGTATTCTTTTTTATTATGTTTGATGTTTTGCATGATTTTTTTTCTTGATTGTTATATGCCTTATTATTTTTTTACATATTTGATTATTTTTCTTTTTTCTATTAATTTTTTGCAACATTAACATTAGTTGATCCTTCAATAGAATACTCATAAGTTGCAGAGGCTGCGAATGTTTTAACACTCTTTAAGTCTTTACCCAATAAACCTACTGCGTCTCCAATTCTTACTCTACATGTGACTGCATCAAAAACATCTTGAGCATTTGAGGTATTTATCTTAAATATATATATATTTCTGCCTTCAGTATTAGGTTCAATAGCTTCTGACCAATCTCTACTACAATCAGTAAGTTTGATTTCTTTTGGAGTATTTAATGTATAATTTAGTCCTTTCATAATTTTACCTTGAGGCCACTTATTTTGTAAACTAACACCAAATGGATAACTAACAATATTCCCATCATCTCTGCTAACATCTATGCGTAACGGCTGACCTATTGACGGTAAACCTAACGCTACCGGTCCACCAGTGTATGTTGCAGTCGTTGTAGGATCAATATTTAGTCTTGCATATTGATCTGTTTTTATATCAGTAC
>Ga0268283_1001524_pt1 | contig 11242 bp, 10 predicted proteins | sample saktaG_13_FD_190140 | JGI IMG/M metagenome (GOLD analysis project Ga0268283, IMG submission 190140) | Saline water microbial communities from Sakinaw Lake, British Columbia, Canada - sak_2013_06_06_36m | ecosystem: Environmental > Aquatic > Non-marine Saline and Alkaline > Saline ... | reverse complement strand
CATGGTCACACCAGCGGTACGTAAGAAACCATACACGGGTTCCATTAAAGCTTTAGAGCCGAGTACCGCGCCACCTAAACACCGTCCTTGGCCATCAATATACTTAGTTGCGGAATGAATGATGATATCCGCCCCCAGCGCTAACGGCCGTTGAATAGCTGGTGTGCAAAAACAATTATCGACCACCAGATGTGCACCTGCCTGATGTGCAATGTCTGCTAACACTCGAATATCACAAACTTCCGTGAGCGGATTAGATGGCGTTTCAACAAAAAATAATTTAGTCTTTGCAGTCACAGCAGATTGCCACTCGGCAGGATTAGTCAGCGAAACAAATGTGACGTGCAGACCCCACCTAGCAAGAATATTGCTAAATAGTTGAACACTGGTACCAAAAATACTTCGCGATGCGACAATATGATCTCCAGCGCTACACAGCGCCATCACGCAAGCCAAAATTGCAGACATGCCGGTTGATGTTGCCACGCATTGCTCTGCACCCTCTAAAGCCGCCAGTTTATTTTGAAACATAGTGACCGTAGGATTGGTAAAGCGTGAGTAAATATTACCTGGCTCACTACCGCCAAAACGAGCTGCAGCTTGTGCGGCACTGTTAAACCTAAAGCTAGAATTAAGAAACAATGCTTCAGAATTTTCGCCAAATTCAGTCATTTCACTGCCAGCGCGTACCGACAATGTTTCAGGATGGTATAGATGTTTAGTCATAATATTCTCATGTAATCTGGGCGTTAAAAAACCCGTTCAAGCTATTGCGGCCAAAACGGGTTTTTTTAACTCGCTTTAGCTGTATTTATAATGCGCCCGCAAGCTGAGTAAGACCTTCTTTAAGTTAAGTCACTCAAATCAGCGCAATTTCATGTTATGCCTAACTTACTCAAACGTCAAGATGCTAGCTTTTATTCAACAACTTCATCTTCAAAGCTATCAATTAAGTTTAAATCTATTTGCGTACTGGCATTCGAGGGCTTTTGCTTTTTATTCACATCACCACGCGCAGCCTCAATATTAGCCAAATAGGCTTCACTAATATCACCTGTCACATACTGACCATCAAAACATGAACAATCAAAATTTTCAATTTTTGGGTTGCTTAACTGAACACCTTTCACCAATGCATCTAAGTCTTGATAAATGAGCGCGTCTGCGCCTATTTCTTGGCAAATTTCCTCGTCAGTTCTGCCTGTTGCAAGCAGTTCATCTCGACTAGGCATATCAATGCCATATACATTAGGAAACCTTACCGGTGGTGCAGCAGAGGCAAAGTAAACTTTGCTAGCGCCTGCATCACGCGCCATTTGTACTATTTGTTGCGATGTCGTACCGCGCACAATTGAATCATCCACAAGTAAAACATTTTTACCTTTAAACTCTATGCCAATCGGATTGAGCTTTTGACGCACTGATTTTTTACGCAAAGCTTGGCCTGGCATAATAAAAGTGCGGCCAATATAACGATTTTTAATAAATCCTTCTCGGTAATCCAATCCTAATGCTATGCCTACTTGCAACGCACTTGGGCGACTGGTGTCAGGAATAGGAATTACTACATCAATTTTTTTATCCGGCCATTCACGCTTGATTTTTTCTGCCAAACTTTTACCCATGTCTAACCGAGTTTGATAAACAGAAACATCATCTATCACAGAGTCTGGGCGCGCTAAGTAAACATACTCAAAAATGCATGGGTTAAGTTTAGGATTTTCTGCACATTGACGGCTATAGAAATTACCATTCATATCAATAAAAATTGCCTCACCAGGCTCCACGTCACGAATTAAGGTAAAACCCAGCACATCAAGCGCAACGCTTTCTGAGGCAACAATATACTCCGTGCCTTTATCTGTATTAGCTTTACCAATGACCAACGGACGTATGCCATTAGGATCACGAAACGCCAGTAACCCAAAATTAGCAATCATTGCAACGACTGCATAAGCGCCTTTACAACGCCTATGCACGCCAGCCACCGCATCAAATGTCATATCGGTGTTCAGCACTGCATTGCGTGAGGTTTGTTCAATTTCATGCGCCAAGACATTAAGCAATACCTCGGAGTCAGAATTGGTATTGATATGGCGTAAATCCTGACGAAACATCTCGGATTTTAATTGCTCTGAATTAGTTAAATTACCATTGTGGCCGAGTACGATACCGAAAGGTGAGTTCACGTAAAAGGGCTGTGCTTCTGCCGCACTGGATGAGCCTGCAGTCGGATAGCGCACATGTCCGATACCCACATTACCAGCTAAGCTACGCATGTGACGTGTCTGAAATACGTCTTTGACTAAGCCATTATTTTTATGCATAAAAAATGTATTTCCGTCTGTAGTCACAATGCCTGCTGCATCCTGACCTCGATGCTGCAACACCAATAAACCATCGTACAACAATTGGTTGACTGGATTTTTACCAACAATACCTATAATTCCACACATGTATAAAGCCTTAAATAATGAATTCTATAATGTAAATATTTCTGCAGTGCAATGACGCTTATTCAAGCTACATTAGTCGTACTTAATATACTGTGTAATGCTGTCTGGGACCCATGGCAACAAACTAGTGACTAAGGCTTCAATAGGCGCACTAAACATCGCATTTCGCCAACGCTCATCTTGAGGCAAGTCAGTAAGTCCACCTAAGAATACTAGGATACATACAATTAACATCCCACGCGCTAAACCAAAAATAGCGCCAAGTACACGATTCAGCCAACCTAAACCAATTTTCTTAAAAACTGTAGAAAGTGCAATTGCTAACAAACTAGTAATCAATAATGTAGCGAAAAACACCACTAAAAACGCAGCTAAAATACGTAGGGACTCTGTCGGAATATCGGCTGGCATCATCGGCATAAGCTGACTTGAATAGGTTTTCGCCACAAAAAATGCAACCACCCAACCCACGATAGATAACGCTTCTATCAACAAGCCTCGCATCACGCTTAATATGATAGAAAGTCCTATGATAGCTAATACTAGATAATCAAAACTGGTCATATAATTTTTATTCTAATCTATTACTTCGACCATTAGCCTACATTACTCATGACTAATCACGATACCTGAAAAACCTGCCTTTTGCAGTTTAACCAAAGCGGCTGAAGCTTCTTGGCGAGAAGGATAATTGCCTGCTCTCAATCGAGTTTTCTCACCCTTGTCTGTAGTAATTTTCTCACTATATGACACATAGCCGGCTTCTTTTAACTTAGCCTGCAATTGCTTTATATTAGCACCCTCTGAATAAACGCCAATTTGTATAGCAAAGTTTTCACTACTTTTTTGCTGTACTTTAGTTTCTGCTGGCTTTAACTCATCCGACTTTACTTCAGGTAGCTTTGCGAGAGTCTCTTTTACTTCCAACTTTTCCTCTGGCTTTACCACTGCCTTTTTACTCTCATCACTTCGTTTCTCAGCGTCATTTTTCATGCTATCCACCTTACTGGTAGCCCGCGCCTCATCAGTCACAACATTAGGTGAGGCGCCCTCACCTGCCATTACTGGTGGTTCTGATATCTGAGCTGACGCTGAGGGAGTGACTACCGATTGATTCTCTGTAGTAGCAACAACACTGCTGGACATCTCAGGCATAGTAATTTTAACGGCTGTTTGTGGCGCCAAACTTGCACGATCCTGCAGCACCATAGGTAAGACAATCACCATAAGCAATACCAGTGCGATTGCACCAACTAAACGCCGTCGTGCGCGTTTTTTTAAACTTAATTCTTGATCATTTGTTAATTCAGGCGGCATTACTGCTTTCCTTAAAGATTGATTTTTGAGTGCCTAGCTTACGCTTGCATTACTTATTAGACAAGAATTGCATCACCGTTGAAACGGTAAAAAACGAACCGAAGACGATTATTTTATCATTTTCATTCACATCTATACAGGCTTCAATATCAATACAAGCCTGTTGGTAGGCATTATTTGCATCATTAAAGGTTTGAATACTGGCGTTTGGTATCACGCCAGCAATCATCTCAGCCAAATCTTTAGCTAAAGCACCCCGTGCATGGTCAATGCCAGCGACATACCAAGCATCGATTTCATGCTTAATCGCATCAATCACACCTTTAATATCTTTGTCTGCAAGCATAGCAAAGACAGCAAAAGTTTTTCCAGGGCGAACATTGCTACTCTGAGTTTTAATGGCCCTCAAGTTTTCAGCTAGCGCTTTTGCCGCATGCGGATTATGGGCGACATCTAAAATAACCCAAGGCGTATCACTTGTTGCTGAAAATTTACTAACCGTTTGGAAACGACCTGCTAACCTCACTAGTAGCATCGCATTTTTTATCGCGTCAATCTCGACGGGTAATCTAGATTGCAAAGATTCAATTGCTGTTATCGCACAAGCTGCGTTATTAAGTTGATAGCGTCCCTGCAAAACTGGGAGTGGTAGCGTATAGAGTATTTTTTTATGCACTATGTATTGCCAGCAGTCTTCATTCAAGTGGCAATCAAAATCTCGATTCAAAGACATAAAATCGGCGTGAATTTCATGCGCATAGGCAACTAAACTAGCAGGCGGATTTGCATCTCCACATATAGCAGGTAATGACGATCTATAAATACCTGCTTTTTCGAAACCGATACTTTCACGCGTGTTACCTAAGAACTCTTGATGGTCTAAATCAATACTGGTGATAATCGAACAGCTAGGTTCAAATGCATTGACTGCATCCAACCGACCGCCCAAACCAACTTCCAAAATAGTCACCTCAACACCAGTTTGCATAAAATGCCACATGGCAGCTAATGTGCCTACTTCAAAATACGTTAGCGGGGTTCCTTGGTTGTTAACATCGACTCTAGCAGAGTCCACAGCATTAAACGCTGCGCAAAGATCTTCATCAGTCACCTCAATCGCATCAACTCGCACTCGTTCGTTATAACGTAGCAAATGCGGCGATGAATAACAGCCAACATGATAACCGGCTTGTTTATATATTTGTTCTAACATAGCGCAGGTAGAGCCTTTGCCGTTAGTGCCTGCAACAGTAATGATGGGGAATTTAGGGTCTAACTGAAGCCGATCTATCATTAGTCTCACACGATCTAAACCCATAGCAATAGATTTAGGATGAAGACCTTCTATGTAACTTAGCCATGAAGCTAAATCTTTAGGGGTCAAGTCTTTAGAAGCAACCCCTTTAGAAATAGGTAAATCCTCTAAAAATCTCAACCATTACAAGTGATGAAAGATGAAATTAAGCTGCTACTGGCAAGCGCATTAAATTTGCTAGAATTGATGCTAAGCGCTGGCGCATTTCTCGCCGATCAACAATCAAATCTACTGCACCATGTTCCAGCAAGAACTCCGCACGCTGAAAACCATCTGGTAGCGTTTCACGTACTGTTTGCTCAATCACGCGAGGTCCAGCAAACCCGATCAAGGCTTGTGGCTCAGCAACAATGACATCGCCTAGCATAGCAAAACTGGCTGAAACACCGCCCATGGTTGGATCAGTTAATACTGAAATAAAAGGTAATCCAGCCTTACTTAACTGAGTAAGTGCAGCACTTGTTTTGGCCATTTGCATTAGCGATAACAATCCTTCTTGCATACGTGCACCGCCACTTGCAGAAACGCAGATAAAGGCCATTTTATTATCAATAGCCGTTTGCACGCCTCGCGCAAAACGTTCACCTACTACTGAGCCCATTGAGCCCCCCATAAACTTAAACTCAAATGCAGCAACGACCACTGGGATTGATTTCATGCTGCCCTGCACTACAACTAATGCATCTTTTTCACCAACTGCATGTTGCGATTCATTAATACGCTCAGAATAACTTTTACTATCTTTGAATTTCAGTGGATCTATAGGTTGTACTGACGCACCAACTTCAAACTGACCTTCAGAATCTAGCAGTAGTGCGATACGTTCACGCGCACTTATACGGTTGTGATAAGCACATTTTGGACACACCTCAGCATTATCTTCAAGATCTTTCTTATAGAGGACCGATTGGCATGATGGGCATTTACTCCACAAACCTTCAGGTACGGTTTTTTTATCACGCCCTACGACGCGTTTAATTTTTTGCGGTAATTTATTTAACCAACTCATCTGACTTTCCTTTTCAGCACATTCTTAGTAATTAAGCAGCATCAACCGCTGTTTTTAGTTCAGCCATTAATGTGGCTACATTACTCAGCAAGTTACCCTCATTAGAAGCTTCAATTGCTAATACCATTCGACTGCCGATTACTACCGCATCAGCAATTGCAGCGGTTGCTTTTGCAGTTGCCGCATCGCGAATACCGAAACCAACACCCACAGGTAAATTAGTTTGCTGGCGAATCGACGCCACTCGAGCGGCAACTTCAACAATATCTAAATTAGCCGCACCAGTAACACCTTTAAGTGACACATAATACACAAAACCACTTGCTTGATTCACAATCAATTCGACACGCTTAGGCTCCGTAGTCGGTGATAATAAGAATACTGGGTCGATATCACGTGCACGCAACTCTTTGACAAACTCACCACATTCTTCTGGTGGATAATCCACAGTAATGACGCCATCTACATCAGCCGCCTTCGCACGATCTGCAAATGCAACGGCACCAATTGCTTCTATGGGGTTAGCATACCCCATCAATATAATAGGCGTACTTTGATCAGTTTCACGAAACGTTTTAACCATTTCAAGTACTGCAGTTAAACCAACTTTATGTAACAAAGCACGCTCACTTGCGCGCTGAATTACCGGACCATCCGCCATAGGGTCTGAAAAAGGAACGCCCAGCTCTATCATATCGGCGCCATTCTCAACTAAGGTATGCATCAAACTTACAGTGAACTTAGGATGAGGATCTCCTGCTGTAATATATGGAATTAAGGCTGTTTTACTTTGTTGCTTAAGTGTTGCAAATACGGATTGAATTCTAGACATAATTGAGTTTAATTGTACTTATAATTTGTTAGTTAATCGGAGTGCTTCTACTATAAGTACTCTCATTTATAAAGTAATGTTAGCAAGCTTAGCCACCGTATTAATATCTTTATCTCCACGGCCGGATAAGTTTACTAAAACAATCTTATCTTTACTCATAGTTTTAGCTAACTTTTCCGCATAAGCCAATGCGTGACTTGATTCCAAGGCAGGAATAATACCTTCCGTACGACATAGATTATGGAAAGCGGCCATTGCCTCATCATCAGTCACCGCCACATATTCCGCACGCTTAATGTCTTTCAACCATGCATGCTCAGGACCTACACCTGGATAGTCTAAACCAGCTGATATTGAGTGTGTTTCAATAATATTGCCATCATTATCTTGCATCAAATAGGTGCGATTGCCATGCAACACACCAACTGGGCTATTCGCTGTTAATGGCGCCGCATGTTTGCCAGTTTCCATACCAAGCCCTGCAGCCTCCACACCAATTAGCCGAACATTTGGCACGTCGATATAAGGGTAAAAAATCCCCATAGCATTCGAGCCGCCACCAACACAGGCAACGACAGCATCCGGTTGACGGCCAACCATTTCAATCATTTGCTCTTTAGCTTCGATACCAATCACAGCTTGGAAATCACGTACCATCATAGGATAGGGGTGCGGACCAGCAACAGTACCAATAATATAGAAAGTATTGTGGACATTGGTAACCCAATCGCGCATCGCTTCATTGAGTGCATCTTTTAGCGTTTTAGAGCCACTTTCAACTGGAACAACAGTTGCGCCCAATAACTTCATTCTAAATACATTGGGTGCTTGACGTTTAACATCCTCGCTACCCATATAGACCACGCACTCCAGCCCTAAACGTGCGGCTATGGTAGCCGTTGCAACGCCATGCTGCCCTGCCCCAGTTTCCGCGATTACACGTGGTTTTCCCATGCGTTTAGCAAGAAGCGCTTGTCCAATCGTGTTATTAATTTTATGTGCACCGGTGTGATTCAAATCTTCACGTTTCAGATAAATCTGCGCGCCACCCACTTTGTCTGATAAGCGCTTGGCGTGATAAATTGGGCTTGGCCTACCAACAAAATGTTTCAAATCATAAGCATATTCTGCTAAAAATACTGGGTCATGCTGGTATTTTTCGTACATTAGACGTAACTCTTCTAACGCCTCAACCAATGTCTCCGCAACAAACGTTCCACCATATTGCCCAAAATGCCCACGCGCATCTGGCATATCATAAAGCTGCATTTTTACTTCCCCACAATTATTATTTGCATAGCCTAAACTCAGACCTAATTACTATAAACTTGTTGCATAAATGTAGCGATTTTCGCTGCATCTTTAATTCCTTTTGAAGCCTCAATGCCGCCACTCACATCCACTGCATAAGGCCTTACCTGACTAATCGCTTGCGCAACATTATCGGAAGTGAGTCCACCAGCCAATATTACTGGTTTAGCTAATTTTTTTGGAATTAAATTCCAATCAAAAACTTGACCTGTACCACCCGCGACACCCTCAGTATAAGCGTCTAGCAATAATGCTTTTGCTGCAGAAAAGTCATCCGCACATTGTACCAAATTTGTATCCGACTTCACTCTTATTGCTTTGATAAAAGGATGTAAAAATGCTGCACATTCTTCTGGACTCTCATCGCCATGAAACTGCAAAAGATCCAATCCAACCTTAGAAACAACCTCATGAATAAAACTAGGCTCCGCATTCACGAATAATCCAACAACACTAACAAACGCTGGGATTCGATTCGCTATTTCCATAGCCTGACTAATACTCACATTACGTGGGCTGCCTTCATAAAATACCAAGCCAATAGCATCAGCCCCTAATGCAACCGCATTTAAGGCATCTTCGACACGTGTAATACCACAAATTTTAACTCTAACTCTCAATGAATAGCTCTCAAGGTAACCTATGTAATTGACGATTGCGAATGAAGTGTTATTGTAACGCTTAAATGAGTAGGTGAATGGATTCGGCGTCTGAATTAGCTGTTGGTAAGTTCCACTTCTCATCATATTTAACAGCTGTTAGATATAAACCATTAGATGAAAAAGTAGGCGGTGATAAATTCCTATCACGCCTCTCTAGCAGTTCCTTCATATAAACTGGCGAGTAAGCACCTTTGCCTATATAAATTAATGCCCCTATCATATTACGCACCTGATGCTGTAGGAATGCATTGGCAGAAAAATCAAAAATGAAATACTTACCAACAGCCCTCACTTCTGCTTTTTTTAAATGCCGAACTGCAGTCTTTGCTTGACACTCTGAAGCCCTAAAAGCACTGAAATCATGCTCACCTAGCAAGAAGCTGGCGGCTTCAGACATGGCTGATAAATTAAGCGGTAAATGAAACCACCCAGCTTTAGTAGCCATTAAGGCAGAAGCGACTGGCGCGTTATACAGCAGATATTGATAACTACGCTCATATGCTGAAAATCTTGCATGAAATTCCACATTCACCTCAAGCGCCCATTCGACCCGAATAGTATCTGGTAAATAGGCATTTACTCCACGCACCCAAGCCGTAGTAGGTCTAATGCTATCCGTTTCAAAATGAACCACTTGGCCAGTTGCGTGCACGCCAGCATCCGTGCGACCAGCAGCATGAATTCTAATCTGGTGCTGGGCAATATTAGCAATCGCCAGCTCCAATGCATCTTGAATACCGCAAGATGATGGCTGGCTTTGCCAGCCACAGAAACTAGATCCATCATAAGTTATACCTAATGCAATTTTCATAGCATCAACTTAAGTGACATTAAATTATCAGGTATGCATAAAACTAGTGCGGTAAGAATAATTGTGAAAATAACTATCTGATCCAATCGCTTAAAGGATGGTTGTTGCAAAACAATAATTTTTTCTATTGGCAAATGATCTCCTGCAACATGCAATTCATCCAAGCGATAGAAATTAAACTTTAATTCGTTGTTAACGGCTAATTCATCCACATAGTCCAATGTCAACAAGAGTCTAGCGGTAAATCGCTGAACATTACAACCAATATAGTTAAGTGGGGAAAGCAACATATATAACCCTGCCATTAAACTTTCTTTTGAGCTGGTTGCAAATAATATACTTAGGCTAGCTATCGCAATCAACAGTCTTGAAATCTGCAAAATACCAAACGCTACACCTTCAAAGGTAGGTGAAAAACTGTCTGGAAACCCCTGTATATATTCTCCAGGGGTGCCAAAGGCATATATGATGAATATGGAAATAAATAACCAGCGCATGCGCTTAACTGCACGTAAAAAGTTTTTACTATGCAGCCTTGCGGCAAACATACTAACAAAAATACATAACAGCCATATTGATTGATGCCCCATAAAATTCATGAGCAACAATATGAATATAAATAATAGTATTTTTACAAATGGATGCATGAATGAATAAAATTTAATGATGAATAAAATTAAAAAGCCGAGCGTCTAGCTCGGCTTTCAATAGCTTAAAGTAATTAAGCTATGCTATCCAATAACTCTTGTGCACGCAATTTTTGCTTAGCACCACCTTCTTTGATTATCTCTGCTAGCAATTCACGAGCCCCTTCTTTATCACCCATATCAATATAAGCTGCGACTAAATCTAACTTAACATCCACATCTGGAGAATCTAATAAGACCTTTTTAGATTTAGCTGAGCTGGTTTTTTTTTGCTTAGCAGGAGCCTCCTCAATCAATTCATTCTCTGTATCATCTAAATCAAAGCTGATCGATGACAAATCAAATCTATTCGCTTCCAACTCTGAAGATTGCGACTTATCTTCAGCAGTGTTGATTGTAGTTTCTTCTGCCTGTGGCAATTCAAAAGATAATGCTGACGCATTCGCTTCTGCCAAATTTTCAACAGCTGGATTGGGAGGTTCAATAGAAAAATCTAAATCAAACGCAATCTCATCAGCAATATTTTTATTCGAATCAGATTCTTGAGCGTCGGCAATGACATCCTCAACCACACTTGAATTTAAATCCATGTCTAAATCAGAAGTTTGAGTTTGCGAAACATCAGTAATGCTGGAAAAATCAAGCACGGCTTCCTGAGATTCAATATTCGTTGCTTGCACTGGCTCTATCGATGGGAGCTCACTTGAGGGGCTCATTGCCAATGGCGCTAATGGGGCTTCAACTGCAATATCACCTAAATCGAAATCCATCAAATTGTCAGTAGCAGCATCTGCGACCACTTCCGCCAAATTGCTCTCTGCTTCAGGAATTTTTGTTGAACCTGTATCCATTGAAAAATCTAAATCGTTACTCTTTGAGATT